>Ga0268276_1000997_pt1 | contig 30035 bp, 32 predicted proteins | sample saktaG_4_FD_190145 | JGI IMG/M metagenome (GOLD analysis project Ga0268276, IMG submission 190145) | Saline water microbial communities from Sakinaw Lake, British Columbia, Canada - sak_2010_1_5_45m | ecosystem: Environmental > Aquatic > Non-marine Saline and Alkaline > Saline ...
GTTGTACCAGGAATGCAAAAAACCACCCCGGGAGCCCAGGGTGGTTTTCTCATTCGTACTTCGTACTTCTATCTTCTCGATCGTACTTCGTACTTCTGACTTCTGACTTTGATTGTGATCCCGGAGGCAATCGAACTGCTTCCTATGACTATTGATTTTACTGTACTTTCAGAAGCCTCACCGTTTTTATAGGCAGTTTCTTAGCCGCGTTCTTGACCTGTACCCAATTCGATGCTTCCATTATTGGGAAACAGTGGAGAAAAGTGCATCAAAATAAATTTGTCCGCACTGATTTTTTTAGCAATTTTTTTCAAGAAGAAACATCTTTTCTAATTGATTATGCAACAATCTGTTTGACTCTCAGAGGTTCAAAACAGTTTCCATTCAGTTTACGTTTACTTTACTATTACGTTAATAATCAGGCAGTTGTTAATAACTTTATCCATTAGATAATTTCTGCTTTGATACTTTTGTCACTGTAAAATTAATCATACACTATGAACGAAAAATCAATCATCGAGAAACCGGTCACAGCTCCTTATATCTGTAAAATGATCGGTGTCAGCAGACCTGCACTTCATAAATGGAGTAAAGCAGGTATCGTCCGTTCCCATAAACTTGGGGGCAAACTTTTTTACTTTGAAAGTGAAGTAATGGAGGACTTGAAAAAATGCTAAGGACTTTAACTATTCACTTAAATATCATGTGAGCCTCATTAGCTACCCATTACAGCCATGATAAAGCAACAATCCATTGAGGAAGTACAGAACCTTGATATTGCCGATGTAATCGGGAAATATCTCACCCTGACCAGTAAAGGAACAAACTACCAGGGAAGCTGTCCGTTTCATAAAGAGAAAACGCCCAGTTTTTCTGTTTCACCATCCAGAGGGATGTACAAATGTTTCGGTTGTGGAAAAGCCGGCAATGCCATCTCATTCGTGATGGAATTTAAAAACTTGGATTATATCTCATCTGTGAAGACCATTGCAGCCGATCACAATATCAACCTGCTTCAGGAAAAAGACTCAAACGAAAACAACGAAAAATTCAACCGCAACGAACTGCTGTATTCAGCCAACAAGCTAGCTCATAGTTGGTTTCAGGACAACCTGAAACAGAAAGAAAATATAAGTGCACTGTTATATGCTCAAAGCCGCTGGAGTGATGAGATGATCGGAGATTTTGGGATCGGATTCGCTCCTGATAATTGGGATGGACTTAAAAACTGGGCAAAAGGAAAGGGAATCAAAGAGGATATTTTAATTGAAACCGGCCTGCTGGCTGAAAGCAAGGGGAAACGCTTCGATTACTTTCGTAACCGTATTATCTTCCCGATCTTCAATACAGGAGGCAGGATCGCAGGATATACCGGTCGTGATTTTTCGACCAGCAAAGATGCTCCGAAGTATTTTAACACCCGCCAGACGGATATTTTTACAAAAGGCAAAATCCTGTACGGGTTGCATTTGGCCGGTAAATCCATTAAGGAAAGAGGGTTTGTATACCTGGTTGAAGGTAATGCCGATGTGATCAGGCTTAACCAGATCGGCAAACACAATACGGTAGGGTCCGGTGGAACCTCACTCACCCGCGAACAGATATCAGAGTTGAAGAGGCTCACCGGTTCGGTTACACTCATCGGTGACAGCGATAAGCCGGGACGGGCTGCCGTTGTGAAAAACGGTAAAATGATCATTGAGGCAGGAATGTTCTGCAACGTAATAGAACTTCCTGACGGGGAAGGGAAACAAGATCCCGATTCATTCTTCACCGACACGGATCAATTCGAAAAGTATGCTGCACAGAACACCCAGGATTATATCATCTGGCAGGCAATCTCCCAGCAGGAACGATGTAAGAGCGCCGATGTTAAATCAAAACTCTTCGATGAATTGTCTTATCTGATCGCGCGGCTCCCTGTCTCTTCGCATGAGATTTATACGGAACAGCTAGGAAAACTGATCAAGCCCAAAAAAGCATGGCTGGACAGGATCCGGCAATACATGGCTGATGAACCGAAGGAGGATAAGAAAGATGCCGGCAATAAAATACCGGATCACATCATCCTTTCCGACTGGGAAAAATATGGTTTTTATGAAGATGGCAATTGTTACTTCTTTAAAACCAAGGATGGTCCCAAGCGGGGATGCAACTTTACGATGGAACCGCTCTTTCATATTGCTTCTGTAATCAATTCCAAACGATTATACAAGATCACCAATGAATTTGGATTTAGCCAGGTTATTGAACTTTTACAAAAAGACATGATATCCCTAAGCAATTTTAAACTCCGGGTAGAAAGCCTGGGGAATTTTTTATTTGAGGGGCAGGATTGTGATCTCAATAAGCTAAAAAGATTCCTGTATGAAAAGACTCAAAGCTGCTTTGAGATCACACAACTGGGGTGGCAGAAAGAGGGTTTCTGGGCATGGTGCAACGGGATCTACAACTCCCGTTTTATGGCAACAGACCATAACGGAATTGTAAACCATGCAGATAAAAACTACTACCTGCCATCCTCAAGTGATATTTACAAAGCAGAAGATAGTCTGTTCGTGTCAGAACGCCGCTTTAAATTCACTCCAGGTAAGGTATCACTTAAGGATTACTCGACCAAACTGATCGATGTTTTTGGAGAAAATGCCATGTTTGGACTCTGCTTTTATTTCGCCTCTTTGTTTCGGGATCATATCGCCAAACAATTCGGATTCTTCCCAATCCTTAACCTGTTTGGACCAAAGGGGGCAGGGAAGACCGAACTTGCCATCAGTCTGATGCAATTCTTTGGTCAACAAACCAAAGGTCCAAACATCACCAACACCACAAAAGCGGCGTTGGCAGATCATGTTGCATTATTCTCCAATTCATGTTGCCACATTGATGAATACAAGAACAACATGGAATATGAGAAAATTGAGTTCCTGAAAGGCTTATGGGATGGCACTGGCCGCACACGGATGAACATGGATAAGGACAGGAAAAAAGAGACCACCCATGTCGATTGCGGGATTATGCTTTCCGGCCAGGAAATGCCGACAGCAGACATTGCCCTGTTCTCAAGACTTATTTTTCTCTCTTTCTATAAAATCGAATACACGGATAAAGAGAAATTGGCCTTCAACCAGTTGAAGGATCTGGAGAAACTTGGGCTTACTCATATTACTCATGAACTTCTGCAATACCGAAAGCTTTTCATCGATGGATTCATGGAGCACTACCACCTGGCATCCGATGAACTCAACAAAGCGTTGAATAATGTTGTCATAGAGGACCGCATTTTTCGCAACTGGCTTGTAATTCTTGCCTCTTACCGGACCCTAAAAGATGTGATCATGGTTCCATGGGAATACCGCAAGCTCCTGGATAGTGCAGCACAACTCATCATTCGTCAGAACCAGGAAACCAAGAAGAGTAACGAGATGTCCATATTCTGGAGCATTGTCGAATTTCTGACCAACGATGGGTTGATCAGGGAAGATGTCGATTTCAAGGTTGATTACATTTCAAAACTCAAGACCGACAAGCTTACCATTGAAACTGATTGGAGCCCTGCAAAAAATGTACTCTTTCTGAATCACTCCCGGATTTTTCAACTCTACCGGGTCCATGGACAAAAAACGAAAGAGAATATCCTGCCTTTGAAAACCCTTGAATATTACCTGATGAACTCGAAAGAGTACCTGGGAAGAAAATTGTCTGTCAGTTTTAAAGTTGAAGACAACCGAAGACTGGTCGAAGATCAGGAGGTCGAAGTCAACACGGAAGGGAATCAGATGAAGAAGGTAACCCGCAGGATTACCACGGCAATGGCTTTTGATTACGATATGTTACACATTTCGATTCTCAATATGGTTGACAAACAAGAGATTGATGAAATAACGGGAAAGCCCAAGAGTGATCTGCCGTTTTAAAAAAAAAATCAAAATGTTCAGATAGAAACGAAAATGGCAACTACATCAACTACACAAACTACAATACAATAAAATAATAATAATCAAATAGTTAAAGTATATAATCATCAATAAATCACAACTACATAGAACTACACAAAACTACAATAACTACACAAAACTACTATCAAACTACAGTTCTATCAGTTGCAAAATAGTTATAAAGTTGATTAATAGTAAGTTGAGCATTTGTAGTTGTTGTAGTTGGTATAGTTGGCAATATATATACCCTGTCTGGGAAAAAACTAATTTTTTTTTTCAATGCATGACACAGAAGTAAAAACTGACCGCCATGGATGACAATATCAAGCCGACCATCACAATAAAGCTAAAGCCCTACCTCCAGGAGTATGTTTTGAGCCAGCTGGGTAACCCGATCGCTACTAAACGGGCCATGATCGGAAGGCTGATCCGGGCATTTATCGAATTAAGGCCTCCAAACGTACCACCACTGGTAAATTCTGACATCAATCACATCACGTTCATTCTCCCTCAGTACAATGATCTTAATATAAAGGCAAATCTCTGGGTCTCACCCAAAAACCAGCAGATCATTGAAGATATCCTGATGGATCACTTTAAGAACATGTTCTATGATTACATGGATGACCGGGTTCGCTTCTACAATCATTTCAAACGAGTGATCATCCAGTTCTGTGTGGATAAGGGGTTCACCTTCTCCTACATCAACTATGAGATGCTGAAAAAGGATTATTACCGCAGAAGGAAAAGCAAACCAAAAGATCTCAAAAAAAACTTGTCACTATTTGTCCCTGATGTGTCCCTGGATTGTCTCCCGTTTGTCCCTGAGTTGTCACTGGATGATGAGTCGTTTCAGATAGAGGTCGAATCATCTTTTTCTAAATATAAAAACTGAGCTGCGATATGACTAATACCATTTCAAGTCACAAAGGTTCCAAATTCACTTTCAAATGCAAGCAGTCTGCTCCCATGGCTTTCTATGAAGGAGCAATTGCCTTCAATCCTGCTTCTGCATCCTGGTAAAATACTGTGTCCGTGTTTTTCATAGGTGTTTGTCTGAGGAAGTAGACAAGTCGACGATGCTGACCACCTCAAGCCGATCGGATTTGATCAGGTTAGATGTATTAGGATCAGACATATACGGAGGTCAGTTTAAACTGGCGTAAGGTGGTCAAATGGTCCGGCTTTTGCAGTGATAAGGGCCATTTTATTTGATAAGAAAGGTAAACATATCAAAATTTTTCAACGCGATGGCAGTCCCACGGGCCACAGCACGTAAAGGATCTTCATCAACATGCACGTTTAGCTTGGTCTTGATATGGAGTCGTTTATCAAGACCACGCAGCAAAGCTCCTCCTCCTGTAAGGTAAATGCCTGTCTCAAAAATATCAGAAGAGAGTTCAGGTGGTGTCATTTCCAATGCATTCATGACACCGGCTTCGATTTTTACTAAAGACTTATCAAGGCACTGTGCAATTTCAATATAGTTTACAATTACCTCTTTGGGAATGCCCGTAAGAATGTCACGGCCATGTACAGCAAAATCAGAAGGGGGGGGATCAATGTCGGTAATCGCTGCACCAACTTCAATTTTAATTCGCTCTGATGTTCGCTCACCAATGTGAATATTGTGTTGTTTTCGCATATATTCTTCAATGTCGGTATTGAATTCATCTCCTGCAATGCGGATAGATTTGCTATTGACAATACCACCAAGGGCAATTACTGCTATTTCACTGGTGCCTCCGCCGATGTCTATTATCATGTTGCCTACTGGTTCAAGCACGTCGATTCCGGCACCGATGGCGGCAGCCATGGGTTCGTGAATGAGGCGAACCTCCTTCGCACCAGCTGCTTCAGCAGATTCTTTCACCGCCCGTTCTTCTACTTCAGTTATCCCAGAAGGGATACAAATAACCATTTTCAAGGCGGGAGGAAACCATGTCTTTTTAATATTGATCATTTTGATCATCGTTCGTATCATGTGTTCAGCAGCTTGAAAATCTGCAATTACTCCTCCCCTGAGCGGACGAATTGTCTTGATGTTTTCATGTGTCTTACCATGCATCATCTGTGCCCTTTTCCCAACGGCGATGATCTTTCCTGTGCTCCGTTCGATGGCAACAATGGATGGCTCGTCAACCACAATCTTATCACCATAAATAATGATGGTATTTGCAGTACCTAAGTCTATTGCTATTTCTTGTGTGAACCACGCCATTTAACGCTTTTCAATAAGTTATTATCATTCGGGTTTACAAAATGAGCATTACATCCTGCGCGTTATGGATATCTTTCAACACCAGATCAATGTCGGGATTGTTGTGGTGAGTATGAAGCAATTAATTGATACAGTTCAGTTGCCTTTATCGGTTTTGAAATATATCCATCACAGCCGGCTTCAATGCTTTGCAGTTTATCGGTTGCCATCGCGTAAGCCGTTTGGGCAATCACAGGCAATGAGGGCCGTATCTCCTTAATCTCTTTTACCAGGTCCCACCCGTGAGCATCGGGCAAGTGTAAATCGAGCAGGACCAAGGCGAAGTGGTCCAAATTTTCATATTGCTCCCTGAGATCTTTTCCACTATATACTGAAACCAGTTCAGCCCCCGTACGGTTTAGGATGATAGATAGGAATTCCATGTTCGCTGGCTCATCCTCAACCAGAAGAAATTTCTTTCCTGCCCAATTGTACACGACTTCCAGTGGAATCTCGTCAGGCTTTCGTATCGATTTCGCTATTTTGGCAGGAGATTGCTTAAAAGGAATAGTAAAATAGAAAATGCTTCCCTCTCCGTGCTTAGATTCCACCCATATTTTGCCCCCTAAAAGCGACAAAGATCCTTTACAGATAGATAGTCCAAGCCCTGTACCTTTATATAATTTTTGAGGATTCTCCATATCTGCCTGCCTGAAGTGTTCAAAAATTACCTTCTGGTTTTCAGGTGAAATACCGATGCCGGTGTCTGATACGTAGCAAGTGAGTATGTGATTGTCCGGTACATGGTAACCAAACCTGATGATACCTGATTCAGTAAATTTGAAAGCATTATTTATCAGGTTAGAAAAAACCTGAATTAAAATGCGTCTATCCGTAATTATTTCGGATTGATCGACAGATAATTTTTTTTCACAAACTAATTGAAGATTTGTTTTTCTATTCAGCAAGAGGTTCTGCCGGAATTCCTGTTCCAACTCATCGAGCAGATCGTTCACTGTCACTTTCTCTTCGGTCACGATTATATTTCCTGATTCGATGCTGGAGATTTCAAAAATTTCGTTGAAGATATCGAGAAGGTTATCGGAGCGGGATTTGATGATTTCCGCAAAATGTTTCTTGTCTTCTTCGCTGAGATCTGAGTGTGAAAATAATTGGGAAAACCCTACAATTGCATTCAGCGGCGTTCGGATTTCATGCGACATATTAGCCAGGAAGGCAGATTTGAGCCGGTCACTCTCTTCTGCTTTGGCTTTAGCTATTATAAGCTCTTTCTCAGCTTTTATCCTGTCGGTGATATCCTCCACAGTACCATCATAATAAAGGGGTATTCCATTAGCATCGCGGATGACTTTTGCACTCTCCCGAATAATAACAACTTCACCATTGCAACGAATCCATTTTGCTTCCAGGCCTTTCACTTCTCCATTCTTTTCAATTTGTTCACTGAATTGTTCGCGCCTGTAAGAAGGTTCAAAACCAACTTCTTCAAGATTTCGTAACGAAAGCTCCTCAAAGTTCGAAAAGCCCAGCATTTCATATATTGCACGATTAGCAAGTAGTATTTTCCCATCTGGGGTTGTCCGGTACAGACCTGCAGGTGCTTCGTTATAAAGATTGCGAAACTTTTCCTCGCTTAGTTTCAAAGCCTCATCAATCAGCTCACGACGTTCCATTTCAGCCTTTAAATCTTCCACCAAATTCAACGCATCTAGTTTGCTCTCTTCCAACCCTTTTGTTCGTTCATATACCAGTTTTTCAAGCTGTTCGTTTTTCAGGTCAAGCTGATCTCTTGAGTTTTTCAGTCTGATCATTGAAGAAACATGGGCAGTCAGTTCGGTTGCATCGATAGGTATTGACAAGAATACTTCAACACCAGCCTCCAATGCCTTAACGCGGATTTTGCTATCGGTTTTGATTGCGGTGATCATGATAACCGGAATCCGTTTGAGGAAATTGTCCTCTTTTAGTCTTTTGCAGGTTTCAATACCGTCCATGATAGGCATAAAAAGGTCGAGCAGGATTACATCGGGGTTTTCAGTCAGAGCCTTCTCAATGCCTTCCCTTCCCGACAGTGCCGTAATAATGATTGCCTTGGAGAACGCATTGGAGAACAGCGCAGTCAACGTCACCAGGTTGTTCTGATTATCATCGATAGCTAAGATTTTTATCACCTTTTACCTAAATTTTAAATTCGTTACATCAGATCACCCAAAGGACCAAGGTTTAAATTTAAGTCTCTGTCAGTTAGGTTAAAATGCTTCTTAAGTTCTTCCATTTTCAGCTCTAGCTTCATGAGTGTTTCACCAAGCCGTTCAATCTCGGTATCAGTCAATGATCCGCCATCGACCCTGCGCATAGCCTGCTTCTCAACCAGTTTACGGATGAGTTCCACCAGGGTAAGTACCAGTTTTGCCAGCCCTGAATCGGCATTGTCTGGGGTGAGTTTGAGCTTTGATTCTTCCGTATTGGAGGTGAGTTTCCCAATCTCCTCGGAAATACCATCAAAGGATCCTGTATTAAATAGTATTTTATTTTCACTCATAGTGCGGCATTATTATTTTACCGTAAAATCAACAAAATTATACGGGGGCCATGGGCCGGTCAATACAAATGTTAGACCCGCATGTTGGTTTTGTAACTCACCAACTGTCTCAACCAGCAAATCTTTTCTCTCTTTATCAAGCAAGAAAACAGCATCAATGATCATTGATGTTGTTACTATTTTTTTGAATTTATTAATTGCTTTCAACTGGTCAAGATCTCCCTTTATCTTCGAAATAACGGAATCAACATAGGTTACCAGTAGTTCCTCAAACCGGTGCTCTTTAAGTTTTTTATTCACCCAGTCTCGATACACGGAATTATTTATTTCCGTGGCAGGTGAAGTGGATGTTTTGGCATTAGCATCTGATTTTGCCGTCAGTTCTGCCTTTAATTTTTCGGGCTCACAAAATATTTTCAATCCGAATTCATATTTATTTTCAACTTTTAAAAGGTTTTGCTGAATGTCGTTATAATTTTTTTTAAGCATGTGAATGATCGCTGCATCGGATTCCATAACGGAACCAAACCGAACAGGGAGTAGCGTAAAATGATGTGCCAATGTTTCAATAACTCCGGCATAAGCGATGGCATTTGATTGATCTGCAACCAGTTTGATTCTGTTGATGTCACACACAATCGCAGAAATATTTTCGAAAAAAACAATATTTATGTCGGCCCCTGCAATACCCTTCATCCCAACCAACAGAGAATTTAACTTCTCCGTTCTTTCACCTGAGGATAATATAGAATAAATCATCTTGTCCATTCCCGAACGATCAAAATGTAAGCTATTTTTCCACTATTGGATTTCCGGATCTTATTTGCTCCATGGTTTCAACCGAGCTTAGCATTAATTTCACTCCTACATATACCAGATCGATATCTGCTACGGAAATTACTATATCACCCGTGAGGATAACTCCTTTGTTCAATACTCTGTCGAGTACCTCAAGGATGGTAATGTCTTTAGAGCGGTCGATTACATGATCGTGCATCATAGTTTTTCTTTAATGGAGATGAAACTAAATGGTGGCCATGGCCCGGTTGCCTCAATAATGAAGCCGGCATTCTCGTCCTTTTTTCTAAGGGTGTCGAAGGTCCATTTAAAATCAGGCACTTTGTCTTTACTAACAAGAAAGGCAGCATTGAGGATCATGGTATCCTCTTGTCCGGTATATTCTTTCGGGAGTAGGTTGCTCAGACTGGTGGATTCGCTAAGAGATTTAAATTCATCAAAATATTTCTGTCCATAATCCCTGCAAAGTCGATCCATCTCCTTTTCGATCAGGTCTTCTTTTTTTCTTTGAAGGAGGTATGCCTTACCGGGCGAACTTGCCATGATCTCCTCTTCCAGGGCAGCAGCTTCCACGCTCAATTCGTCAATTTGTTCGCTCATCGCTTTCCGATTGCAATAAATTTTAACCGCCCATTCTTCCTTTCCACGGATATTATTGAAATTTTCGGTCAGCGAAACAGTATAATCTGTAATAAATTGCTGCAAACCGGCTTTGGTATTAAAGATTGTGCCAAATTTAAACGGGATAACCGTGGTGTATTCCATAATCATGCCGATCACCCTGATATGATCCCTGGCGTTGGTTTCAACCCATTGAATATCGGATAAATTACGTTTGAAGTCAGCTTCAGAGAATTCGCTTTCGGAGACATATTTCACGATCACATAAAAATCATCAAACTTCATGGATTTAAAGTCTTTTGATTTCACGTTTCGGGCGAACCCCAGAGGACTGTCTGAAATGCAATAAACATATATCAGATCGTTGATCATGATAGTCGGTTCCTTTATTAAGTGATATTATTGATCAGCGCTATCCATTCCTTCAAAGGAACTAAGTCGTTCGAAGGAGGTAATCTCAAGCTTTTCATCCATCTTAACCGAATAGAAGAGCCGTACCTGTTTCGGCGGCAGATTCATCGATTTTAAAAATGAATCATCTTCGTATACCTCTGCAATGGAATTCCAGCTTTCCTGCAATTTTTCGATTTTTATGACCGTCACGTCATAGCATTTAATGTTCTCTTTCAAGAACTTAACTACTGTTTTTTTTACATCAATTATGTTACTCATTTTTGTTCACTATTTATTTTGTTTCTCTGCCCTGATATTTTCAAGTAATTTCAGTAATTCATCTTCTCTTTCGTCGTATTCTTCTTCGTTAATTTCATCCATCTCAAATTTCAACTGCAATGCCATCAACCTCTCTTTAATGGCTCCTTCATCCGACATCTCTTTTTCAATCACTTCATTGATTTTTTCTGCGATAAAAATGACTCCTTTTAACGGAGCAAGCAGTATGTCGTCGATTAGAAACATATTACATTCCTTTGGTGTTAATAACAAGATTAACAAAATTATAGGGGGGTAATGTCCCCACGTATTTGAAGGTCATTAGACCACCAAGTTTTTCGTCCAGGTCGTTTACAGCCTTGTCGAAATCAGGTTCCATGCTGTTTTTAATAAGGAATGCAGCGTTGAGAATCATCATTTCTCCGTAATTATCATTCACTTTTACATCTTCAGCTAGCGGTTTCAAAACAGAGAGAATGTCGTTTTTATAGGCCTCAATCTCCTTTTTAAGCGCTTCGGCCACCATTTCACCGATTTTCATTCGCTGATAGTGGGTTTTGTCGGCTGGGAGGTTCATCAGCTTTCCACGCATGATCCTGATCTCATCATATTTCTCAATGATATTTTCGTAAATTGGCGCTTCGTGCGCAAGTATTTTGAGGCCCAACTCCTTTTTGCCATCCATCTTTGTAAGAAGGTCATCAAATTTTTTATAATCCTGCTCAAGAATCTTCAGTATCCCGGAGTCATCATTGTATTCGGAGATGGTTGAAAACCTGACAGGAAGAACAGTAAATTGCTTCATAACCTCTTCCAGTACTTTTTCGTGTGCGATCATGTTTACCCTGCGGGCTTCATATATTATGACGGGCGAATTGCTGACGATGGCGGTGATACCTTTGAAATTGATTCCATAAACCAGGTCAGCGCGTTTTCCCATGCCGATTGGACCATACTCTATTGGACCGGAATGCCTGATGATTCCGTAAATGTATTTTCCTTCTTTCAGAATTTCTGATTCGCTGCTCATATAGCTCTTTAATATTTACGATTTATGATTGAAAATTTATAATTCCCATTTTTCAGGAAATATTTTCAGATCGATAAAATTAAAAATCGGCAAGGGAGCTGTATATACAAAATCGCTGCGATCCTGATATTTAGCGCCAATGTCGGCCATGATATTATCGAATTCCACCTCGCGGCCGCTGTTCACCAGGAATGCCGTATTCATAAACATGGCATCGCTGTTCTTTTTATTGTGTTTAAATTCGAATACTGATCGCCTGAACGCTTCGATAATATTTTCGGACTCCTGCTCCTTTTTTTCAATCAAAGCAAGTTCAACCAATTTCCCTGCTTCAGCAATTTTCAGATTTCTTTTTTCCTGGTCATCCATTTTTTCGATTTCGGCTCTGAGTTTTTGCAGTTCGACTTGTTCCCTGTCGATCTCTTTGTATATCATTCCCATATTTTTCCAGGTTCCCCTCACATTGAGTTCCACCTTGTTTTCGAACTGCTTCAATAGTTCCATAAACTCGCTGTACCTTCGGTTGAGCAGGTTGCGTATTTCATCGGGAGTTGCTGCGATGGTACCAAACCTGATGGGAAGGATGCTTCTGAATTCCTTCATTACCTCTTCGATCACCTTCTGGTGCGCAAGCATGTTTTCTGGATTGACTACAAATCTGCTGAGAGGATGGTCGCTCACCACCATGCACAAGCCATCGAAACCGATCGTAGTGACCAGGTCGCCACGTCCGCCTACACCAATGGGTCCCAGGTTGACATCATAATCCGAAGCAATAATGCAATAAATATATTTTCCGTCTCGCTGCATATTATTCCTTTATTTTTACCAAAATCAAATTCTCAAGCACTTTTTCTTTGGACAGGAAGATACTTCCCTCTTTGGAGGATTGCCTGACCCCCGCCGAATAGTCAAGCAGTGTGTGATAGGCATTATTCATTCTGTTGAAGTTTTCTTTGTCGCCATTATCCAGACATGCATCGGGATGGAATTCTTTCGCTTTTTCAAGGTATGCCTTTTTAATTTCATTTTCCGAAACTTCTTCATTCAAACCAAGTTCGTTCCTGGCCTGTTCTACCATTTCGGGATTTAACTCTTTCATTTCGATGGTAAAGAAACTATAACAAGGTAACGGGCCTACCAGTTTGAAATTCAGTGCACCCTCATATTCCTGATCAAGTTGGTTAATTGTCTTTTCAAATAATTCACTATTGTTTCTATTCAGAAGAAATGCCGTATTGGTGATCATCTGGTCATTCATCACCTCATGAATTTTTATATCGAGGCTAATTGATGACAAAGCATCTATAATTTTTAATTCGACATCTTTGTTTTTCTTATCCAGTTTTTGCTGTACCATCATTCCCATCTTCACCTGATCAACCTTTGCAATGATGCCATTGTTTTTTAACAGCTCCTCTTTCATAGATTTGATATCGGGGTCGTTAGCGATATGTGCCAGTATTCCGGGGAAATCATTCCAGGTTACTGCAAGATCAATTTCTGTCAAGTATTCAATTTTTTTAAGGGTATCCATAATTATATCATAGCCCTTTGTCAGTATTGTAATAACATCCTCCTTTGAGTTTACAATCGTACCGAGTCGCATAGGGATAATCATGGTGAACCCTTTACTCTGGAGTTCTTCAATCGTTTGTTGATGATGAACCAGCATGTGTGCCAGCGATTCCCTGTCCATAGTACCAAGCAGGGTATTTTCCCTGTCGGAAACGATAGCTGATATAGCCTGAAACGAAATGGCATAGACCCCTGAATTCTCCAGTGATCTGAATATATCTGTACCATAAAAATTCGGCACGATTCCGTAGATGCATATTCCCGTTGTTGCCATGTTTTTTATGTTGGTGGATTTAGGATTTTAATTTTTTGATTTATTTTGTTTTAACACTAACTGGATGGCTTCTTCGAAATGAGCTTCCAGAATACTGATTTCTCCGAAAATCTCAGAAGATTTTCCGCGCTGTTTATCTATCAGTGAACGAATGGAGAGCATGGCTGCCTTCCGGCAAATAAATTCAATATCGGAGCCGGTAAGGCTTTCTGTTTTCAACGCCAGTTTATTCAAGTTTACTTTTTTGCCCAACGGTTTACTACGGGTATGTATATCAAATATCTTCTCCCGCGTTTTTAAATCTGGTACAGGCAGTTCAAATATCAGGTCGAACCTGCCGCTTCTTAGCAAAGCAGGGTCAATTAAATCGATCCTATTGGTAGCCGCCAGCACAATCACTCCTTTCAGATCTTCAATACCATCCATTTCGGTCAGGAACTGGCCAATTACCCTTTCGATCACCCCCGAGCCCGAACTGTCACTGTTGCGCCGGGGGGTCAGGCTGTCAATTTCGTCCAGGAACAAGATGCACGGGGAGGCTTGTTTTGCCATCCGGAAGAGTTCCCTTACTCCTTTTTCAGATTCGCCGATATAACGGCTTAGTATCTGCGGCCCTTTTACAGAGATAAAATTAACCCCGCTTTCGCTTGCCAGCGCTTTTGCCAGGTAAGTCTTGCCTGTTCCGGGTTTCCCATGGAGAATAATGCCTTTCGGAGGATTGGTATCGGCTTTTCTGAATAGTTCGGCATATTTCAAAGGCCATTCCACTGTTTCCTTTAAAGCCTCTTTGATCTCCTCAAGGCCCCCAACATCATCCCATTTTACATCGGGCACCTCCACGAATACCTCCCTGATCGCCGAGGGTTCTACCTCTTTCATCGCATCCAGAAAATTATCCATAGTGACTTCGAGCGACATCAAAAGTTCGTATGGGATTTCAGCCATCTCGAAATCGATTTGTGGCAGAATTTTCCGCAGCGCAGTCATGGCAGCTTCCCTGCCCAATGCTTCGAGATCGGCTCCAACGAATCCATGTGTAATTTCTGCCAGTTTTTCCATATCCACATCCAACGACAATGGGATGCCCCTGGTATGGATATGAAGTATTTCCAGCCGGCCCTTTTTATCGGGAATGGAGATAGAGATTTCACGGTCAAACCTTCCCGGCCTTCTCAGAGCCGGATCGATGGAATTGGGAATGTTGGTGGCTCCGATTACAATGACTTTCCCTCTTGATTCCAAACCATCCATCAGTGACAACAACTGTGCGACAACACGTTTCTCAACCTGCTTTTCGCCTCCCATATCCTCCCGTTTAGGTGCTATGGCATCAATTTCATCAATAAAAATGATGGAGGGAGCATGTTGCTGTGCCTCTTCAAAAATTTTCCTTATCCGCCCTTCACTCTCCCCGTAAAACTTTCCCATGATCTCGGGACCGGAAATATTGATGAAATAGGCATCCGTTTCATGAGCCACAGCTCTTACAATTAAGGTTTTCCCTGTTCCTGGGGGGCCATAAAGAAAGACCCCTTTGGGTGGCTGAACCCCAAGTCGTTCAAAAATCTCAGGGTACTTTAACGGGAGTTCAATCATCTCCCTGATGCGCTGTACCTGGTTACCCAGGCCACCTATGTCTTCGTAAGAAACCTTGCTTTTGTGCTCTCCGTCCTGCTTCGCTAGTTCAAGCTGAAAGGTTGTATTCGGGTGTATCAGTACCACACCTTCCGGACTGGTTCCGGTTACGGTATATTCAACCGAACGCGATCCGAACAGGTTGGCTCTCACCTTATCCCCTTTTATCACCGGGAGACCATTAATGAGTGAACCAATATATTTGGCATCATCGGCCTTCAGTGAACCGGATTTGGTTTCAGGCTTGAGTTTGATTTTCACAGCCTGACGGCAAGGGGTTGTAATGATTTTTACTTTTTCGTCGATCCCGGCCTGGGCATTTTCCCGGGTAATCCCGTCAATCTGAATGAGACTCTTATCCCTGTCGTCGGGATAACAAGGCATGATTTTAACCGGTGTGGCACGTTTGCCTTCAATCACGATCACATCGCCACTTTCCAACCCGAATAACTTCATGTCTTTTGGATCTATCCTGGCTATAGCCCTGCCTACATCTTTCACCAGGGCTTCCTTTACCCTCAGTACTTGTTCGTCTTTGATTTTGGTCATGAGTTGATTTGCTGATTTGCTGATGTGCTAATGTGTTAATTCATTAAATAGAAATGATTTTAACCGAATCAAGGCCTCTATTCCTTTGATCTCTTCGGTAAACAGTGGGACCTCGACCTTGTTTAAATATGGAAATGACTCCTCTATCTGCTGTATATATTTCAGTTGGCCTGCTTTTCTTTGTATACAAAAACCACATCCCTCCGATGTCATTACATTATTCACAATGATCTGGCGTGAAATTATTTCAGATTTGGCCAAATCCTCAAGCAACCTGCCTGTTTCCATGATCGCCATCGCTTCAGGGATGCATACCGGGATAAATTCACAGTTGGTATTATCCCGCAGAATGTTTTCGATCCTTTTAACCGTCTTTTTCAGCCCGAGTAAAAATGTATCCACGGCATCCTGTTGATAGGACCCCGAAAAACTGGTGATCATATAGCGGTATTTCCATCTCATCCTGGCAGCAACCTTAATCCATTCATCCAATAGTTTCGGTGATGTGATTAGTCGCAACGCATGACCGGTTGGCGCAGTATCTACAACATATTTCTCGTATCGGTCTTCCTCGATAAAATCAATGATGGTTTTAAAACTCATCACTTCATCAATCCCGGGGATCGACAGGGTCAGCAGTTCATCAATGTCCTCGTTGTCAAGATTGGTGGAAGTTTCAAGAAGCTTCTTCAGCTCGTTCTGATGTTCAGCCTTAAACCCGGAAAGCGCTTCGTTGGCAACGACTTCAATTGCAGCTAATTTTGGGTTACCGGTAACCTGGCGGACTTGAAAACCAATTTGCTGTTCGAGGCAATCCGATATGGAATGGGCCGGATCAGTAGATATGAGCAGCGTGTTGAAATTTTCTGATAATTCCAATGCTGAGGCAATGGCACAACTGGTTTTTCCAACACCGCCTTTTCCGCCGAAAATTATAAGTTTAAGGTCGTTGTTTTCTAAGCCCGTGAGTGCCATTACTTTATTTTTTTATCCTGATCTCAAGGATGCCATTTGTGAATTTGTGTCGTAAATTTGATTTTATCACTTTAGCCGGGAGTAGCAGCTCTTTACGGTAAGTTCTGCTTTTGCTTACAGCCGAAATTTCAAGGATGTCTTCCTTCAGGTCTATTTTGATGTCCTCCAGTTCAATGCCAGGCATTTCAGCAATGATCATGACCTCGTTCTGTTCATCAAAAATATCTGTAATAGGTTCTCTTTCTTCATCCACTTTAGGTCCTTCAGGAGTTTTTTTAATATTACCAAAAGTCTCAACTTTTGGAGACCCTCCAACTGCCGTGTTGATAGTGAAGCCATAAACTCCTTTCATGCCTTTTTTGATGTGATCAAAATTGATCTCTCCTTCCTTGCTTATTCCACCACTTTCTTCCAGTTTCCCGGCAAGGTCAACCAGTTTCTCGATGCCTTTGAAAAGGCCACCAAGTCCTAAAAGATCAAAATCGGCATCTTCATTTTTCTTTTTATTGTTATCTTTTTCCATCTTAATTTTGGTTTATTAGGTTTCTAAAAGTTATAATGTTTTGTTGATTGCCTCAAGCTTATCCAAACGAGCTTCAAGTGTTTCCTGTTGCTGTATCAGCTCCTTTTCTCTGGCTTTCGTCGAAAGATAGGTATCTTCCTGCCACCAGTTGATGCCCATCTCCATGGCCTTGTCAACAGAACATAATAGCAGTCTGATCTTTATGGTGAGTAAATCAATATCAGCTATTTGTATCTTAATATCGCCTGCAATTACGATCCCTTTATCGAGCACTCTTTCGAGAATATCGGCAAGGCCGGTCGCATTAACAGCATGGGTAATTTGTTCTTGGGCCATAACGCATTGTTTTTTAGTAGTCTATCGGCATAGTTTTAAATTCCGTTTTCTCCTCATTGCTGGTCTTTTGATTGTTTTCTAACGTATCAGGATTTTGGACTTGTCCCAATTTCTCATCAAAAAACACCTGAATTTCCTTCAGCCGGTTATTAAGAGTCTCAAGCCGTAAAATTATTCTTTTCTCCTCATTGCGCAATCTATCTTTTTCCTTATCAAGCATGTGGAGTTCAAGAAAACTCATCTGTTGTTTACCAGGAATACAACTATTTTTGGCGACATGCAATGACCTAACATCATGCACGCCTTTAACTGGATTAACATTTGGCATAATAGTCCTTATTTATTGATTGATTAAACATTTGTTTTACGCTATCAGCAATTTTGATCGATCAGTTCATCAACAATTACCCTTACCTTTTCCTGATTGGTTTTTGAGCCAACCCGGCTGGTTTCGGAAGTGAGAATATCCTGGCAGATTAATCTGAACATCTCGTTATTTTTAGAAGGCGTTGAATTTAAAGTTGCCAGCGTTTTTGCAATCATGATGGAACCACGAATGGTAGGGTCAAATTCAGTTTTTCCCGATTCGCGCAAACCCCTTACAATCTTCACAATTTTTTTTGCATCTTCCAATGAAAGCTCCGATTTTGCTCTGGTGATCTGCAACTCGGTTTCATAGTCGAAATGATCAACATCCAGCGTTACCATACGGTCGCGCAGGGCATCCTGGGTCCGGTTAACGCCGGCATACTCTTCGGGATTTGAGGTAAAGATGGCACGGAATTCCGGATGAACTTTCATATAGTAATCCTCTTGTTTTCCTGCCGAGGTGGTCATCATTCTTTCCTGAAGGATGGGTAACAGGATATTATTAGCTTCGGCTCGCGAGCGGGTAAATTCGTCGTATATCAGTGTAAACCCATTTTTAACAGCGATCGTTAAACGATTGTTCACAAATTTCTTTTCCATATCCTCCTCTTGTTTGTGAACAGAATGAATAAACCTGTCGTCTAACTTTCGGAATCTATAGCCCGATTCACTTCCCACGAGATCGGAGGTTTTATACTCTGCATCACCATGTATGATGACAACAGGCCTTCCGATTTTACTGGCCAGATGCATGGCAATAGTTGTTTTCCCTGTTCCCGACGGACCTCTGAAATGCACAGGAAAACCTGCTTTTATGTAAGTAAGGCCACGGCTGGTGATGTCTTTAATGTACTCTGTTTCAACGAAATTGGCCATTTGTTTTGGTTCCAAGACAGTATTCGTTTCGTTATTGCTTATTTGATTCGGCATAATTTTTAGTTTGATTAAATATTATTTTATTAAAATTTCTGAAATTCAGTTTTGGGCAATTGTTCCATCGTATTTATCCAAGTGGTTCGCGCCTCTTCAATATCCTGTATTATCATTTCCCTTGCTTTCGCGAATTCTTCCTTGCGGGCGTTATGCTTGGCCATTGCTTCCTGTCTTTTCAGCAAACCTGTCCTCATATTGTTTACGGCATTGTCCATCATAGCTTTACTCTTTCTTATCCACAATAAAAAAAACTAATACCCCAAAGTATAACCATAACCTGAAGAAGAATTACCCAAACCCTTATTGCTTTTCGTTTTACCCTTGCAAAGTGTACAGGGATAGCCATCGATCGATTTTCCTGTTCCCTTGCACCTGGTGCAAACTGTATCACTATTCCAGATATTACTTCCTTTCCCCTTACATACCGGGCATGGGCTTCTGACTCCCAGCGGATTTTTACCTGTGCCCGAACAATAAGCACAAACTACTGCCGGTTCCTCCACTTCAACCTGTCCTTTTTTTGAGCAAACCCGACAGCCCTCAGATGGATAATAGAAATCCTTCCCCGTTCCTTTACAATATGCACAACTTAGTTTTTTGATGTCCTTCATAACAACATCAGAAGAAGTATTTAAACCCTTATTGCTTTTCGTTTTGCCCTTGCAATGGGTACATGGCAATCCTTCCCTCGATTTTCCTGTTCCCTTGCACTGGGTACAAACTGTATCGCTATTCCAGGTATTACTTCCTTTCCCCCCGCATGCAGGGCACGCTCCTCTGACACCCAGCGGATTTTTACCAGTACCCGAACAATAAGCACAAGTTACTGCCGGTTCCTCCACTTCAACCTCTCCTGTTTTTCGGCAAACCGCACAGCCCGATATCGAAGAGGGATTATAGAAATCCTTCCCCGTTCCTTTACAATATGCACATTTGATTATTTTTTTCATTTCCTATTGATTTTAAGAATCCATTTCCTGATATTACTTACAGTATGGGTTCATCCTTTTCACGGTATGGTTTCATTCTACGATCCATCGCTGCTATTTCCTGTTCCGATGCAGTGGGGACAAATTGTTTCTGTTTCTCTTTCTCTAAACGCTCTTTACCTTTATCAGTAAGAACAGCAATTTCATCACGCCCGATATCAATAAAATCCCGTCTTCCGAGACTGTATAAAATACTCCGGGCATAATCGAAACCGAGATTCATCAATTTCGCTACCCGCTGGACATGAGCTTTTCCGCCCTCTATCCTTATTTTTTCTAAAACTTCGTCATCCATTGTCATAGGGAATAGTTTTTCTGTGATTAAATAATTCTTTTAACAAAATCCTATACCCTTGCAACGGAGACATGGCAATTTATCGCTGCTTTTCCCTGTTCCCTGGCATAGGTCACAAATTTTTATGCTCTCACAGTAATTGCTTCCTTTTCCATGGCATACGATGCACGGAACCCTGGCTCCCAGGGGATTTTTGCCTGTGCCAGAACAAAAAACACAGGCTATTGCCGGTTCCTCCACTTCAACCTGTCCTGTTCCTTCGCAAACCTGGCAACTCGACATCGAGGAGAGTAAATCATAGGGATCCTTTCCTGTTCCGCTACAAAATGCACATATGATTGTTTTTGTCATGGCCTTCAGTGTATGGATAATTTACTTATGGATTCAGATAGTTTTAATAGGATACTCGGAATCTGTTATTTTAGAACTTTAGGTTTTGGGTAGTAAATATTTTCAATTTTTAGTACTTTGCCCAAATCAAGTAAGTTTTTGGCAATAAATCCAATCTTCATCCGGGTATCTCCAAGTGGTTCTTCCATTTCCGAAACTTTTACACCCTTAGGATGCTTATTGATATAAGCCAGTACTTTGTCTTCCAATGTCTTTGGTTCTTCAGCAAATGAAGTAAACGCTGGTTCTTCGCGAAAAGGAACCTTCTTTTTTGCTTCGACCGGAGCTTCCTTTTTTGCTTCAACCGGAGTTTCCTTAACTACTTCAACCGGAGCTTCCTTTTTTGCCTCTTTTTTTTCAACCTTCTTTATTACCTCCTTAGGCGGCGTAACGACTGTTTTTCGTAATTGGGCAAGGATATCCGACATCTTTTTCCACGCAGCCGATGCCCCTTCTCTGTCTTGTGCAAAATCGCCCAGCAATTCGGCAACGGCTTTTTTGAGGTTTTTTACATCATTGCGTAAACCTGTCATCACAACATTGAATTCCTTAAGTCTTGCGACTTCACCTTTTTTGATCATATCATGCGTGTAAGCGAAAATCCTCGAAACCTCCTCGTTTATGCTTTTTATAAGGATACCAAATTCCTTAAGCCTTTCTAATTCGCTTGTTTCAAGCAAATTATGGGTATAGGTGAAAAGTCCTGAAATATCCTCGTTGATGCTTTTCATAAGGGCAACAAATTCCTTAAGCCTTTCTACTTCGTCCTTGTCAAGGCCTGCTCTTAAGGCTGCTGCCATATCCTGATGTTCCTTATCAAACATTGCGAGCAAATCATCGGTGTATGTGAAAACCTCTGAAATCCTTTCATTAATGCTTTTCATAAGATCAACAAATTCCTTCATCCTCGTTTTTTCGTCCATGGCAAGGTCTGATCTTAAGGCTGCTGCCATTTCCTTATGATCTTTGACTGTTTTTTTCATAAAAATATCAGCTTCCTTCATCCTGTTTTTTTCGCCCGTGGCAAGTGATGCTCGTAAGGTTGCTGCCATATCCCGATGATCCAAGCGGAACCCATCGAGGGTTTTCTGTACATCGTTTACAAGCTCTTCGTTTTCTTGAATCCTTTGTTTGAATGAAGAAAGCATATCTTCAGTCAAATTTTTCATTTCTGATGCTAGTCCCATTTCTTTTTCTCCTATTTTTTAATTTATATCTGGTTACCTGTGTTAATTTTCCCATTTAAACTCTTGTCCTAAGGGGCTGATTTCTTTATATAGTTGATCTTTGACATTTTTTATATCCTGGATCAGAATGCGATTGCCTTTTTTAAGTAAGTTTTCAAGGCATTCCATCATTCTGTTTTGAATTTGCTGAAAATCCCGAAATGCTTTTATTACCTTTTCCTTTCTCATTTCATGCAGTTTTGATATCTGAGAAAGCTGCTCTTTGATAATTGTAATTTTTTCGCAATTGTCCTGTGAAGTAATATCTTTGATCTCCAGCAGGCTATTTTTAAGCGATTGAGCTGTTACTTTCTGGGCATCAATAAAGTTTAAAAACTCGCGTTCGGCTTCTCTTTCCCTTGCATCAAGTGCATTGAGAATACCAGACATCATCGTATTGTAATCTTTTTTACGCAGCGAGCCATTTTTTGCCAGGGTCTCGCAAAGCCTGGTGTTTAATATATCTCTTTCCTTTTTAAGATCTTTTAAGGAATTATGGACATTATCAAACAGAGAGTGAGATGACTCTGTTATAATTTCAGAAGATTGAAAGGCAGTTTGTATTTTTTGGATCCGGTTTTCATAGGAGACTATGAGGTTATCGAAAAATCCATCAATGTTTAACTCAGGCCGGCTACTATTATTCATAATGAATTTGTTTCGGTTTTAAAATTGGCAGAATTATGAACTTCTTAAGAAAATGTCATCCTGGAAGAAAAGCGAAATTCTTGGTAAATCATGCTTCCATGTACTTAGGCAAGAAGGATGTTTTAGCAAGAATACCAGCATGACTGCAAATTGCCTTACGCGGCTTTGGCTGTCAGTCCGATTGCTTCTGCATACTTCAGGTATGTTTCAACAGAGGCTACTACTATCCTTGCTTCAATTGCAAGCAGTTCGATACCAACTAATGAAACTCTTACCCATGCATCAACTACGACACCTTTGTCGAGGATACGGTCAATAACCTCTACGAGGCTGGATGAACCAATGGTTTTTTCTACTGCCATTTTTTTATTCTCCTATTATTAATTTGTAAAAACCGTGCTTTACATGAGGGACGGTTTACCTCTAATTCAATAAGCCTTTGCAAAGGGTGTGCCAGTAATTCTTGAAAATCACAAACGAATGACTTCCATCAAGCAAGTGTCTGACTATAAGGCAGTAAAAAAAAGGATTATTTTTTGAACAAGGAATTTTACAGGATGGATTATGGAAAGATTATGGTTTATTCAACAATATTATCACTTACTTACGTGAAAACGCGTATCAATTTCTTCAGATGAAGGTTGAAATGTTAATTTCTTGTAACGTCCTGTTAACAACTTTGCGAGTCAAATGAGTAGGTACAAATTTTTATAGCTAATATAGCCAAATCAAAAATGAAAAAATTACTTTATATCCCAATCGTCCATAATAAAGCTGATCTAGGGTCACTTGGTTCACACCTATCGTTGGAAGGAGAGCGGAAATATGGAGTTTCTCTCTGGCAGAATCATCTCGAACAGGTTGATAAATCGTGGGATGAGATTGAAATTGAAATTTCCAATCAACTAAAAGAGACATCCTTTGGCAAGATTAAAATTTACCAGGACGGGTTACCAGTAGTTGATGAAATAGGAATAAAAATTGTCAAAGATGCTGCTAATAATGGCAGTAAAAATTATTTAATAATTGATAGCTTACTTTCCTGTGGGGCAAAACTTGAAATCGCTGAAAATAAAGAATTTTTGATTCAAGAGTATCATCTTTTGTCTGATATAAGTAAAGCGGAAACACCCGAAAAACAATTGGAATCATATCTTACTTACCAAAAAATGGCTCAGGAGTTGTTGAATAATCGAGATAATTATATAGCAAATCGAATTAATGTAACACTAAAAGATGGAGAAACTGGAATTGCATTTTTTGGCGCAGTCCATGAGATCACGGATAAATTAAATATAGATATAAAGTTGGTTGTGATTCAGAAATTTAAGGATGAAATATCTTTAAATTTAAGTCATATTTAAAAAGCGTTCACTTTTTGTCTTCATTTTTCCTAATAGAGATATCGTATTTTTTCATTTTACGGCTGAGGGCATCACGGTGTATCCCTAAAGCATCCGCGGTTGCTTGTAAATTGTATTTGGCTCTGTTGAGTGCTTTATGTATCAGATTGATCTCAGTTTCTTTGAGATTAACTGAATCAAGATGATCCTTTGAAGATGATATTTTATGCGAGTCAACCGGGAAATCGTTTATTCCCAGGAGATTCCCTTTACAAAGAATAACGGCCCTTTCGGCAAGGTTTTTCAATTCCCTGATATTTCCAGGAAAATCATATTTCATCAGTGCATCAACAACCTCCTTTGAGATATGGAGGTTCGGTTTATTAAATTTCGCTTTATAGAAATCAACAAAATGGATTAGCAGGGGTTTAATATCCTCCGGTCTTTCGCGAAGAGCCGGAATATGTAAATGAAGCGTATTGAGTCGGTGAAGCAGATCGAGTCTGAATTTTTTCTTCTCTACCCTTTTTATTATATCTTGGTTTGTAGCGGAAATGATCCTGAAGTCGGTTCGAATCTGGCCTGTTTCTCCCACCCTGGTGATCATCTTTTCCTCCGTGGCACGCAAAATTTTAGCCTGAAGATTTAATGGCATATCTGCTATTTCGTCGAGGAACAGAGTGCCATTGTCACACACTTCAAAAAAACCCATTTTATCGGCGATGGCACCTGTAAATGATCCCTTTTTATGACCAAAGAACTCGCTCTCCAAAAGAGATTCTGTAATGGAGCTGCTGTTTACAGCACAAAACAAATGTTCTTTCCTTGTGCTTGAATAGTGAATGATCCTGGCAATGTTCTCTTTACCGGTTCCACTTTCACCGGTAATCAGCACATTAGCATCGGGATAATTTGCAGCGGTTACGGCTTGTTCGAATACATCCAGAATCTGAGGACTGATGCCGATGAACTGCCTGTCGATTTTTTCTTCGAGATTTTTTGAGATCAAAGAGTTCTTCTCTTCAACCCGTTTCAATCTTCGTTGTATGGATAGGTATTTTTTAGTACGCTCAATTGTAATCTGGATGTCAATAAACCTGAATGGTTTACACAAATAATCGAATGCCCCAAACCGCATGGCTTTTATCACGGTTTCCATATCTCCATGGGCCGATACGATAATAACTTCCATAGCGGGGTATTGAATTTTAACCTCTTTCAGAATATCCAGGCCATTTGCACCGGGCAACCGAACGTCAAGTATCAGAAGGTCAATTGCTTGATTTTTTAATATTTTTTTTCCTTCTGCCGGCGTATTTGCCTCATATGACTCAAAGTTTGATCCCAGAAAAAAAGCATTCAATTCTTCAGTGAATTGTTTCTCATCATCAAGGATCAGAATTTTCAATGTATCTTGTGTCTCCATTTATTTTTTCTGCTGGATAGGTAAATTCAGTTTAATTATTGTTCCATTAAATCTTTCGCTCATAATGTGAATGACTCCACCCATGTCCTTGATTATCTGATGACAAATTGATAATCCAAGTCCGGTTCCTTGTCCTTCATCCTTCGTGGTATAAAAAGGAAGTAAAACATTATTGATATCCGTATTCTTGATGCCCATACCATTATCTGTAATTTCGACAATTACAAAATGGTCCTCCTGGTACGATTTGATCCCAATGATCTTGGTAAAGATTTCTTCCTCATTGGTTTCCTTTTCCATCACTGCATCTTTTGCATTGATCAATAAATTAAGGACAACCTGCTCAAATTTATGCGTATTGCCTAAAATATCAGGAAGTTGTTTTTCGAGTTGAAGGATCAGTTTTATTCCCAGATGCTTAAACTGTTGCGTTATCATCGAAGATGCATTTTTAATGCTTGAATTGATATCGAATGGTATCAATATATAATCGTCATAGTTTCTGGAAAAAGATTTGATTTGATCGATGATGTTTCTGATCCGTAATATATTATCAAAAATTTTATCTGATTTGTTTTTGAGGAATTTAATGTCAACAGTATCAGTTTTTTCAGATTCGAATAAAATTCTATCCATTATCATCGAAATGATATTTAATGGCTGATTGATCTCATGTGCAATACCTGATGCCATTTCTCCAAGAGATGACAAACGGGCGGCGTTGATCTGATTTGCCTCTATTCTTTTGCGATGGGTAATATCACGGAGGATGAACATAAAGAGTAAGGTCTCTTTAAGGGGGTCTTGTATTAACGTGATACTGATTTCGCCAATAATTAAAGATCCGTTCTCCTTTATGATTTGCATCTCAATAGCTTGTACAAGACCCTCATTCACTGTTTTTTTAAATATTCCTGTTAGATTTTCCATTTCCTCAAATGGAACGAATTGAGAAAAACTTTTACCCATCAAGTCCTCTGCAGTTCTGGCACCCAATAATTCAGGGGCGATACTAGAAACCTCAGTAATGATTCCATGCATGTCTATAATAAAGATACCATCGGGAGAAGAATTTAACATGGTTTTGTATTTCGTCACGCTTATTTCTAGCGTCTGCGCGATCTTATAGCGTTCAGCGATGCGTCCTATCCGTTTGGCCAGAGAATCAATGAGAATTCGCTCTTCAATGAAGAATGGCCCTTCAATTTCTTCTGGCATTTCCTCGAGGTAACAAATATCAATCCTCCCCACCATTGAGTTTTCAATCATGATTGGAGCAGATAGCTTCCATCTGGACTCCATGAAATTTTCTGACACAAACTCGTTGCTATTAATCACAATCCTGGCACATGCGATCTCAGGATATTGCCAGCTTCTCGGCAGGATTTCCGTAAATTCCTGCATTATTTCTTCCAGAGTGATATTTTCCTTTTGGGTTATCTCGACCAGGCTGTAAAGCGCATACATCTCTTTAGCCCTTTCATTTAACTGGTGCTCATTCTGTTTGCGCTCGGTGATGTCTTTTGTAAAACCAAGAAATCGTGTTTCAGAAAGTTTAATGGCATCTACACTCCACCATAATATAGTTCCGTTTTTATGTTTGAACAACAATTCTCCTGTTGATTCTCCGGTTTTCACCACCTTTCTGAATTGAGCCAGACCATCTTTACGCGATTCTTCCGCAAGAATATCCGAAATCGACATATTCAAAAGCTCATCCTCTGAATATCCTGTTATCCTGCTAGCTGCTTTGTTTACTTCGATGTACCTTCCGGTTTTATCTGCAATAAAAACGCCGTCGGGAGCATGATCAATGTAATTCCGGAATTTTTCCTCGCTCTTTCTCAAAACAATATTGGTATCTCTTAATTCAGCGGCAATCTTTTTCAGTTTCGTTGCCTCTCTGAAAATTGTCTGTTTCTGACTGAAAAGTTCAAGAAATACATTGATTTTACATAATAGAATAGCACTATCAATTGGTTTGAAAATGTAATCGACAACCCCTTTACTATACCCTATGAAGGTTTGTTTTTCATTGAAAATGATGGCCGTAAGAAATATTATTGGCACCTTCATTCCCGATTTTTTTTCATTCATCTTCAATGCCAGTTCATAGCCGTTCATTTCTGGCATCCGAACATCGATGATTGCCAGCGCAAGTTCAATCCCCTGGATTTTCTCCAGGGCTTCAGAACCGGAGAGCGCCCGGATCAGGTTAACTTTTGTATTTTCAAGAATGACTTCAAGGAGGAGCAAATTTGCCTCGGAGTCGTCAACAATGAGAATGTTTGGAAGATCTTTCATAAAATTTAATGGCCTGGTCGGCATCCATCCCGAAAAGGCAGCGTAGATACCGACATTGAAAAAACTTCTTTACAACTACTTAATATGAAAGTTGGTCAAGAGGTCAGAGGGGTCAATTATTCAAAGGATTCATACCTTTGTTTGAAGGAAGTTTTTCATCATCGAACTGTTTACCCTCAATCGTTACCCTCGAGTTGATTTAATCTCAAGCAATTAGCGATGGATGGAATTTTCAAATATATGAAGATATTTACTTGATTGCAAGAAAGATCTTATATAAACGTCCCGCGTTTTTCAAAACTCTAAGCATTTATATTATTCGCTACCTTCTTCTCAGCCTTGATAAGGATTTCCTCCGAACTAGTCCGGATTATTAATCAGATCCAGCAAATGTTCCCCGCTTCGGGAAATGATCTCCAATTTTGAGGACTGTTAAGAAGTGATTGACAACTCGACAGCGCTGACCACTTCAAGTCGATCGGATTTGATCAGGTAGATGTATTAGAATCAGAAATATACGGTGGTCAGTTTAAACCGGTGCAAGGTAGTCAGTTGCATCGGCTTTTCCAGGCTACTACTTTGGAAAAGAAAAAAACATGAATATCATAGAAGGCTGAAGAAAACGCATTTAATGGATTATCTTTATGCAAATGGATGATCAAGGGTCTCCCAAATTGCAAATGGAATGCCTCAATACCAAGGGGAGCAGTCCACCGGCTGAGATCCCGGCGCAAAAATTCCAAGATGTATTTATAAATACCCATTTCATATATCCATAGAAAAGGATAAAGTGCAATTGCATTTTTCGACAGGGCGTGGCGGGGACTTCGTCGAGTCTGCTGGAATATTTTTAGGCTTAAAGAGCCTTAAAATATTCATGCAGAACGGGATACCCTCTTTTTCGCTGGAATATCGAAAATATCGGTTCTTTTTTTGGAGCGCCAAAAAAAGAATCAAAAAAAGCGCCAGGGTTCTTAACTGACTGAACTTCTGTTTCTTTAGGCAAAGAAAACGAAGCAAAAAGAAAGCAATTGCAGGTACTATCCTTCTTCCAGCTGAGTACTTTTTTCTTTGGGCGCCCTGGTCAAATCAAAAAGTACCAAAAAAGAAACCCTTTTGCCACCACACGGTTTAGCTCGAAATTTTCTTTCAAAGTTACCTTACGAATAATTCGCTTTTAAAAGAGGGAGCTTAAAACTGTAAAGGGCGACCTCCTTTTGGAACTATCGCTTTCAGTGTATTCATTCTGCAAGTACGGAATGACCCACACCCTTGACATTATTTATTATTCCAGGTTATAGCCTTTGGCGTAAAAAATTTCATTTCTAACCTTAAAACACACGCCAGATGAAAGCATTAGCACAAATGACCCACGAGCAGTCACTCGAAGACATCTTTGTCCAGGAGCTGGACCAGATTTACTATCCTGGTTACACAGAAGATCTCATTGCCTCCGATCCCAGTAAGTTCGATTGGGAACTGAAAGAGTTCCAGGGGCAATTCTCCATAAGGCATTAATTACCTCCAACAAGGCAGACGGGTCCGATTCATCGGAATCGCCTGCTTTTTTTTATGCTCGCAGGATGCTTCGCTTGGGGCGACTTTTAGGAAAAGTTGCAAAACCTACCCTGCAGTAAATCGAAATTCACAAAGTTATGCCCAGTGAAAATATTGTTTCGCTAAACACGACCTCCTTTAGGAACTGTCGCCTTTCAGGTTCATTCAGATTCTCTTCAGTAATCTGACCCGAATGTTTGCTTAAAATTTTCTACTCCGCATGTTCAACCGGCAAATTTCATTCACTCACCGCGGCCAACGGCTGCTTAAAACAACAATACGATGAAAAAACCGATCGTGAATCCGGACCTTGCCAAAGAAAACGGCAAACACTATGAAAACAGAATCCCGATGCGTTATTGGGCAGAAGATGACCTGCCCAGTCAGAAACTCCTGCTCAAGGGCAACGGCAGCTTGTCAGACGCTGAACTTCTGAGTATCATCATCGGCTCAGGTGTTTCCGGGGAAAACTCCCTTGACATTGCAATGAAGACCCTGTCAATTTGTGGAAACAACCTGTGCGAATTCTGGAAGTTCAGCGTTTCAGACCTTCAGAAAATAAAAGGCATCGGTGAAAAACGTGCCGTGAAGATAGCTGCCATGTTTGCGCTGGCCCGCCGACGCAATGAGTCTGAAGTGATCTTCAAAAAGAAGATCTCAAAAAGCCAGGATGCCTTTGAAATCTTTCAATCCCTGATTGGCGACCTTCCCTATGAAGAATTCTGGGTCCTGCTCCTGAACAGGGCTAACAAGATTATCAAGAAAGTGAAGATCTCCGAAGGCGGGATCTCTGGGACTGTTGTGGACCCTAAGAAGATCTTCCAGATCTGCCTGGAACAGCATGCTACCAGCATCATCCTGGGTCA
>Ga0268276_1000998_pt1 | contig 30026 bp, 29 predicted proteins | sample saktaG_4_FD_190145 | JGI IMG/M metagenome (GOLD analysis project Ga0268276, IMG submission 190145) | Saline water microbial communities from Sakinaw Lake, British Columbia, Canada - sak_2010_1_5_45m | ecosystem: Environmental > Aquatic > Non-marine Saline and Alkaline > Saline ...
GCAAATGGCAGGAGCCAATTAGATTTTGTGGTATTTTTCTACCGAAAAAAGGGTGTCCCGTTATATCAGAAAGACGAAAAAAGTTTTTATTAAACCGAGCAAGAAAAAGGCCAAAGTCTTTATTTGTGGTCAAAAGATTCTTTGAACAATGGGAATAAAAAAACAAAACTATGGTTGCTAAGAAATGGTGTTGGGCATATTTCTATTACAGCAACCTTCCCAACTGCTGGAGAAATCCAGTGAACAGCGAAAAAATTTTATGTTTTTTCGCGAGATGTAAAAAACGGTCATTAGCGTCATTGGAACCTGCGGGCAAATGATGGATAGTTGAGAGATAAAAAATTTTCAATTTGGATAAGTTTTCGTGGTTTTGTTTCTTGTCCAAGTGGACATCGTTTTTATCTCTCCTATTTGGCCGTTAGGGTTTGTTCTTTTTTGTATATCGAGGCGATGATTTGTTCCATCGCCTTTTTGCTTGCAGTTTGGGCGGATTTTGGGTAAGATAAGTTATAAAAATACATAAAAATTTTAAATATGGCAGATAAATTTATAATTCAAGGAGGTAAAAAACTGTCAGGGACAGTTGAAATTAGAGGGTCAAAAAATGGGGCAGGAGCTATCTTGTCAGCTTGCTTGCTTACCAAAGAGCCTTGTATTATTGATAATTTACCTTTGGTGGATGATATTTTAAATTTATTAGAAATTCTTAAAGAAATGGGAGTTTTGGTGGAGTGGCTCGGTGAGAGAAAAGTTAAAATTACAGCAGGGGATAATTTAGATACAACTAAAATTGATTTTGAAAGATTTTCAAAAGCCAGAACCTCTGTTTTATTACTTGGCTCTTTGGTTTTACGGTTTAAAGAATTTAAAGTGTCTAAACCCGGTGGTGATAGAATTGGCCTACGACCCATAACCACTCATTTGGAAGGGTTAGAAAAATTAGGGGTTAAAGTTGAAGAGCAAGGAGAGTTTTATTGTTTTAAAACAGATGAAATAAAGGGAAATGAAATAATTTTGCCTGAGTTTTCAGTAACTGCCACTGAAATTTTGTTAATGGCTTCTTGTATGGGGAAAGGTCAAACCATAATTAAGATAGCCGCTGGTGAGCCCCATATTCAAGAGCTTGTTTTAATGCTCAATAAAATGGGAGGGGATATTACATTTCAGGGTACTCATTCGTTGATTATTAACGGGGTTGAAAAGCTAAGTGGTGTTGAATTTAAAGTGGCTCTTGATGCTTTAGAGGTTGGAACTTTTTTAATAATAGGCGCTTTAGCTGGTGGGGAGATAACAGTTCCTGATATTGAAGGGGATTATTTAGATTTATTTTTAGAAAAGTTAAAGGAAGCAGGAGTTATTTTAGAAAGAGCAAATGGGGAAATTAAAGTTAAAAAATCAGAGAATTTAAAGCCAATAAAAGTGCAGGCTTTGCCATATCCTGGCTTTCCAACTGATTTACTACCTTTAATTGTTCCTTTGTTAACTCAAGCTAATGGTAAAAGTTTGTTGCATGATCCTTTATATGAGAATAGACTAGGCTATATTCATCAATTAAGGAAAATGGGAGGGGACATTGAAATTGTCGACCCCCACAGAGCCTTTGTTTTTGGACCAACAAAGCTTTCTAGCGTTTCTATTGAGTCAACCGACATTAGAGCAGGAGCTTGTTTAGTGGTAGCTGGTTTAATAGCTCAAGGAGAAACAACTGTTAATAATGTTAGCCAAATTGACAGAGGCTATGAAAAGATTGAAGAAAGGCTGGCGAAATTGGGAGCGGATATAAAACGAATTAATAATTAATTTTCAATTTTCGAATTTTCAATTTTCAATCAATTTTCAATATTAAATGAATAAATTTTCAAATGAGCTCTTTGAGCATTAGATTATTAAATAATTTGATATTGATTTGTAAATTTGTAAATTGAAAATTCGAAAATTATTTTTATGTCTTTTTTTACTAACAAATTAGCCATTGACCTTGGCACTTGTAATTCTCTTGTTTTTGCCCCTGGCAAAGGCATTGTTTTAAATGAGCCATCAGTTGTGGCTGTCTCAAAGCCAGAAAATAAAATAATGGCTGTTGGGGCTGAAGCCAAATTAATGGTTGGAAGAACGCCAGACAACATAATTGTTTATAGGCCAATGAAAGATGGGGTTATTGCTGACTACAAAGTAACTGAAGCCATGCTAAGGCATTTTATAAACCGAAGCAAGAGCAAGTTTAATTTTTTTAAGCCAGAACTTTTAATTTCCATTCCAGTAGGGGCATCTTCCACAGAAAGAAGAGCTGTTATTGAGGCTGCCAAGGCTGCTGGCGCTAAAGAGGCTTTTGTGGCTAAAGAACCTATTTTAGCTGCTATTGGTGCTGGCATTCCCATTAATTCATGCGAGGGCAATATGATTGTTAATATTGGAGGTGGCACTTCAGAAATTGCTGTTGTTTCTTTGGGGGGTATTGTGACAGCTCAATCAATTAGAATGGCAGGAGATAAGATGGATGAAAGAATAACTGATTATATTAAAAAGGAACATAACTTGGCTGTGGGTAGCCAATCAGCTGAAGAAATTAAAATAAGAATTGGCAGGGCTTTTGCTCAAAAAAAAGAAGACTTTTATGATATTAGGGGCAGGGATTTAATAACAGGACTTCCAAGAAACATAAAAGTATCTTCAAATGAAATAGCCAAAGCTTTACAGCCTGTTTTAGAAGAAATAATTGAAGGAATTAAACAAGTCTTGCGAAAAACTCCTCCAGAGCTTTCAGCTGATATTATTAATAAAGGGATGATTTTATCAGGTGGGGGTGCATTGTTAAGGGATTTAGACCAACTTGTTGCTAAACACACCGGAGTGCCTTGTTTCACAGCCGAAGACGCTTTGTTTTGTGTTGTAAAAGGAACGGGCGTTGTTTTAGAAAACTTAGACACTTACAAAAGAAGCATTATGAGCAAAAAATAAAATAAATTTTCAATTTACAAATTTTCAATTTTCAAACAATATCAAATGATTAAATTTTAAAAAGAACTCAATGAGTTTGTTTAAAAATTGATGCATTAAATATTTAAAATTGATTGAAAATTGAGCATTGAAAATTGAAAATTAAGCAGTGTTTAATCTCATTGGCCACAACCAACAAAGGGAATTTTTAAAACAAGCCTTGTGGAATGATCGTTTAGGGCAGGCTTTTATCTTCTCTGGCGAGGAAAGGCTGGGAAAAAAGAAGGTGGCTTTTGAATTTGTTAAAATGCTTTTTTGTGAAAATAAAGAGAAAGCTCCTTGTCAAAAATGCCAAGGTTGTATTTTAGTGGAAAAGGTTGCTCATCCTGATTTTATTTTTGTATCTCCTCAAAAAAGAGAAATTCAAATTGATCAAGTAAGGGAGCTACAAAAAAGTTTAAGCTTAAAACCAGTTCTTTCAGAGAAAAAAGTGGTAATAATAAACGATGCTCATTGCTTAAACAAACAGTCTCAAAACTGTATTTTAAAAACTCTAGAGGAGCCAAGCAATCAAGCTATTTTTATTTTAATTTCTTCTTTAAGCGATAGCTTACTTGGCACAATTAAATCAAGGTGTGAAACATTAAAATTTTACCCCTTAAAAGATGAGGAGATGAAAAGTTCTTTAAAGGTATCTCAAGATATTCTTCAATGTTCCTTAGGGCGGCCAGGGGTAGCTTTAGATTTTTCATCTAGTGCTGAAAGTTTTTTAAATTTTCAAAGGTATTTAAAAATTACCAAAGATTTTTTAACAGGCGATTTACTTTATAGACTTTTATTTATTAAAGACTTTTTCCCAAAAGTAAAAGAAGGAGATTTAAAGGACACTGATAAAAAAAAAGAAGAATGTTTCTTACTTCTAGAAAGTATGATGTTTCACTTAAGACGGTCTTTTTACTTAAGGGTAAATGACCAAGCCAAAGAAAGCGCTTTATTAAAAACGAAAAAAGCGATAGAATTAACAGAACAAGCAACTAATTTACTTCAATCAACCAATGTAAACCCAAGATTACTTTTGGAGAACTTAATTTTAAATTTTTAAATATGTATCAAAATATCTTAGATCAATCAAAAAAAGATTTTCAAAATGCAGTTGATAGCTTTAAATCAGAAATGATGAAGCTAAGAGCTAGCAGTTTATCAGTAGAACTTTTAGAAGACATTAAAGCTGATTGTTTTGGTTCAGAACTCCCAATTAAGCAACTAGGCTCTATTTCTGCCTTATCTGGGAGGGAAATTATGGTCCAATTGTGGGACAAAAGTTATGTGGAAGGGGTTTTAAAAGCTATTGAAAGAGAAGGGCTAGTTTTAAGCTCTAGAATTGATGGAGCTTCAATTTATTTTACAGCCCCGTCTTTAACCGCAGAATCAAGAAATGATTTGGTAAAGCTTTTAAATAAAAAGAAAGAGGAATATCTTCAAGAGTTAAGAAAAATAAGAGAACGGGCTTGGAAAGATTTGCAAGACGGATTTACAAAAGGAGAAGTCAGGGAAGACGACAAGTTTAGAAGTCGCGACAAACTAGACGAAGCTGTTAAAGAATTCCGCGATAAAATGACAGAAATAGCAGACAAAAAAGAGAAAGAAATTCTCGGCTAACGCCGAGAAAATTTACAAATTTTCAATTTACAAATTTACGAATCAATACTAAATGAATAAATTATCAAATGGCTTCCTTTTGTCATTCTGAGTGATAGCGAAGAATCTCAAAGCCGAGACCCTTCGGTCGCCTGAAGCGACCTCAGGGCGACACTAGTGTAAGGTTTGAAAATTAAAACATTGAGAATTGATTGTAAATTGAAAATTGAAAATTGAAAATTCTGTGATCCTAACCATAATAATCGTAATTTTAAGCTTAATAGTTCTAATGTCCTTGCACGAGTTAGGGCATTTTGTGTTGGCTAAAAAGTTTGGCATTATTGTTGAAGAGTTTGGCATTGGTTATCCTCCCAGAATTTGGGGCAAAAAAATTAAAAACACTCTTTATTCTATAAATTGGTTGCCTTTGGGAGCTTTTGTTAAGATATTAGGAGAAGATGACACTAAAGAGAAAAATCCCGGAAGTTTTGCCTCAAAGCCTTTGTGGCAGAGGGCTTTAGTTTTGTTTGGTGGCGTGGCTTCTTTTTGGATAATTGCTTTTTTAATTATTACTATTTTAGCTGGAATTTCAGGAGTACCAACAGCAGTGCCAGATAGCTTTGAAGGCATTGGGAAAGAAACGCCAAAAGTTCAGATTTTTTCTGTAGCTAAAAATTCGCCAGCTGAAATGGCTGGCATAAAAGTGGGAGACGAGATAAAAGAATTAGGAATTAGGAATCAGGAATTAGGAATAGAAACAAATAAAATAGATGAAATTCAGCAATTTATAGCTAGCCATAAGGGTGAGGAAATTTTGTTTTCATTAAAAAGAGGGGATGACATTATAGAAGTTTCTTCAATACCCAGAGTTGACCCACCAGAGGGGGAGGGAGCTTTGGGAGTGGCTTTGGTAAGGGCAGCTAACATTCAAGTTGTTTGGTATAAATCTCCTTGGGTTGGTTTAAAAATAACAGCCTTACAAACCAGAGACATTCCTGTTCAGTGGTATTTACTTTTAGAAAAGAAAATTAACAAGGTGCCAACTCCTGAAGTTCAGCTAGTGGGGCCGATTGGTTTGGGGCAAATAATGACTCAAGCTTTGGGACAGGGGGCTAGAAATTATTTAATGATGATAGCTATCATTTCTATTTATCTAGCATTTTTTAATTTATTACCAATACCAGCTTTGGATGGGGGTAGGTTATTATTTATTGCTATTGAAGCTATTCAAAGAAAGCCAGTTAACCCCAAAGTGGAGCAAAAAATCACCGCTATATTTTTTATGGCCTTAATCCTCATGGCCATAATTTTCACCTTCCAAGACATCAGACGCTTGTTTTAAAGTGGTATAACTTTAAAGGACTATTCCTTTCAAACTTTTTTTTGAAAAGAGTAGTTTTTTATTGCGGTTTGGAGGATTTTAGAGTAAAATTAAATAAATTTATGGTGGATTTTAATTTACAAAAAATCAAAGAGGTTGCTGTTCAGTATAATTTAGCTGATGTTTTTATTTTTGGTTCGCAAATGGAAGGCTTTGCCAGGAAAGACAGCGATTTAGATGTTGGAGTTCGGTTTGAAAAGGGCTTACCGCCTGTTGAACAAAGAGGTAAAATTTACGGTGAGCTTTTCGCTGATTTAAGCAATTGTTTTTCAGGACAAAAATTAGATGTGGTTTTTATTGATGAAGCTCCTTTGCATTTTAAATATCAAATTTTTACTAAAGGTAAAATGATTTTTAGCAAAGACCAAGAAAAGTCTTTAGACTTTCAAGAATATATTTTTAATTTATATCGAGACCAAAAGTATTTTATTGATGAATTTTTTAAAGGCGTTTTAGAGAGTGCTTAAAAATCTAAAAATATGGATAAAAAAAATATAAACAATGAGAAAGTAAGCCAAAGGATAGCTGATATTTCTAAGGCATTTAATGAATTAAAAAAATATGAAGCAATGGACAAGGAAGCTTTTTTAACTAATCAAGATAATTTTCCTTTAGCTTCTTATTGGTTGCGTTTAGGGATTGAGGCGGTATTAACAATTGCTACGCATATTCTTTCTCGGTTGCCTCAAAACGGAAAAGACAAGGATTATACGCAGGTTTTGATTTCGTTGGGTGATTATGGAGTTATTCCCCAAGAGTTTGCTCAAAAAATTCGTGGTATGGCTGGCTATCGCAACAGACTGGTTCATTTGTATTGGGAAGTAAAGCCTGAAGAAATTTTGGGGATTATTAAAGAAAATTTAAACGATTTTGAGGAGTTTATAAAACATATCAAAAAATTTATTCAATTAGACTAGCAGACTAGTTAATTTACTCAATTAAATTAGCCAATTTACTCAGTTAAATTAGCCAATTTTTAAAAACTACACTTTTTGAACTATAGGACAAAAAGTGTAGTTTTTGTTTTTCGTGTTTAGTTTTATACTTGTTTTGTAAATTACGAAACATGCTTTCGTTGTCATTCTGATGGAGTACATTCACTTCGTTCAGTATAAATTCCACGACCGAAGAATCTGACATAAAGTGTCACCCTAAGCACTTGCTTTGTCACCCTGAGTGATTAGCGAAGGGTCTCTGAGATCCTTCGGACTGGTGTCCTCAGGACGACAGCTGGTGCTGTCGGATTCTTCTGGACGACAATTCAGTCGCCTCAGAATGACATAACCTGCTGGCTCAGGATGACACATTCTTATCTATTTCGTAATTCAAAGTAATTTAGTTTTTGATGCATTAAGGTTAAATTTGTCAAACCTTTTATTGCCCTTTGGGGGATTTTGATATAAGATTAAAAAATCAGGTAATTAAATTTTTGTATCTTATATGAAACAATCTCAAATTTTTACAAAAACGCAAAAAGAAAATCCCAAAGATGAAAAAAGCCTTAATGCTATTTTATTGCAACGAGCTGGTTTTATTTATAAAGAAATGGCAGGGGTTTATTCTTTTTTGCCAATGGGGCTTTTAGTTTTAAACAAAGTTATCAATATTGTGAGAGAAGAAATGCAAGCAATTGGTGGGCAAGAAGTTAACTTGTCAATTTTACAGCCAAAAGCTTTATGGCAAAAAACAGATAGATGGGATAAGGGAATTGGGCTTGAGGTAATGTATAAAGTAAAAGATGAAACAGAGGTTGGGCTTGGTCCCACGCACGAGGAAATGCTAACAGATATTGTTAAAAATAATGTTGAATCTTTTGAGGATTTACCATTTTCTGTTTTTCAAATTCAAACAAAATTTCGCAAAGAAACTAGAGCCAAGTCAGGGCTTTTGCGAGGCAGAGAGTTTTTAATGAAAGACTTGTATAGCTTTCATTCTTCCACAGATGATTTTAAAAGTTTTTACGAAAAATCAAAACAAGCTTATTTAAAAGTGTTTGAAAGATGTGGTTTAAAAGCTATAGTTACTGAGGCCTCGGGCGGAGATTTTACTAAGGATTTTTGTCATGAGTTTCAAATAATTTCGCCAGTTGGGGAAGATGTAATTTATTATTGTGATTGTGGAGGGTTTAGTCAAAATGAGGAAGTTTTTGATAAAAAGATAATTAAATGCCCAGCTTGCTCCAAAGAACTCCAAAAGGCCAAGACAATTGAGGGGGGACATATATTTTCTTTGGGCACTAAATATTCAGAACCTTTAGGAGCTTTCTTTACTGATAAAAATGGCGTAAAACAGCCAATTATTATGGGCTGTTATGGAATTGGAGTTTCAAGGCTTATGGGCATTATTGTTGAAATTTGCAATGACCAAAAAGGAATTACTTGGCCAAAATCAGTAGCTCCTTTTGCTTGTCATTTGTTACCAATTTTATCTGGTAAGAAAGAACAGGATGAGAAAATTTTAGAACAATCTGATAAAATTTATAATGATTTGCAAAACAAAGTAATTGCGGTATTATATGACGATAGAGCTAAAAAATCGGCTGGTGAAAAATTTGCTGACGCTGATTTAATTGGTATTCCATTAAGGATTGTTGTGAGCCAAAAAACAATTGAGAAGAATTGCATTGAAGTTAAAAAAAGAAACGAAAAAGACGCGGAGTTTGTGGAGATAGGTGAGGTAGCGAAAATAATTTTAAATTTTTAGTTCTAAATTTTAAATGAAATCAGAAATTTTAATTTTAAATTTCGAAACAAGGACAAAGAGCTGATTTTAAAATTATAGCTTTAAAATTGATTTAAAATTAAAAATTTAGAATTTAAAATTTTCTTCTTATTATGTTTAATAATTTTTTTAAGTATTTTAGTGAGGACATAGCTATTGATTTGGGCACAGCCAATTCTTTAGTTTATGTTAGAAATAAAGGTATTGTTATTAATGAGCCCTCTGTTGTGGCTGTTAATAGCAAAACAGGTCAAATACTAGCTGTTGGAAACGAGGCTAAAAAAATGGTGGGACGAACCCCAAACCACATCCAAGCCATTAGGCCTTTGGTTAGGGGAGTTGTTTCTGATTTTGAGGTAACCGAGCAAATGTTAAGATATTTTTTAGAAAATGTTTTTCAAAAAAAATATGTGCCATTTGCTTTCGCTAGAGTTATTATTGGTATTCCATCTAGAGTAACCGAGGTAGAAAAAAAAGCGGTTGAGGATGCAGCTAAATCAGCTGGTGCTAGAGAGGTATTTTTAATTGAACAGCCAATAGCAGCTGCCATTGGCGCTAGGTTGCCAATTCAAGAAGCCAAAGGTAATTTTATAATTGATATTGGCGGTGGCACTACTGACATTGCTATTTTATCTTTGGGTGGAATTGTGATTTCACAAAGTTTAAAAGTGGCTGGGGATAAACTAACCGAAGATATTATTCAACATGTTCAGCAAAAGTTTAAACTTTTAATTGGCGAAAGAACAGCTGAAGATGTTAAAATAGCTATTGGGGAAGCAGTTCCTGGAAAAGAAAAAAAGGTGGCAGCTTTGCGGGGTCGCAATTTAGTTACAGGACTTCCCGAAGAAATAATTGTTTCATCAGATGATATTAGACAAGCCATGGAAAAGTCTTTAAAGCAAATGACAGACTCTATTAAAACTATTGTTGAAGCCACACCCCCTGAAATACTATCAGATATTATGACAAGTGGACTTTATTTGGTTGGTGGGGGAGCTTTGTTGCGAGGAATTGATTCGTTGATTTACCAAGCTACAAAAATACAAGTTAAAATTATAGAAGACCCTTTAACAGCGGTTGTTAGGGGTGGGGGAATTGTTTTGGAAAATCTTAAAGAATTAAAAGAAACTTTAGCTCAAGCTCATATTAACCAAGATCTTACTTAAATATGCTTTCAAAAGAAGAGGTAATTAATATTGCAAAATTAGCTCGTTTAGATTTAACAGAAAAGGAAATAGAAAAAATGCAAAAGGATTTGGCAGGAATTTTGGATTATATTGACCAATTAAATAAAGTAGATGTTTCGGGTGCTGAGTTAGAAAGCAAAGATGTTATTTCAGATAATACTTTAAGAGAAGATGTTGTTATTTCTCAAAGCCCAGAAACAATAAAAAAAATGTTAGACCAGGCTCCAGCTTCTGATGGCACTCATATAAAAGTCAAAGAAATTTTAACTTAAATTTATGCAAGAAAAAAATAAAGAACAAAAAGTTAAAGAAGTGGAAGAAAAGGTGGAGGCATTAAGAGTGCTAGGAATAGAAAGACAGACCCTTGAATTACTTAAGAATACTCATTGGGGACAAGTTTATGTGGTAATTTATTTTTTTATTGGCGTTGGCAGTGTTTTTTTATACACTGTTTTGTTTAAGTTTAATGTTATACTTTCAATTTTTCTTGGTATTATTACTTGGTTTGTTGTAACTTTTATAGTAGATAAAATACTTATAAAAACTCAACGGATAGATAAACAATTGGATTGGTTGCTTAAAACTCCAAAAGGACTTGCTGAGTTAAAAAGAAAAGGAATGACAGACGAGCAAATAGAAAAATTGAAATCAGATATAAAGAATGATCAACTTTATAAAAAGTTTTCTTTGTAAAATATGTTAAAATTTGATAATGGATTTTACAAACTACATTTTTATTGATGAGTCGGGGAAGCCAGAGGTTTATTCTGCTAAAGGTGCTAATTTAGTTGAAAAGAATCAAGCCACGAAGTTTTTAATTTTAGCGGCGGTGAGGTGCGAAGACCAGTTAGAAATTCAAAAAGAAGTTACAGATTTCAAATTGGGATTGCTTAAGAATGACAATTTGTCAAAGATTTTCTCAACGGCTTATACATTAGACGCTTTTCACGCACAAACCGACTATCCGGAAGTCAAAGAAAGATTTTACAATTTTATTAATGGATTAGACATTAAAATTGATGTCGTGGCAGTAGAAAAATTAAAGTGCTTTGAGCCACTTAAAGTAAATCCCGGAAAAATGTATGGAGTGATGGCCGGTCAATTGTTAAAGAATATTTGCCATCAAGCAAACAAAACAGAAATTATTTTTTCTAGAAAGGATAGCAAATTAAAACTTCGCCAAGAATTAGAAGTAGAGGTAGAAAGGGTAAGATTATATTATTTGCAAAATCATTCAAACTTGGAGGCAAATTTTACTCTTACATATAAACACAACCCTCATTATACGCACGGCGGATTGCAAATTGCCGATTATGTGGCTTTTGCTGTTTTTCAAGTTTTTGAAAATAAAGATGATAAATGGTATCAAATTATTCAAAATAAAATTGGCAAAATTCAAGATATTTGCAACAAAAAATACTTCACTAAGAGCAACCCGCTACAACTATCCACTTAAGGAAGTGCGAACTTCGCACGTTTCATTAAGCGAATTGCTCTAAATGAAGTATTACAAATTAAATATAGCATATTTTTAGTAGTCAAGTCAAATTTTTGTGGATAACTTTTCATTATGGATTTTACGAAGTTAACAATTAAAGAAATGCGAGAGGGGTTAGTTAAAAAAGAATTTTCAGCTTTGGAGTTGTGCGATTTTTATTTATCGCAAATTGAAAAAAAAGAAAAAGATATTGATGCTTTTTTGCAAATTGATAAACAAGGAGCGAAAGCTCAAGCTCAATTAATTGATAATAAAATAGCTAAAGGTGAAAAAATTGGAAGTTTGGCTGGTGTGCCTTGTGCCATAAAAGATGCTATTTTAGTGGAGGGTTTAAATTGCACTTCTGGCTCTAAAATATTGGAAAATTACAAAGCACCCTATAATGCAACTTGTATTGAAAAGCTAAAAGCAGAAGGAGTTATTATTTTGGGTAAAACCAATATGGATGAGTTTGCAATGGGCTCTTCCACAGAGCATTCAGCTTTTAAGGTTACCAAGAACCCTTACAACTTAAGTAAGGTGCCTGGTGGCTCTTCTGGGGGTTCTGGAGCTTGTGTGGCTGGGGAGGAGGCAGTTTTCGCCTTGGGGTCAGACACTGGAGGCTCTATTCGTCAGCCAGCCAGCTTTTGTGGGGTAGTGGGCTTAAAACCAACCTATGGAGCTGTTTCAAGATATGGTTTAATTGCCTATGCTTCGTCTTTAGACCAAATTGGGCCATTGGCCAAAACAGCTCAAGATTGTGAAGATGTTTTTAAAGCAATTATTGGCAAAGACCAGAAGGACGCAACAAGTGTTGATATAAAAAACATAATTCCTGATTCAAAATTCATGATTCAGGGTTTGAAGGCGGGGGTGCCTAAGGAATTTTTTGGGGAGGGGTTGGAGACCAAAACAAAAGAAATAATTGAGAGTGTTATTAAAAAGTTAGAAAAGGCAGGAGCTGAAGTTATTGATGTTTCTTTGCCAGCTTGTTCGTTTGCTTTGGAAAGTTATTATATTATTGCTACATCTCAAGCAAGCGCTAATTTAGCAAGGTTTGATGGTGTGAGATACGGGTATTCAGGAATTAAGAATAAGGAATTAGGAATTAAGAATTTGTTTGAAGTTTATTCAAAAACACGGGGTGGGGGATTTGGGGATGAGGTTAAACGAAGAATAATGCTTGGAACTTTTGCTTTATCGTCTGGCTATTACGATGCTTATTATTTAAAAGCTCAAAAAGTAAAGAATTTAATTAAACAGGACTTTCAAAAAGTTTTTGAAAAAGTTGATTTTATTTTAACTCCAACCTCTCCTTTTCCTGCTTTTAATATTGGAGAAAAAATAGACGACCCCTTAAAAATGTATCTTTCGGATATTTACACAGTGCCTGTTAATTTAGCTGGGGTGCCAGCTTTATCAATGCCTGTTGGCTTTGATAACGATTTACCAGTTGGCTTGCAAATAATTGGCAAGCATTTTTCAGATTTTAACATCTTGCAACTGGCAAAGTTAATAGAAAAGCTTTAAAATAGAGATAATCCAAAGGTTAGCTCATATGGACCCAACTTCAACAATAACAAGTATATTACCTTTAACGACAACAACAACAGCCCAAGCTGGGTCTGTTGAATCTGTTGCTGTTAATATGGTAGCTAAATTTCAAGATAGCTTTGGTTTTTTGGTTTCTGATGAACTTCAGCATAACATTCTTTTAATTAAAATTTTCTTTATTATTTTTTCAATTTTTTGTTTAGCTGGCATTATTTATCTTTACAAAAAAACAGGTTATTTGCATTTAGACAACTTAGAGACTTGGGACATTATAAGAAACTACAAAGATTTTGGGGCAAGTAAAATTCAAAAACAGTGGAAAAAAATAAAACAAAATTTTGAAAAAGACGATGCTGTGTATTGGAAAGTATCTTTGTTAGAAGGGGAAAAATTAATTGACGATATTTTAATAAGAATGGGGCTGGGTTTAGGAACCATGGATGATAGATTAGAAAGAGCTTCAATGGAAGAAATCCCAAACTTACAAGACCTTGTAAGAGCAAGAAGCCTGTGCCAGGACATTGCTCGTGACCCAGATTATAGGCTAAATAAAGAAGTTGCTGAAAATACTTTAGGAATTTTTGAAAAAACATTAATTGCCTTGCAAGTTTTCTAATTTCAAGTAAGATTAAAAATTGTATCGCGGGGTAGAGAAGTGGTATCTCGCAGGGCTCAAATAGGGCTCATTGGTTAGTAATAATCAATGGATTTTCCGTCAAACTCGGTGAAACCCAAATTCGATATTTCGAAATTTCGATATATTGAACAGGCAATACCGAGCCAAGCCCGCCTTAGGCGGGAAGGTGTAGAGACTAGACGGCGGACCCCCTCTTTTTATAAAAGAGGGCGAAGGTATAGTCCAGACCACAAATTCCATTTTAGTAAGTGGAAGCAATGAAAATTGTAGTTGGTAAGCATAACCCTGAGATCGCTGGTTCAATTCCAGCCCCCGCAACTAAGTATTAGTTTGTAGTTGGTATAAAAAAAGAAATCGGGCTTGTTGGCATACGGCTGTGTAGCTCAACGGTAGAGCGGAGCCCTCATAAAGCTAAGACGGAGGTTCGACTCCTCCCATAGCCAATTTTAAAATCTGCGGGTGTAGCTTAGCCGGCTCAAAGCGCCTTCCTGTCACGAAGGAGATCGCCAGTTCGAATCTGGTCACCCGCGCCAAAACATTTTGTTTTGCGCGCGCAAAACCCCTTTTTTTTGGGGTTTTGTTTTAAAAATTAAAAAGAAAGGAGGAGAGAAATTTTGAAAACTCTAAAGATTGGCTTTGACTTAGACGGAGTTATTCTTCTTTGGTTGTTTTAGATTAAAAAAAGCACCAGAGAAGTTTTAGCTAAATTGAAGACTGAAGGCCACATAATTAAAATTGTAACAGCTCGGGGAAATTTTTTAACATTGGTTCAAGCTAAGCTAATGTTAAAAATTTATGGGCTTGGTTATTTAGAAATTGTGGGGGTTGGTAAAAATGGCCAGAAATACCAAGAGTTAGAAGGCTTTGATATTTTTGTTGACAATAAGGTAAGTCACCTTATTGCTATTGATGGTAGAGTACAACATCTCTACATTTTTAACAAAAAATCAACAGATAATTTTCCAAACTTAGAAACTTGGTGGAGGATTTATTGGGAAATTCAATGGCTAAACCAAACACCATAAAAAAAGCTTTAGGTAATTTACTTAAGGCTTTTTTAATTACAAAAGTTATATTTTTAAATCTTACAAAACTTACGCGGCCGCGTATCTTCTGTAAGGTTTTTTTATACATTTAGTGCAGTGCATTTTATTGTTTTAAGAGGGGAAATTGGGGATAATTAGCGCTTGTTTTCCCTTTGTGTTTGGGGTAAAATATAGTTGTATGAATAAAGACAAGGCTAAAAAACAAAAATTACCAGAGAATTTTAAGTCTGTAATGTAGGGATATAATTTTAAAAAGATAAATCCTGAAGAAAATTACGAAAGAATTATTATAAACACTTTGAACTATGGAAGATGGGAGCAATGGTGTTGGCTTGCTAATTATTATGGAATAAATAAACTTAAAAAGATTATTCAGGAAATTCCAGAAAGTGAGTTTAGAAATTATCGGGCGTTGCGTTTAATTAGCTTAATTTTAGGCATTAAAAAAATGAAGTATGCGACAAGAGGCGTTAAAATTAAAGCAATGGGAGGATATAGAACCATCGAAAGCAGAGATGGAAAGTTACTATGGACATAAACGAGCTAAAAAATAGAGCAAAAGACGAAATTGAAAGAATTCTTGATTTTGATGAAATTGAAAAGTCTTTTAAAAAGTATTTGGGTAAGGGCGGTGAGATTGCTCAAATTTTTGATTCTTTGAAGGATTTTTCAGTTGAAGAAAAAAAAGTTATTGGCAAAGAGGCTAATATTTTAAAAAAAGAAATTGAAAGTTTTTTTGAGCAACGAAAAGAAGAAATAAAAAGTGCCACTAAAACAGTTAAGCAAAAAGGAGAAAAGATTGACATTACCCGACCAGCCAAAAAAATTCAAACAGGACATTTGCATCCATTAACTTTAGCTATGGATGAGGCTTGTTCAATTTTTGAAACAATGGGTTTTGAAATTGCCCAAGGTCCAGAATTAGAAACCGAGTGGTATAATTTTGATGCTTTAAATGTGCCCAAAGACCATCCAGCAAGGGATATGCAGGATACTTTTTGGTTGAAGGACAACCAAAAAGTATCCACGAATAACAAAAAACAAATAACCAATAACAAAAGTCACAGGCTTTTGATGCGGACTCAAACAAGTCCAGTGCAAATTAGGTATATGGAAAGCCATCAACCACCTTTGAGAATAATAGCTCCTGGTAGGGTTTTTCGTAACGAAGCAACAGATGCAAATCACGGAGCCCAATTTTACCAATTAGAAGGCTTAATGATTGACAGAGAGGTTTCAGCTAGTAATTTTAAAGCTATTGTTGAGGACTTTTTGAAAAGATTTTTTAAAGCCGAGGTTGAAACCAGACTAAGGCCAGGATTTTTTCCTTTTACAGAGCCAAGTTTTGAAATTGATGTAAAAAGACCAGACGGAAAATGGATGGAAATAATGGGAGCTGGAATGGTTCATCCAAATGTTTTTAAGGCAGCAGGGCTTAATTTGTCTGTAAAGTCGGGTCTTGGGTGGCAAGGATTTGCTTTTGGAGTGGGCATAGACCGATTAGCTATACTTAAGTATAAAATTACAGATATTAGATTACTGTATCAAAATGATATGCGATTCCTTGAGCAGTTTTAAAAAGATGGTGTCATTCTGAGCCAACAGGCGAAGAATCCGACGGCATCAGCTGTCGTCCTGAGGACACCAGTCCGAAGGATCTCCGAGATCCTTCGCTAATCGCTCAGGATGACAAAAAAGATTATGAAATTTTCATACAACTGGTTAAAAGAATATATTGATGGGAAAATTCCTGATGTTAAAAAAGTAGGGGATCTTTTAATGTTCCATAGTTTTGAATTAGAAGGAATTGAAAAAAAAGGCAAAGACTGGGTTTTAGATATTGATGTTTTACCAAATAGGGCTCATGATTGTTTGTCGCACATTGGAATTTCCAGAGAAATAGCAGCTATTTTAGGGCTGAAAATAAAAATGCCCCAAGCCACTCCCAAAGAAGATAAAAATTTAAAAATTAGGGACTTAATAAGAGCTGAAATTGAAGAAACGAAAGACTGCCCAAGATACGGTGCTGTTTATTTAAAAGATATTCAGGTTAAAGAGTCACCTAATTGGTTGCAAGAAAGGCTAAAGGCTTGTGGACTTCAGCCCATTAACAATATAGTTGATGCCACTAATTATGTAATGCTAGAAACCGGCCAGCCTTTGCATGCTTTTGACGCTGAAAAATTGGGCAAGCAAATTTTTGTGAGAAGGGCTGGAAAGGGTGAAGACATTAAAACTTTAGATAAAGATAAAAAAGCTCTTGCTTTAGATGAGAACTGTTTGGTGATAACCGACCTTAGAAGGCCTATAGCGATTGCTGGAATAAAGGGAGGGGAAGAAACTGGGATTGATAAAAATACTAAAGATATAGTGGTTGAGGGAGCAAACTTTAACTCAATTTTAATTAGGAAAACTTCTCAAAAGTTAAAATTAAAAACAGATGCTTCTTGGCGGTTTGAAAATGGAATTGACCCTAACTTAATTGATTTTGCTTTGGATAGGGTAGCTTTTTTTGTTCAAAAAATAGCTGGTGGAAAAATGGCTACTGGAAAAGTAGATGTTTATCCAAAGAAAACTTTAAAAACAAAAATAAAACTAGAAATAGATTATCCTAGCCGGTTGCTTGGTTTTGCAATTTCAAAGGCTCAAATAACTAAAATTTTAAACTCTTTAGGTTTTTCCTGTAAAGATGCTGGGCCAAAGTATATTTTAGTTGAATGTCCAACAAGTCGTTTGGATGTTGTTTCACAAGAAGATTTAGTTGAGGAAATTGGCAGGATAATTGGCTATAAAAATATTGAAGCTAGTTTTCCTAAAATAGCTCTTACCCCACCCAAAAGAAACGATGATGTTTTTTGGCAAAAAGCAATTCAAAAAACTCTCAAAGAACTAGGCTTTTTTGAAGCTTACAACTATTCCTTTATTGGTGAAACAGAGAGAGCTGGTTTCGATTGGCCGTTAAAAGATCTTCTTGAGATTGAAAATCCAATTAGCTCTCTTAATAAATTTTTGCGACCATCATTGGCTTTTGGGCTTATTAAAAATACTAAAGAAAATCTAAAAAATTTTGATACAATAAAAATTTTTGAAATTGGTAGTATATTCCAAAAAAGAAAAGTAAAAGAAAAGAAAATGATTGCTGGGGTTTTGGTTTCTTTGGATAAAAAAAGCGAAGGATTTTTTGAACTAAAAGGATTTTTAGAGCAACTTTTGAATAGTTTGGGAATTATGGATGTTTGGTATGATGAAGTTAAAGCTACTCCCAATAACTCAATTGCAAGCTCGTGGCAAGAGGGAGCCAGAGCTGAGATAAAAGCCCATGGCAAGGAGCTTGGTTTTTTAGGGGAGGTTGATAGAGACATTTTAGAAAGCAATGCTATAAAAGAACGCGTTTTTATGTTTGAACTTGATTTTGCGAAAATAAAGAAAATGGCTAGCGAAGACTCAATTTATAAACCAATTATTTTTCATCCTTCTGCCTTTAGGGATATATCAATTACAGTTCCAAAGGGAACTAAGATAGCTGATGTTTTAAATACTATTGAAATAGCTGGGGGTGCAATATTAAAAGATGTTGATTTATTTGATGTTTATTCTGGAGAGGAGATAGATTCTGGAAGAGAAAACTTGGCTTTTCATATTATTTATCAAGATGAAAATAAAACTTTAAGCAGTAAGGAAGTAGACCAAGAGCATCAAAAAATTATTAAAGCTTTAGAGGAAAATTTAGAGTGGGAAATACGAAGATAACAAAAATTTTCAATTTACGAATTTTCAATTTTCAAACAATATCAAATTATTTAATTTTAAAATTAAGTCATTGAAAATTGATTGAAAATTGAAAATTGATAATTTGTAAATTAAGAAATAATAAAAATGGTAAAAAAGCAAAAGGACACAACTAGTAGTAGCTATACCGCCAAGGACATTTTTGTTCTCAAAGGCTTGGAGCCTGTTCGAAAAAGGCCTGGTATGTATATTGGCTCAACAGGGCCTGATGGGTTACATCACCTAATTTGGGAGGTTTTTGATAATTCCGTAACATACAATACACCTGTTTTTATAAAAGAAAATGGGAATGTAAAAATAAAAAAAATTGGCGAAATAATAGATACAGCCCTTGAAAGCAATAAAGATTTAGTCCAAAAATCCAACAATGATTCAGCTGAAATTTTAAGAGAAAATTTACAGATTGAAGCATTGTCTTTTGATCCCAAGTCGTTAAAGTTAAAATTCCAGCCGATTTTTTCTTTGATTAGACACAAAGTTAATAGTGAGATTTATAAAATAACTTTGCAAAATGGCAGGCAGGTGGAAATTACCCCATATCATTCTTTATTCACCTTACAAAACGGAGAAGTTTTGCCGATTAAAGGAGCAGATATAAAAGAAGGAACTTCAATTGTTATTCCAAAAACATTACCAGAGGTAGAAAATTTTATTAATGAAATTGATTTAATAGATGAATTGTTGCTGTTGCCTTTCCAAAAAACAAAAAATATAAATTTATACAATGTTAAAAGTTTTTTAACAAATGATTTGCGCCAAACATTAAAAGCGGAACTTTGTAAAATAGCTAGTCAAACTACCAGTCAGCATTATTCTAATTTATTTTGCGATTTTAAGCGATATGATTATTTGCCTTTTAATTTTTTGAGAAATTTATCAAAGGAAAAAGTGGAGGCAATGAAGGATAATGTTTTACTTGGAGTAAAAAGTAGCCCTAAAGTTCGCTTAAAGTCAAAATTAGAAGTTAATCGCTATCTTGTTGAGCTGTTGGGTTTGTTTAGCGCTGAGGGTTGCATAACCAATAACAATAACAGAGTGGTTTTTGGTTTGGGTAGCCATGAGGGTGATCTAATTGACTATATTTGCTTTTTAATAAAACAGATTTTCGGCTTTTCAGTAGAATCTCGCTACTCTCACGAAACAGCAAGAACAATTGCCATTGATTCTTGTTTGATTTCTTTAATATTTAGAGAAGTTTTAAAGACAGGAATAAATAGCACAAGTAAAAAAGTCCCTGATTTAATTTTTAACTTAAAAGCTAATTTAAGAGAAAGATATTTTATTGGCTATTTGTCTGGTGATGGTTATCCAACTAAAATTTGGAAAAAACATTTAATTGAAAATACAACTCCCAAGGAAGATGAAAAAAGAAAGTTCACATTAGCTGGGAAAAGCCAGAGCTTTGTTTCATCTTTTTGTTATTTACTTTCCTCTTTAAACAAGAGTTACTCTTTTCGCGAAGTTGTCAGAAACCAGAATGATAAATTTATAAACATAAACTATAAAGGCAAAATAACAAAAAAATTATTCAAAGCACAGCCCATTAGCTTTAGAATTGACTTTTACTGGAACACCAATTCTTCGTATTTTAATTACTTGCCATTTGATGAAGTTATTGGAACTTGTAAAGATAGCTCGACTTTAGCTATGAGAACAAGTGGTCAACAAGGAATTTCTATCGCTAAAGTGGTATCTTTAGATGAGAGAAAGCTCTTAGTTTTAAAAAAAGGTGCTTTAGAATTTTTGAATTCAAGTTTAGGCGTTTTGAAAGTTAAAAAAATAGAAAAAATACAATACGATCATCCATGGGTGTATGATTTTTCCGTTCCTAATGGAGAAAATTTTGTAGGTGGGTTTTCACCAATTTGCTTGCATAATTCATTGGACGAAGCAATGGGGGGTTATTGTTCTGATATTGATATTGTTTTGATGAAAAACAATAGGGTTTTAATATCTGACAATGGCCGAGGAATTCCAGTTGAAAAGCACCCAGACACTGGCAAATCAACCTTAGAAACAGTTATGACTACTTTGCATGCTGGTGGAAAGTTTGGTGGGGATGCTTACAAAGTTTCTGGTGGTTTGCACGGGGTTGGTGTTTCGGTTGTTTGTGCTTTAAGTAAATATGTAAGGGCTGAGGTTTGCAGAGATGGTTTTAAGTGGGCTCAAGAGTATTCCCAAGGTGATGTTAAAACAAAGGTAGAAAAAGTAGGTCCTTGTAAAAAAACTGGCACAACTATTATTTTTGAGCCTGACAAAGAAATTTTTAAAGACAGCAATTGCGTTTTTGATTTAAAAAGAATTCTTGGCCATTTGCGACAGCAAGCATATTTAACCAGTAGCGTTAAAATAAGTGTAAGAGATGAAAGGACTGATAATGTATTTGAATATAAGTTTTACTTTGAAGGCGGGTTAAAGTCTTATGTAAGATACTTAGTGGGGGAGGCAGAAACAAGACACAGTAATATTTTTTACTGTAAGGGTGAAAAAGAAGATGTCACAGTAGAAGTTTCTTTGCAGTATTTAAAAGAATTTGAATGCTTAGAAGAAAGTTTTGCTAATAATATTTACACTGGTGAGGGGGGAATGCATTTAACAGGTTTTAGAACTGCCTTAACCAGAACTATAAATGATTATGCTAGAAAGAATGGGTTTTTAAAAGAAAAAGATGAAAATCTAACTGGCAATGATGTTAGAGAAGGTTTGGTGGCGGCTATTTCTGTTAAAATAAGAGAAACTCAGTTTGAAGGACAAACAAAAGCTAAGCTTGGCAATCCAGAAGCGAAAACAGCAGTTGAAGCTGTAATGGGAGAAATGTTCACGGACTTTTTAGAAAAAAATCCTCAAGATGGCAGGGCAATTGTTGAAACTTGCTTGTTGTCAGCAAGAGCTAGAAAAGCTGCTAAGGCTGCTAGAACTACTGTTTTGCGAAAAGGGGTTTTGGACGGACTTTCTTTACCGGGAAAACTAGCTGATTGCATTTCAAAACAAGCTGAGGAGTCAGAGCTTTACATTGTGGAAGGAGATTCCGCCGGTGGCTGTTGGAGCGGAGAGACAAAAGTTGCTTTGGCTGACGGTAGGGATGTATCATTTATCGACCTTATTAAAGAAGAGAAGCTGGGTAGAAAGAATTATTGCTACACTATGCGTCAAAATGGTCATATTGGCATTGCGCCGATTGTTAATCCAAGAATGACTAAAAAACAAACAGAGGTCATTAAAGTTGTCCTAGATACAGGCGAGGAATTAATTTGTACTCCAGATCATCTGTTTAGATTAGTGGACGGGAGTTATGTGCCTGCTATTAAACTTACTTCTCAAGATAATTTAGCCCCGCTATATAGGAAGTATTCTAAAAGGCAAGGGAAGGTTAGTTTAGATGGTTATGAAATGGTTTTTGATTTTAAATCTAGAAGATGGGTTTATACGCATATTATTGCTGATATTATGAATCTTGATGATGGTGCTTATTTGTATTCTGATGGTAACCATCGTCATCATATAGATTTTAATAAATTAAATAATAATCCTACCAATATTCAACGTTGCACTTATGAACAGCATATGAAGGAGCACTATAAGTACATAGAAAAAACTTTACAGCGCCCTGATGTTATTAAGAGATCAATTGCAACAAAACAAACGCTACAATACAGGAAAAAAATTAGCCAAGTAATGTCTACTCCAGAAATGCGAAAAATGTTAAGCGAAAGAGCTAAGAAGCAATGGGAAAGCGAAAAATATAAAAAGTTCATGGCTGAAAAGTTTTTAGATTTTTATAAGAGCAACCATGAGTACCGAAGAAAAAACAATGAACTTTTAAACGCTCAACAGAAGCTTTATTGGTCTTTGTTGAGTAATAGAGAAAGACAATCTGAAAAAGTTAAAAACTTTTTTAAAGAAAACCCTGAAGTAAAGAAACTACTTTCTATAGCATCAAAAAAACAATGGCAAAACGAAGAACTTTTAAAATGGAGAAGTGAGGAGACGAAAAAACAATGGACAGCTGAGTTTAGGATAAAAAGAAAAAAAGCATACAATAAAGTTTATTTGCAGTGTTCCTTAAAACTACTAAAAGAAATTTTAGAAAAAGAAGGAAGCTTTACATCAGAAAAATACGACCAAGAAAGAATTGCAACTAAAAACAAAAACGCTTTAAAATTTGAGAATGTTTGTACTCGTTTTTTTGAAGGTAATAAGGAAAAATTACAAGAAGCAGTGGTCAATTTTAATCATAAGATAAAAAGGATAGAAAAAATTACAGAGAAGTTTGATGTTTTTGACCTAGAGGTTAAAGGAACACATAATTTTGCTTTAGCAAGTGGTGTTTTTGTACACAATAGCAGCAAAATGGCCAGGAACAGGAAGTTTCAAGCTATATTGCCTTTGCGAGGTAAAATTTTAAATGTGGAAAGAGCTAGAATGGATAGAATCTTATCGTCTGAAGAAATTAAGCATTTAATTATTGCTATGGGAACAGCCATTGCTCAAGATTTTAATATTGAAAACTTAAGATACCACAGGATAATAATTATGTCCGATGCTGATGTTGATGGGGCTCATATTAGAACCTTACTTTTAACTTTGTTTTTTAGACACTTTAAAGAGATTATTGAAAAAGGCTACTTATACATTGCCCAACCTCCTCTTTATAAAATAAAAGCTGGAAAAAGAATGGAGTATGCTTACAATGATGAAGAAAAAGAGGAAATTATTAGCGATATTTTGAAAGAAAAGGGAAAGCAAAAAGAAAGCAAAAAGAAAGTGGTTGTGGAAGAAAAAAACGACGAGGAAGAAGTTGAAGCAAAAGATGACACTGAGCCAGAAATAACCGAAGAAGAAAAAATATCAGGAGTTTCTGTTCAAAGATATAAAGGTTTGGGAGAAATGAACCCAGAAGAGCTTTGGGAAACAACTATGAACCCAGCTAATAGGGTGCTTTTGCAAGTTAAAGTAGAGGATGCTAAAGAGGCTGACAGAATGTTTGATGTTTTAATGGGGCAAGAGGTGGCTCCCAGAAAAAAATTCATCCAAACGCACGCTAAAAGCGTAAAGAATTTAGACATATAAAAGAAAATCAAAAGTCAAAAATCAAAGTTCAAAAATACTTTTTTGAATTAAAATAAATGGGTAATAAAAAAGAAAATAACTATGCGTTTATTGATAGCCAAAATTTAAACCTTGGGGTTAAAAGTCAAGGTTAGAAGTTGGATTTTGCGAGATTTAGAGTTTTTTTGAGGGATAAGTATAAAGTAGAAAAAGCGTTTTTATTTATTGGCTATATTGAAGGAAATCAGCCACTATATACTTACTTACAAAAAAGTGGGTATATCTGTATTTTCAAACCAACACTTTCAAGGTTAGACGGAATTATTAAAGGAAATGTTGACGCTGATTTAGTTCTTCACACAATGATTGAATACAGTAATTATGATAAGGCGATTATTGTTTCTGGCGACGGTGATTTTTATTGCTTGGTAGATTATCTAAAGAACAACAGTAAGCTACTAAAAGTTATTGTACCCAACTGGAATAATTATTCTTCTTTATTAAGGGGGTTTATCAAAGAGATGGTATTCATGAATCCATTGAAAGACAAATTAAAATATGAAAAAACCCCATCAAAATGATCGGGCTTTTTCACCGGGAGGGGCATTAACCTTCGGACAAAACCTTAGGTGTGTCCCCTCATCGTGATAACTCAATGATAGCATTTTAGAGGGGGTTGTCAAGAGATGTTGACATTTGAGGTATTAGGGTATAATATTAGGGTAATAACCCCTTGTGAGGGGTTTTAAAATAATTTTATTAAAAATGGCGATTACAGAGAAAATTAAAATATTTTTTAAAGAGGTTTACACAGAAGGGAAAAAAGTTGACTGGCCAACAAAGCAAGAAACTTTTAAGTATACAGCTTTGGTTTTGGGAATATCAGCTGTGGCTGCTATATTTTTAGGTGCTTTGGATTTTGGTTTTGTCCAGCTATTAAGTAAGTTTATTTTTTAAATGAGCATCTAAATTTTTAACAAAATTCAGTAATGCGAATTTACCCCGTGAAGTGAATTTAATGAAATTAAATTCTACTTCACTGGGGTGTAGATAGAAATTCGGAGCCACCCCAGTTAAGTAGCTCACTGTCGTTCGCACTTAACGGGGTATAAGAACTCGTAAATTCGTTTCACTCATTAACGATTTCTAATATGCCAAAACAAACAGTACAACAAGGAAAAAATTGGTATGTTTTGCATACCTATCCGGGTGAAGAAGAGGCGGTTGCCCGTAATTTAAAACAAAGAATTGAAAGCTTGGGAATGGAGGATAAAATTTTTAATGTTATTGTTCCCAAAGAAAAAAAGATAAAAATAAAAGCTGGGAAAAGAAAGGTAATTGAAGAAAGAATTTATCCGGGCTATGTGTTTGTTGAAATGGTGGTTACTGATGACTCCTGGTATGTTGCTAGAAACACTCCTAGGGTTACAGGTTTTATTGGGGCAGGCACTGTGCCAATTCCAGTTTCTGATGAAGAGATTGAAGTTTTGAAAAAAAGAAGCGGGGAACAAGACCCTCAATATCAAATTGATTTTGTTATTGGTAATTTGGTAAAAATAACTGATGGGCCGTTTAAAGATTTTGAAGGTAAAGTTTCTGAAATTGACGAACAAAGAGGGAAGCTTAAAGTTTTAGTTAATATTTTTGGTAGAGACACACCAGTTGAGGTTGATTCGTTGCAAGTTAAAAAAGTTTAGGTTTTCTTGGCGAAGCGGAGCGAGCCTTAGAAAGCCTTAACCCCGTGAAGTAATTTTGAATTTATTAAAATTCAAAATTGAAATTTGTAATCAAATTTTACTTCACTGGGGTGTAGATGGAAATTCGAATCCACCCCAGTTAAGTAGCAAGCTAATCGCTTGCACTTAACGGGGTATAAGAACTTCTAAATCTCACGTCTCGAATTCTGCGGAATTCTCGCCATTCAATTAAGAATTTCTAATATGCCTAAAAAAATACAAAAAATTATAAAGTTACACATTAAAGCAGGGAAAGCTACCCCAGCTCCTCCAATTGGCCCAGCATTGGCTCAGCACGGAGTTAATATTGCTGGTTTTTGTGCTCAGTTTAACGATGCTACTAAAGATAAAATGGGATTTACCATACCTGTTGAAGTTACGGTTTATGAAGATAGAAGTTTTGACTTTATTTTAAAAACTCCTGTCACATCAGAACTTATTAAAAAAGCTGTTGGTATTGAAAAGGGATCTGGTGAGCCAAACAAAAGGAAAGTTGGTAAGATAACAAAAGATCAATTAAGAAAAATAGCTGAGCAAAAATTGCCCGATTTAAATACTCGTGATATTGAGCAAGCCACAAAAATTGTGGAAGGAACAGCCAAGGGATTGGGGCTTGAAATAAAGTAAGAGCTGTCATTCTGAGCGAAGCGAAGAATCACGGCTATGAGATGCTTCGCCTGCTGGCTCAGCATGACAAAAAAAGATGACAACAAAAAAAATTGTTTCAGTAGCCTTTCTTATACTCTTTTCTGTTTGTATTCTAATAGCTGGAATTTATTTTTTAGGCTATCAATCAACAAGTCTTTCAAAAGAAAAGGCACAAGAGCTTGCTGCTCAAAATTTTGTTGCTAAAAAAGCAAGCTACATAATTAACAATAGTGGAGATGCTAGAAATTACGAAATTACAGTAGAGGCTAGTACCACAGTTTTTTCTATTTTAGAAAGCTTAGGTCAAGAAGAAAAGTTTACAATTACTTATAAAGTTTATCCAGAAATGGGAGTTTTAATCCAAGGTATTAACGGTGTTGTTAATGGAACTGAAAATAAGTATTGGCAATATTGGGTGAACGATATTTTGGGGGAAGTTGCTTGCGATAACAAATTTCTTAAAGCAGGAGATAAAGTGGAGTGGAAATTTGACACTGTTCCCACCTTTTAGTAGAATGGCTGATATATGAAGCCTATTACTAAAAAAATTATTTCTTTTGTTATTTTGGTTTCTTTGGGAGTTGTGGGAAGAGTTTTTTTTGTTAATTATATTGGCATTCCAAATTTTGAAATAGTTTCTTCTTTAGCTTTGTTCTCTGGATTTTATCTAGGGGGCATTTTTTCTTTTATAACCCCCTTAGCCATTATATTTTTAAGTGATTTATTCATTGGCAATAGTGCTATATTAATTTTTACATGGTCAGCTTTTGGTTTAATTGGTCTTATGGGGTTAATAATGAAAAAAGTTGGCCTCGGTAAGTTTATTATTTTAAAAACAGTATCTTTTGGTGTTTTAGCTTCTTGTTTTTTCTTTTTATATACTAATTTTGGTTGGTGGGTTTTATCAAATATGTATCCCCACAATTGGGAGGGTTTAGTTGCTTGCTTTGTTAATGGGGTGCCATTTTTTAGAACCAATTTAATTGGAAATTTATTTTTAGTGCCTTTAGTGTTTGGTACTTTTTTTGCTGTTAAAAGTTTTTTGCATTCATTAAGAGTTGTCATGCTGAGCGAAGCGAAGCATCTCAGTCGAGATTCTTCGCTTTCTGACTCAGAATGACACTAATTATTTATGATATTATCAGACAAAGACATTAAGGAGTACATCAATAAAGGGAAAATTAAAGTTTCCCCAGAGCCAAATTTTGAAACTCAACTAGGGCCTTGTTCTTTAGACTTACGATTGGGAAATTCGTTTAAGGTTTTTAGGCAGTCTCGTTACCCTTACATTGACTTAAAACGACCTTTTGATGTTAGCGATATTATGGAGGACATTCTAATAGCGGATGACAGCCCCTTTATTTTACAGCCAGGTGAGTTCATATTAGCTGTTACAATGGAAGATGTTTTTATTGATAATGATTTAATGGGTAGGCTTGATGGCAGAAGTTCTTTGGGAAGGTTGGGAGTGGTGGTGCATTCAACAGCTGCTAGATTTGATCCGGGCTGGAATGGCAAACCAGTAATGGAGCTTGGTAATTTAGGGGTAATGCCAGTTGTTTTATACTCTGGAATGAGAATTTGTTCTTTAACTTTTGAAACTTTATCAAGTCCCTGTGAAAAATCCTATCAAGTTAAGAAAAACGCAAAATATGCCAAGCAAGAAACCCCTTTAGCTAGTAAAATAAGCGAGGAGTTTCAAAATGGTAATGTAAATAAATTAGAAAATACAGAGGTACCACAAAGCAATGTGGTTGATGAAAAGTGGCCTCTTGTGGAGGGTAGGTTTTATGTTGGTAATAAAAATTCGCCTGTGGCTGTTTGTACAAATTCTACGGTTGAGGGTATTGTTTTAGATATGGAAAAGGTGGCAATTTGTGGGAAATGTGTTACCGAAAATGTTGGTATGGAAAAGATTATCCAAAATGTGGTTGCTAATCCCAATATTCGGTTTTTAATTCTTTGTGGCAAGCCTTCAAAGGGCCATTTTGTGGAGCAGGCTTTTATGGCTTTAAAGCAAAATGGAGTTAATGAGGAAAAAACCATTATAGGCGCTGTTGGTAATATGCCTCTTTTAAAGGGACTAGATATTGAAACTATTGAAAGATTTAGGGCTCAAGTTGAACCTATTAACTTAAATGGTGAAACCAATCCTGATGTAGTTATGCAAACAGTAGAGGAGTGTTTGCTAAAAAACCCTGGACCTTTTGGGGGTTTAAGTATGGTTTTTGAAAAAATAGAAGAGGTTGAAGCCAAAGGACCCTTTGAATGGAAAGAAGACCCCAACGGTTTTTTTACAGTTTCTTTAAGACCCCAAGAAAGGAAAATAGTTGTTGAGCATTTACAAAATAGTAAAACAACTAAAAAAGTAGTGGGGGAGTCGGCTTTAGATATTTGCTATAAAATTGGGCAAATGCAAATGGTGGGGGATTTTGAACAAACAGTAGAGCACGCTATGTATTTGGGCAGAGAATTGCAAAAAGCTGAAGTTTGCCTTAAAAATCAAATAGCCTATGAGCAGGATAGTGATATAGAGATAGTTAAAGAGGAAAGTAAAGTATCACCAGTATCGCCAAAAAATCCAGAAGAAAAAAAGGATAAGTTTGGGTGGTACGACTAAGAATTTTTAATTTTTAATTTTTAATTTTTAAATAATTTTTAATTTCAAATTTTTAAAAGTTAAGGATTAAACAAAACTCATGTACGATACAAGAATTGTAGAAGCAAAAACATTGGGAGAGGCGTGGGAGAAGGCTTGCGTTTTAATAATGAAAGAGGGGCACACAAGGTATGTCCAAGCTCCAGAGTATCAAATAGAAACAAAGGACTTGCCTTTACTTATAAAGGTTTCAAATCCTTTTGAAATGCCCAGAATAAGCGACAAAACTAATACCAATCAAGGTTTGGCGGATGCTTACGCTGATAAGTTTTTAAATGGTTCTGGTAAAGAAAAAGAAAATTCGTTTGACTACACTTATTTTTCAAGGTTAAGATGCTATCCAGATTGTGCTGTGAGAGCTTTTTTACCAAGCGTAACTGAAACAGACGAAGAAATTCAAGAAGAAGTTAAAAAAATATCTCCTGATGGTAAATGTGTGGTAACAAGAATTGACCAAGTGGAAAAAGCTATTAACATTTTAAAAAAAGATCCAACCAGAAGAACGGTTGTTATGCACACTTGGATTCAATACCGCGATTTAATGAAGTTTGGACCAAAAAGAGAAGACACTTCTTCCCCTTGTGTGTTGTTGTTTTATCCTCAATTAGTTGATGGAAAGTTACATATGTTTGTGGTAATGAAAACCAACGACCTTTACAATGCTTGGCCAGAAAATGCTTATGCTTTTACAGGTTTGCAAAAATATATGGCCGACCAATTAGGCGTGGAAACTGGCACTTATACTCATTTTTCAGTAAGTATGCATATTTACAAAGATATGTATGAAGAAGTCCGCAAAAAGTTTAACCTTTAAGTAATTAGATTAGAAAAAATTAGACTAGAAAAGAGGGGCTATAGCCTGCAAGCTACAGCCCTTTTTTTGTGTGATGCAAAGTAGAGCGATCGCTCAGTTTTGCATCACCAAGGAAGAACCTTTCAAAGTTTAATGTTGTAGAAAAGTGATGCAATTCGTGCCGATCGCTCCATTTTGCATCATTTTCTTGACATTTGGTATATTTATGTTATAGTTAAAGAGGTTGTTCAAATGGCCTTTTTTATTTATTTTGGTAATTTTTTATGGGGGTGCCAAATGAAAGAAAAAGAAAGAATCTGTCGAAGAGCTCGGCAGATAGTTAATATTGACAGAGGTTTCAGTTTTGCCTATGGGTTAGGTGAAGTTATTTTAAAACTATACCCATTGGTAGAAGTTGATAGTTGTATAGAGGGTAGCAAAACTATCCTTTCTATCAATGAAAAAGCCTACTTAACAGTAGATTTTAACCAAAGGGAGGACAGAGTAATCTCTATCCGCCCAAATGGTCGAGAATTAAATTTTCTGAGTAGGGGAGATGTTAAGGGAATGCTAATAAATGCTCCCCTCTATTAATGGCAGGGGCAATCAGAAATATCTGGTTGCCTTTTAAGTTGATTGAGGGGGGTTAAAGGTGCTATAATGGGTCAATAAATCAAGGGTTTGATGAATAAAAAAGGTCAACTTATTGTTTTTGAGGGTATTGATGGTTCGGGAAAATCCACTCAAACGAAAATGCTTTTAAATTATTTAAAA
>Ga0268276_1000999_pt1 | contig 29987 bp, 30 predicted proteins | sample saktaG_4_FD_190145 | JGI IMG/M metagenome (GOLD analysis project Ga0268276, IMG submission 190145) | Saline water microbial communities from Sakinaw Lake, British Columbia, Canada - sak_2010_1_5_45m | ecosystem: Environmental > Aquatic > Non-marine Saline and Alkaline > Saline ...
CAATGGGAAGACCCAAACCGAACATCGCGGCGATTGTTCCCGTAAGGACATCACCCGATCCTGCCGAAGCCATACCGGGGTTCCCGCTCATGTTGATGTAAACCTTCTCATCGGGATAACCGATAAGAGAGTGGGCTCCCTTCAACACGATGATTGCGTTCAGCTCCTTTGAGGTACTCTGCAGGACATCTATTTTATTTTTGTCAAGATCAGTTACGCTCATTTTTGTAATTCTCGACATCTCGCCCAGGTGAGGTGTCAGTATCGTAGGCCACTTCCTCTTTTTTATTATACCTAAGTCTTTTGAAATGGCGGTGATACCATCCCCATCGATGAGGAGCGGTTTTTCGATTTTCGCTGTGAGCTCTCGTGTCAGATGCTGCGTCTCTTCATTTAACGATAAGCCGGGGCCGATTACCACCATGTCCATTGTTTTGGAAAGCTTGAGCAAGGAATCTCTGTTCGCTAAAGAGATGCTCCCCGAATCCGTTTCTTTCTGCGGAATAAAAACAATCTCGCTTCCCTTATTGGCAATAAACGGTGTCACTGAAACGGGTGCTGCAAGGCGTGAATACCCTCCGCCCGCCTTCAGGAATGACAGGGCGGAAAAATAGGGGGCTCCGAAGTAACTTGAAGCGCCGGCGATAAAGAGGGCCTCGCCAAAATCCCCTTTGTGGGCGTTTTTGTCTTTCGGGGGAAGCGGAATGTAGTTGTTAATCGCTACTTTTATCGAATCTTTATTATAGAGGGAGGGAGGAAAGGATATATGTGTGACATATAACTTTCCGCAATATTCATAGCCCGGGAAAAGCATATTTCCTATCTTGGGAAGGCCGAAAGTAACGGTATAGTCTGCCTTGACTGCGGCACCCATAATCTCACCTGTATCGCCATTGATACCGGAGGGAATATCGATACTGAAAACTTTTTTCCCGCTTTCGTTGATCAACAATATAACATCTTTGTAAAGACCTTCTACATTCCTTGACAATCCCGTTCCAAAAATTGCATCAATGATCACATCGCAATGCAGGACATCGCTTTTTATCGATTCGATAGATTCAATGTGTCGGATTTCTATCGGGAGTTTTGATACTGTGTCAAAGTTTATCTTCGCCGCACCTTTAAATTTGTTCACGTCACCGAGAATAAAGACCTTTGCATCTCCACCATTTGAGAGGATTTTTCTTGCGACAACAAGACCATCTCCACCGTTGTTGCCTATACTGCAGATAATCACAAACTTCTTATCCCTTATGCCAGACTCATTCAGTATAACAAAATATGAAGACAACCCGGCATTTTCCATTAATATCTCTTGCGGTATAGCGAGCTTCTCTATGGCGTAGTGGTCCAGAGACCTCATCTCGGTTACTTTGCTTACCTTCATTTAAAATCCCCCTTTATCCCCCTTTAGTAAAGGGGGATTTCTTCAATACCTTCTAATAAAATCAAATCGAAATTATCTTCCCGACCCCGCCGTCTATAAATTTTTCCGGATATAAGGACTTTATCTCTTTTATATGTTTTGTGCAATGTGTGGGACAGACCAGATCCAAATCCGTGAGAATGTCAAAATCATCAAATCCGTGCAGACCGCCGATCAGCGCGCATACCTTCCCGAATTGTGAAGCTGACTCAAGTATGGTTTCTACACCCGGATGAGAACATCCCGCGATCACGACGACTCCATTTTTTGTTTTGATTGCCATCGATTGTTCTCCCTGATTGAGCTCACCGGTGGAAAAAACCTTTTCATTAATTTGAATCGGATCACTGACGCTTATCACCTCTTTAGCGCCGGGAGGTGGGGAGCAGGATGCGGGAACATATACTTTAATGTTTTTATTCACTTCAAATAATGCGGGAAGTCCACCGATATGATCCCAGTGATTATGGGATATGAAAACTTGCTCGATTGCAGTTGGATCTATAACAAGTTTTTTCATGTTCGATAGCAGAACAGGGCCCTTTGCCCCAGTGTCAAAAAGAATCGGGGTGGCGTTCTCCGTCTCTACCAGGCAGGCAAATCCCCAATCCGCTTTTAACCCTTTTTTAAAAACATAGTTGTCATAGATAAGTGTGATCTTCATCTTTAGCCTCTTAATTTTTTTACCAGCGACGCAACCCTTTTCCCGAGTTTCGCGCCATTTGCGGCAGTTTGTTCATCAGGTGCCCCGGTACACGATACACCGTAGTGGCCGGTTGCGTCCAGGGGATCTCCGACGATGATCATTCCATATATCAGCATGACCTGTATGATGGAGATCAGCGTTGTTTCTTTACCCCCCGACGGGTCAAAACAGGTCGCGAAAGCGGCGCCTACCTTGTTTTCCATTTTGTTTCGTGTGCCGACAAACTTATCAAAAACCTCTTTCATCTCAGCGGCCATCACCCCGAAATAGACAGGGGAGCCGGCTATAATTCCATCAGAAGATAAAAAATCGTCTTCCGTAACTTCAGATACCGGCTTCAGCACACATTTTACACCTTCAACCTCCTGCACACCTTTTGCTATTTCTTTAGCCAGGGTTTCGGTATTCCCTGTTCTTGAGTAGTACATTACTAAAACCTGCATAGTTGCCCTCCTGAAATTGATGGTTTGATAAAAGGTTGTTTAAAAGACCCCTGAAAGATCTATTCCTTTTTAAGCTCGTCGCTGAGCCATGTAAGATAGTCTATGCTGCCGGCTATCCTTTCGGCATCCTGCTTTTTTTCAGTAGTCGTAAAGGTCTGGAGATATTCTCCCATAATGGATCACCTTACTGGAATTACGTTCCGATCTCCGTCATTTTATACATCATAATCGCCGCCGCATGCGGAAGGCTCAGTGATTCCGCACCACCGGTACCGGAAACGCTCCACTGTTCAGCGACGAGACGTATAAGTTTTTCCGGCAGCCCGTGGCTTTCATTGCCGAGCAGAAGCGCTGTCTTATCTCTGCAGCCGTGGGGAGCATCTCCATTTTTCGGGGTACTGCCCACTAAAAAATAGTGTTTTTTCAACTCCGGCAAGGCCTTGTCGAAATCTGCTTCGGGGATAATTGTCAGGTGAAACAGACTCCCCATGGAACTGCGTACCACTTTTGGACTGGTAAAATCCACCGAGTTGGCGCTCAGAACGATGGTCTTAATGCCGAACCAGTGGGCCGTGCGCATAACGGCACCAAGATTATTAGGATTGTTCACTTCATAGAGCAATAAAAGATGACCGTTTTTCTTCTCCAGCGCCGGGGAAAAATCTTCGGAATGAGGCATCCTGACAAGCGCCATAATTCCTTCCGGTTCGCTGTCCTGACTCAATCGTTTCCATTCACTTTTTTTCAGGGTATAAATCTTAATATGATCCGGCAGCGTTGATAAAAAGGACTCCAGATATTGCTTCTTTTCGTCCAGTGTAAGCAACGCCGTCGTATGGTATGTGCTTTTCAATAATTCCTGCACAACCTTGAGGCCCTCTGCCAGAAAAAGCCCCTCCTCGTGACGATACTTTGCCATATTCAGTTTTGACCATGATGTAAGTTGTTGTCTGGTGGGTTTAAGGGTCGTCATAGCTATCGTTAAATATTATTAGTTCTGATTAGACCCCCATTCTTATAGATGAAATCATTAAGAAAGCCGAAATTATAGAGGACTTTGGTTTCCTTCCAAATAAGATCTCGAAAGCAAATTATTTATAAAATATTTTCTACACTTTATGAAATCATATCTTTTCTTTATCTACATACTTCTTAACCATTTGTTCTATCAGAGCTATATTTGCGGTGTCATCTTTTGTTAATACAGGTTCTACTCTCTCTATCTGTTTTGCTATTTGATACATATCTTCGGATACAAGCAGGAGCGGAATATTTAATTCATTGGCCTTTGAGATTACATTTGTAGCAGGCAGAATGTTGTTTGTAAAAACGATACATGCAGTACTGCTTTCCATAGCTGTAATGACCATGTCAGTCCGGTAACCACTGGTAATAACAACTTTGTCCTCTTTTTGAAAAAGAGGATCTTGCAGCGCAGCATCGGCACTCATAGCCCCTGCAAAGATATTTTTTACAATATTATCCAATCCATCTTCGCCGGCAACAACCTTGGTAAACAGACGCTCGACAAGGGTATTTACCGAGAAGTATGCAAGCTGATGCCTGTGAGGAATAATCCCTATTATATTAATCCCCATCTTGTTAAGGCTGTCAAGATATGTATCTTTGAAATAATCAATATCCTGAACCTTGTTTATAATTACCCCTCTGAAATCTACATCCGTCATGTCCACAAACTTTTTCAAAAAAGAAAGGTCGTCCATGACGGTCCTTTCATCTCCACTAACGACTATAAGCAGTTTAGCATTTGTATGTTTTGCCATGGAAATAGCGTCGAGATGTACAGACGCACCATACCTTAAACTTTCCGCACCTTCGATAAACAGCAAATCCTTGCCACTTTGCACATCGGAAATCATTTCAAAAAGTTTTTGCTTTATCGTTTCCTCATCATACATATACCTTATCCTGGAGTGCTCAAAACCTATGCTCATATCTTCGGGATTTTCTTTCAAACCGAAGATATTCGTCATTAAGGCAGAATCATGATCCCAAAGCCGCTTTTTTCGATAATACAGCCTGTCACCAAAAGGTTTTAAGTATGCAAAGTCTTTCCCCAGCGTTTTAGCTAATCCGACGATGATACTGGTTTTTCCGGAGTTTCTGCGTGTTGATGCTACAACCAGCTTATCCATTTATATGTCACCTCTCTAATCGTTTATAATTAGTGTTATTGTATCCACTGCCAGTGGATTAATTTTTATATTTTTATATCGTAACAATTGGCCGAAAGAGCTCCACTCGGCCCCCTTGGGGGCGGGGTGCTTCGTCTATCATATCGTACTACTCTATAAAATTGAGCCTGAGCTCGTAAACACCGGCACTGATTCTTCTTTCAATCTCAAAGTCCATTTTTTCAAAGACATGTCGCATTATGTTATTTTCCACCAGCACGTCTGCCATAAAACCGTGAAGTCCCTGTTTCTTTGCCAGAAATGTAAGATAGGCAAGTATCTCTGTTGCTATCCCCCTGTTCTGACAATCATCTCTTACCACTAATGCCACTTCAGCGGTATGCGTTGCTTCATCTATTCCATACTGACCAACTCCCAGAATTCTCTCTCTCTCTTCCTCTTTTAAGACAGCAAGAATCACCATATCCTTCGTATAATCGATGACCACAAAATCCTGAAGGAGTTCGTGAGGCATATCTTTCCGTCTCGAAATAAACCTTCTGTAGAGACTTCTATCTGACAGGGAATAAAAGAAATCTTTTAACAGGGGTTCATCACTGATCTTTACCGGTCTTAAAAAGATATCAAATCCCGTTTTTGTCGTCCTATACGTTTCCAGACTTTCCGGATATTCCCCCCTCTTTCCGGGAATAAACGCCTGATCTTTAAAAATAATACCTGCTTGCTTAGCTTCCTTTATCAGCGAGGATCTGAATTTCGGATGAGCTATGGCTATCAGCTCCATTGCCCTTTCTCTTATGTTTTTCCCGTGCAGATATGCTATACCGTATTCAGTCACGACATAATGAATGTCACCCCTGTTGAGAGTTACCCCTGCCCCCTCTTTAAGAAAAGGTGATATCCTCGAAATTTCCCCATTTTGTGCAGTTGATTGAATGGCGAGTATTGTCCGCCCATTTCGTGCCATCACCGCGCCCCTCATGAAATCAGCCTGTCCGCCTATCCCGCTATAGAAGATCCTTCCCAGGGATTCCGCACTTGCCTGGCCGGTAAAATCTATCTCCAGGGCTGTATTGATGGCCACCATATTATTATGTTGAGCTATAATCAGGGGGTCGTTTGTGTAGTCGATTGTTTTCAATTCGACCATCGGATTGTCATGTATGTATCTGTAAGTTTCTTCCCCCCCCATACAGAATGTCGCGATTGTCTTTCCACGATTAACATTCTTTTTTGAATTATCTATAACCCCCTTTTTCATCAAATCCACTATACCCTGACTAATAAGCTCCGTATGAACACCAAGATGTCTTTTTTTATCGAGGTTAGACAAAATTGCGTTGGGAATGATTCCATACCCCACTTGAATTGTATCTCCGTCCTTAATCAACCGTGATACATATTTGCCAATCTGTCTCGTCGCCTCAATATCGGTATCCTCCACTTCGTATTTGAGAAGAGGTTCATCATGAACAACAATAAAGTCAACATCATCTATGTGTATAAAACCATCGCCATGTACCCGTGGTACATTATAATTAATCTGGGCCACCACTATTGAAGCTTTTTCCGTCGCCGCCTTAACAATGTCGACACTTACACCGAGACTCATATAACCGTGATTATCCAGGTAAGATGTTTGGATTAAGGCAATATCAATCGGCAGCGCTCCGCTGAGTATCAAGTCCGGAATTTGAGACAGAAATATAGGTGTATAATCGGCCATTCCTTTATTGACAGGTTCCCTGGTAAGGTCAGAAACGAAGAAAAAATTATGCCGAAAATTCCGCTTGAATTTTTCAGCCATATATGGAGAAACACCAAGAGACCATACATGGAGGACTTCAGCATCGAAAAAGGCCTTTGGATGGGATTCCACATAATCTGTGAGGGCATTAACAAGGTATTGGGGTTTTCCACAGCCGGTACCGATAAATATTCGATCACCTCGATTAATATGACTGAATATTTTTTCTTCACTTACAAACTTCCGCGGACATAACTTGGCAAATTTTTCTATTCTCTTATGGTATATCTGAGACCTGAGAGATAAGAGATCCGGTCGATATTCTTCACATATATCTGTAGTACTATCTGGAGCCATCTATATTACCCTTCTTATAGTAACCTCTGTTTTATGTTTTACTTACGGCCTGAACATCTATTGACTGTTTTTAACAAAGATCTAATGTTTGTCAAGTGACAATTATTTTTGACCATTTCCATACTATCAAGCTGATAAACAAGAAAAAAGATCAGCTTTGATGCGAGCGCCAAAACAGGCTTGATGAGAAGAAGAAAAAGGCTATTAGAGGGAAGTGTTCTCGAAAACCTGAGTTGGGGAAACCGATTCGAACAAGGTCAACAAGATAAAACTGATGGCTCATGCCCTCACAAAATATTGGAAAGATGTGTTGATATATTACACGATCATCCAACCCTGTGTCATTTCAGAACAGTAACATTTGAAAAGCTCCATAATAAACAGAATAAAGATGATGATCAGACCTTGTATAGTGTTAGGATTATGAATACTCATGGCCGGAATTGCTCAATATCTGATAACTCCGGCCCCGCCATCTTCCCAATGACTAAATCTGCACAAAAAAGAGTGAGTCTCTCTGCACTCCTCTTTTAAGTCGTTAGTGTAGCTACTTGACCGTAATAACCGGGCATGTAGCTTGTAATATTACATACTGAGCGTTAGAACCTAAAAGCAGTTTCGCTACCTTGGATGTTTTTAAAACTCCAATAAATATTGAGTTAGCTTTTTTTTCTTCGGCAAATTCAACGAGATCTTCCCCGGGATCCATGCCGCGAATCAACAGGTGCTCCTCACAGGGAATTCCATCGTCTTCAACAAGCTTTTTCGCAGATTTCAGGTCGTTTTTGGCCTGATCTATATCTCCCTGACGCTCCCCTGAACCCCCTTTTAGAGAAGTAACCAGGTGAATTTTAGCGTCAAAGGCTTTCGCATATGTCCTGGCCAGACTCAATGCCTTCATCGCCGGACTGGATCCATCGAATCCTACGACAATATCCATTTTACTCTCCTTTCATACCTTCATATCGATGCCGAAACTTGTATCGTTTTGCAAGGTTTCGGTAAGTATCTTCTGGTGGAGATGAGGGGGGTCGAACCCCTGACCTCGGCATTGCGAACGCCGCGCTCTCCCAACTGAGCTACATCCCCAACCCTTTTATCTGATAACAAAAATATCTTATTTGCTTATTGCATTTGTGTCAAGAATTTTATAGTATAACGGCCGTTGAGGTGCTGAATAGCTGTTTTCAATAGGGTTATTATACACGTATAATTGAAGGGGTAAGAGATATGGCAAAAATAGACGCTTTTTTTAATTTAATGCACGAACAGGGTGCATCAGACCTCCATCTCGTTGCCGGACAGCAGCCGGTTATAAGGATAGGAGGAGAGATGGAACGTGTCAAGTATAATGTACTTGAGAATGATGAGCTGAAAGTCATGCTTTACGAGATAGCGCCTGAGCATAAAATCAAGCAGTTCGAAGAAACGGGAGATATGGATTTTGCATATGAAATCTCAGGGCTTGCCAGGTACCGGGCTAATTTTTTCCAGCAGCAGAATGGTGTTGCGGCAGTTTTCAGAGAAATTCCCAGTAAGATAGTAAGCGTTGAACAATTGGGGCTTCCACCTATTGTCGCCAAGCTGGCATCTCTGCCCCGAGGACTCGTTCTGGTAACCGGACCAACGGGGAGCGGTAAATCGACGACCCTTGCAGCCATAATTGATGAGGCAAACCGTACCCGTAAGGATCATATCATCACTGTGGAGGATCCGATCGAATTTGTTCATGAGAGCCAGGGTTGCATAATAAACCACCGGGAGGTCGGCCTCCATACCAAAAGTTTTGCTGCAGCACTTCGTGGTGCCTTGCGGGAAGATCCTGACATTATTCTGGTGGGAGAGATGCGGGACCTTGAAACAATATCTCTTGCAATCGAAGCCGCATCAACCGGTCATCTTGTTTTCGGAACTCTTCACACATCGAGTGCAGCCAAGACAGTTGATCGGGTTGTCGAGGTTTTTCCTGCGACCGAGCAGGCACAAATCCAATCCACACTGGCCGATGGTCTCAGGGCGGTATTATCACAGACCCTGTTTAAGCGCGTTGATAAAGGGGGGCGCTGTGCTGCTCTTGAAATATTGATTGCTAACCCGGCAGTTCGTAACCTGATCCGGGAATCCAAAACTTTTCAGCTTCCATCAATGATACAGACCGGAAGGAAGTTTGGAATGCAGTTATTGGATGACTCGATTATGGAACTTGTCAATCGGGGTTGGATAAGCGTTGACGATGCATACAATAAGTGTAACGACAAGGCGAAGTTCAGACCTCTTTTAAAACGTCCCCCAACAGATTTTACAGAGGTATAAATATCCCATTGTCGGAGGGAAGTAACATGAGAAAACAGGAAATAGATTATGTCTTAGCAAAGATGCTTGATTCACATCAAAATGTCTCTGACCTGAATATTACCGTGGGCAAACCGTTGCAGGTGGAAAGTGCAGGCGAATTAGCCAGTGTTAATATGGATCCTCCTATTACTGAACTTTCCCCCTTTCAAACCGAGATCTTTGCCCTGAATCTAATAAATCAGGATCGCCGTATGACAGAGAAACTTTTCGCTGAAGGGTCCTGCGATGCTTCTTATCAACTCCCCGGCAAGGCCCGTTTTAGGGTAAACATATTCTCTCAGCGGGGAAATTACTCAATCGTACTGCGAAAGCTTGAGACGAGGATTCCGACGTGCGAGGAATTGAATCTCCCCGAGGTCTTTTACAAGATAGCAGAGGAGAAAAACGGGATTGTTCTGGTAACCGGCGCAACGGGTAGTGGGAAATCAACATCACTTGCCGCAATATTAAATGAGATAAACGAAAAAAAATCGGTTCATGTTGTGACCCTGGAAGATCCTGTTGAATATCAGCACCAGCAGAAGAAGGCCACATTTAACCAGAGGGAACTGGGTACAGACTTTGACGGTTTTGCCACCGGTCTGCGTGCCGCCCTCAGACAGGCGCCAAAGGTAGTGCTGGTTGGCGAGATGCGTGACAGGGAAACGGTGGAGATTGCACTAAGTGCCGCTGAAACCGGACATATCGTAATGAGCACCCTCCACACAATAGACGCCGGTCAGACAATTAACCGAGTAATCGGCATGTTCAATTCTGAAGAAGAAACCCAGATTCGGATACGTCTTGCCGACACAATGCGATGGATTGTCTGCCAGAGGCTTCTTCCCAAGGAAGGTGGAGGGCGGGTTGCCGCCTTTGAAATTATGTCAACGAGTCTGAGGGTCAAAGATGCAATCCTCCACGGGGAATCAGAGGGAAAGACCTTTTATGAGATAATCCAGGCAGGCAAGCCCTTTGGCATGGTGACCTTTGACGATTATATTGTTGAATTATACGAAAAGAGACTCATCACCGAAGAAACCGCAAAGGCTTATGCCTCCAATAAGAGTGTTGTCGGCCGTGGCATTGATACTATAAAGAGTGCAAAAGGAGAGACAACAACTGACATAGATAAACTTGAAGTAGACATAGACTACAGAAAACCCGGAAGAAAACAGTAAAGGTAAGAAAAGGAAAACATCATGGAGGAAAAGAAAACACTTGTTGATGAGGTAGCATCAGACACATACGATCCTTTAGACCGGCCTTTTGATTTTGTTGAGGAAGGTGGAAAAACTGCCCTGATCTGCGAATCTGACCCTTCAATAAAAGCAGGAATTATATCTGTTTTAAAAGAGATTGACTATCAAATCACGGACACGGCATCTGCACGAGATGCGCTCAAGGCAATGAGATTTCATGTATATGACATGGTTGTACTGAATGAAAATTTTGATACTGACGATCCCGATGCTAACAATGTACTCAGATATCTTGAGCGCCTTACAATGGGTATCAGAAGGAACATTTTTGTGACACTGATAAGTAATCGATTCAGAACCACGGATAACATGGCCGCGTTTTACAAAAGCGTCAACACTATTGTTAACGTGGAAAACTTAGGTGATTTCAAAACGATTATAAAACGGGGCGTGGCCGACAATGAAGCCTTTTATCACGTCTTTAAAGAAACTATGAAAAAAATGGGGCGGATCTGATTGCTGAAAATCAGGAGGTCTCTTTTAGTAATCCAGCCTTTTGAAGGGCTTTTTCAGCTGTTTCAGTTAAACCCTCGGCCATACAGGATTCAGCAAGTCGTAGATAATAGAAGGGGTTTTGTGGATCTGCGATGATTGCCTTTTCAAAAATAGCTATTGCCTGACGATGACACATCTCCGTTGCCAGTGTATTTCCCAACCTGTTATAGAAGATAGCTGCTGATTCAGGATTTATTCTGATGGCATTTTCGTAAGCAGTGTTCGCCTCCTCAAATTTTCCCTGCTTAACCAGAACATCACCGAGATCGCAGTAATAAAGCGGACTGTCAGACCTATGTTTCAGAGATTTTCTGTAAGCCTTTTCAGCCCTTTCATACTGCCCTGCCTTGTAATAGACATTCCCGAGCCTGTTATAAAAAAGAGGGGCCTCCGGGGGGTCGATGGCAACAGCCGTATTGTAAGCTTTCTCGGCGCCGTTGAAGTCTCCAGCGGCAACAAGGACATTCCCGAAGTTAATGAAAAATGCGGGAGAATCCGGTTCCATACGAATGACTTTTTTGAAGACCTCAACAGCCTTATGTGCGTGACCAGCCCTCAAATATGCATTGCCAAGAGTACATAGCAGATTAACATCCTCCGGCTGGGCAGCAACTGCCTTCTCACAGATATCGACAAGTTTGTCATGTTTTCCTTCATCCACGAAGATTCTAACCAGTTCATCAAACGCAAACCCGGTAAAAACCTTTCCCCTCAGTTCTTTTTCAAAAAGTGTCTCGAGACATCCAACGGCATCTTCCAATCTCCCGCTTTCTCTGTATGCCCAGGCCAGAGACATGATAAGGGAATCTTCACCGGGATTCATATCCGCCAATTTTCCATAGAGGACAGCAGCATCTTCATAGCGCTTTTCTCTCATGCATTCATCGGCAAGATCGTAAAACTGATCTCCTGTCGTTTTCTTGGTCATGACCTTTTTATATTTTTAACGAATCCCCTTTGATGTAATTTGCTATCAACTTTACTGCCTCATCAACCTTACTTAGGGCATCCGCCTTGAGCTGTGAGGCTCTCTTCTTTGAATCCTCAATTTGTCTATCTGCTTCTTCGTTGGCCGCACTGATGATTTTATTCTGCTCCGCCCTGATTTCATCCATAGGGAGTTCTGAAGACAATATTTTATTCGCCTTTTTTTTAGCATCTTCCAGTATTTGTCTGGCTTTACCCCTGGCTTCATCGAGGAGCTTCTCAGCTTCGCTTTCAATCTCTCTTATCGTGGTTTGCATTTCTTCAGGCATAAGAAAAATCCTCTATCTATTGTTTGTTCATTTCATCATATTTTTGGATGATACAATACAGGCCCTGATCGAATACACGAATTGTTCTATTAATAGTTGCTATTGCCTGATGGTGGTCAACGGGTGTAAGAAAAAGTGCCTGGAATTCGGCATAAAGCCACATATGCCTCCTCATCATAACAATGGCGTACGCAGCTTCTTGCAGGGGAATTCCTTCCTGATACCGGCCTTCAGCGTATTGTGAAAAATAATCACACACTTCCTTGTAGGGTTTTTCGCTGAAGTATATTGTCCTCAGATTTCTGTAGAAGTTCAAAGCATGGGGGAAACATTCTTCCGCTAACATAGAATGGTATGATCTTGTCCGGGGATTTGTCCTTACAGCTTTGCACCATTCTCTGGAAATCTCCTCTGCATGACTTTCTGTAATATCTATCAGCTTGTCTGCAAACGCTTTCATAATACTTCTCCTTTCTTAGCTGTTGTCTATAATATTTTTAAAAAGTTTCACCCTGAATCCTCAGGGATTTTTAAAAAGAAAGACATACTGTGTAGTTGTTTTTAACACCTTTCTAACTACGTTTAACTGAGGTCTGAATATTGTTATTAGACCATCTTTGCAGACCACATTCATGCCAAGAATCTTCGAAAAGATCTTTGCTTCTGTTTCCTCTTTTGATCGTATGGTGACCCGGCCTTGATCCGAAGTAATTTCTATAATTATTGGAAGTAATAGAGAAGTTTGCTCATTCTCGTATAGCATTTGCGAGAGATACTCAAGTTCCTTTTTCTTAAAAAAATGTGCGCTCCCGTCGTTACATACCACATGAGGATGTTCTTCCTTCAGGAGTTCGGTGAGCGATTTCCGCTTACGCGGGATCTGTGCATTTAAAGCTTTGAATTCGTCTTTCAGGTATCCTGCAACGAATCCGTCGGGAAATTGATCAGTAGGCATAGGCTTCTCTCTGTTCGATAAGTAACTTTACATGTTTGAGACGAGCAGCCTCTTCCCTGTCTCTCTCTTCAAATTTCATGGTTAAATATTTTATGGTCATATCGAGACCCGGGACTACGACATACTCCAGGGCATTGTTTATTCTTTTTACCTTGTTAATCTCCATTCCTAAAAGTTCCAGGGATTTTTGAAGTTCAGCAAGTTCGATAATGGTCTTCAGGCATTTTTGGGAAAGTTCGGTACTGTGATCCAGAAATGAGGAAGTATCTGCCATGTTCTTCGTCTCTGCTTTTATTTCATCCGCTTTCTCAATTTCGAAAAATGGTATTCTAACCCCCGCGACATTCCTTGTTCCGGCGTTTACCTTCAAGACCATTTCGGATACCAGGAGTTCCTTTTTCAGAGACACGTATCCATGATACCCTGCAGTTATAGACAATGACCTGTAAGCTTCTGAAAATTCTGTGAGGAGTCTGTCTTTAACCGATGCGCATTCTCTGACTGTCTGGAGTAGTTCCATGATCAATATGGAAAGTCTGTCCTTGACAATCTTATGGATCCTTGTAGCCAGCTTAAGCCGGTGCTTGAGACGTGCAAGCTCAATCTTGGTTGGTCTTGTAACCTGTACTTTTTTAGCCATGGCTTACCTTAGTAAGGTGAAGTTTTTCTAACCACCGAATTTGATGCACGGGCAAACAATACCGAAGCAAATTCGGCACATGGTTTGTCCATGCCACCTACCAGAGTTCGGCTTCAAGGATTCGATGTTTCCGGCAGATATTTTTTGATGAACTCTTCACTTATCAATTTCAGATCCTCAACAGGAATCATCGAAAAGATTTTCCATGCTAATTCCAGAGTTTCCTCAACTGTTCTTCTTTCATGCTCACTCTGGGAAATATATTCCTGTTCAAATCTGTCCGCAGCAGCAAGGTAGATTTTATCCCTGTCGCTTAAGGCTTCAGTACCGATAACAGTTGAGATTTCCCTCAGATAGTTCCCCTCTGCGTACACTGCGTATGCCTGCATAAATACATTGTTATGGTCTTCTCTCGTTTTTCCCTCCCCGATTCCCTCACGCATCATTCTGGAAAGAGACAAAAATATATCTATTGGCGGATATATTCTCTTTCTTTCAAGAGCCCTGGAAAGAACAATCTGCCCTTCAGTGATGTATCCTGTAAGATCAGGTATGGGATGGGTAATATCATCGTCGGGCATGGTCAAAATGGGCAAGATCGTCACCGACCCTTCTTTCCCGGTGATTCTCCCAGCCCTCTCATACATAGAGGAAAGGTCTGTATACATATATCCCGGATAGCCCCTTCTGCTGGGTATCTCCCCTCTCATTGCAGCAAGCTCTCGAAGCGCATCACAATAATTCGTGATGTCGGTGAGTATGACCAGCACGTGCAGACCATGTTCCCATGCAAGATATTCGGCTGCGGTTAAGGCCAGACGAGGTGTCGATAATCGCTCGATTACCGGAGATGATGCCGTGTTGATGAATCCAACAGCCTTGCTGAGTGCTCCGGTTTCTTTAAGGTTGGAAATAAAATAGGCGGCGTCGTCATAGCTGACTCCTATTGCTGCAAAGACAGTTGCAAAATCTTCCGTTTCCCCTTTTAAAGCAGCCTGCCTTACTATCTGGGCTGCGATTTTATTATGGGGCAGGCCTGAGCCACTGAAAATCGGCAATTTCTGACCCCTAACAAGAACGTTCAGACCATCTATAGCGGAAATACCTGTTTCGATGAATTCTTCAGGCGGCTGCCGGGATGCCGGATTTATAGGTACTCCGTTAATATCAATATAGTCCTCTGCTACAATAAGAGGGCCACCATCTATGGGGCTCCCGCTTCCATCGAATATCCTTCCAAGTATGTCGATAGAGACGGGCAGTTTCAGGGTTTCACCCTTGTATATTACCTTGCTTTTCAAAAGGTCGACCTCGCTGACGCCACCAAATACCTGGACTACCGTCATTTTCTTGCCTACCTCGATGACCTGTCCGCTTCTCTTCTCACCGGTGCCTAACTGAACATCGACAATTTCGTTGTATCTGATGCCGGGAATGCTCTCAATTATAAGAAGTGACCTTCTCGCAGTGCTTATCGCTTTTGTCTCCCTTGTAAATAGTTGCAGGGATTCCATCATCATATCTCTCCTTCTTGAACCTCCGTACTTTCTTCTATCTCAGACCATATGCCGTGGACATATTTATCAAAATCCTCATTTGGAACATCCTTCATTCGGGATATTCTTTGTAATGTTTTTAACGAGGCAATATCGCTTACTAACGTACCCGATGTGGACATTTCCCTGGCTAATTCGTAAAATTTCATTATTGTGCTCAGCATCATATGGGCCCTTTGGGGGGTCGTATAGTTATCAACCGGATGATAGGCACTCTGCATAAGGAAGTCTTCCCTTATCATCCTCGCGGCAAGAAGGATTAACTTGTCATCTTCAGGTAACGACTCAGGACCGACAAGCCGTACGATTTCTTCCAGTTCTGCCTCTTTCTGAAGTATTTTGAGTGTCATATCCCTTGTGTCTGACCACTCAGGACTGATAGCACTCCACCACCCGTTCGTTGCATCTGCATAGAGACTGTAGCTGGTGAGCCAGCTTATCGTTGGGAAATGCCGTTTATTTGCCAGAGCAACATCAAGTGAATAGAGTGCTTCAACGATCCTGAGGGTACTTTGAGTGACGGGCTCGCTGAAGTCAGCCCCAGGAGGACTTACTGCCCCGATTACAGTAACCGATCCCATCCTGGAAGGGCTCCCCTTACACTCAACCCTTCCGGATCTTTCATAAAATGAGGCCAGTCTTGAACCGAGATATGTGGGGAAACCTTCTTCACCAGGTGTTTCTTCCAGTCTTGCTCCTATCTCTCTCATCGCTTCAGCCCACCGTGAAGTTGAATCTGCAACGAGGAGAATATCGTACCCCATATCTCTATAATATTCAGCTAAGGTAATGCCTATGAAAATACTTATTTCCCTTGCCACAACAGGCATGTTGGACGTGTTGGCAATAAATATTTCTTTTTCCTGCAATAACTTGCCTGTATTGGGGTCCTTTAGCTGCTTGAAGCTATGGAGGACGTCCGCCATCTCGTTTCCCCGTTCACCGCAACCTACATAGATATTTAACTGTGTTTGTGCCCATCTTGCCATCTGCTGAAGTGCAACTGTCTTGCCGGTACCGAAGCCGCCCGGTATGGCCGCCTTACCCCCTAATGCGAGGGGGAAGATGTAATCTATAATTCTGGTTCCCGTAACGAGCAGATTCTCGGGATCCAACCTTTGCTTGTAGAGCCGTGGCTTCCTTGCCGGCCATCGTTGCATAAGTGTAATATTTTTTCTTTCTCCGTCATATTCTACAACTGCAACCGGCTCTTCTACCGTGTAGTCGCCTTCAGATATCTCCAGCAGTTTGCCCTTAATACCTATCGGTATCATTATTCTGTGTTCTACAAGTCCCGTTTCGGGAACGGTGCCGATAATATCACCTTCTTCGACCTGATCACCAGCTTTGACTGAAGGTGTGAAATGCCATTTCTTGTTCCGGTCAAGAGGGAATGTGCGAGCTCCTCTTTCCAGGAAATCACCTATATCTTCCATCATCGTAACAAGAGATCTTTGAACACCGTCAAAGATGCTCCCGACGAGACCCGGGCCGAGCTCCACCATCAATATCTCCCCGGTTCCTTCTACCGGTTCTCCGACGCGAAGCCCCACGGTATCCTCATAGACCTGGATAACCGCTTTATCCTGTTCAAGTCCGATTATTTCTCCTGTGAGTCTTGCCTCGCCTACATCAACAACTTCGTATACTTTAGATCCTCGCATGTCTTCAGCGATTACGACGGGTCCTGAGACTTTCCAGATTTTACCCATTGGTCATTTCCTCACAATTATGCCTAAATCTCTATTGAAAATCCTAACAACTTCTTCATGTAAGATTTGTAGAATTCTCTTACATCTTCTTTTTCTGTTGTAAATTTTGAAGGAATTTCAATTATAATAGGGGTTATCTTCTTACTTTCACTGATATATTTCAGAATATCATCCACGTAATCCCTGAAGTTTTCCGGTATCATAATTATTCCGATCGAGGTATCGTTCACGAATTCCCTTAACGCTTCTCGCACTTTTTCCCGAATGTCGCTTTCACCTTCTATTACCCGATACTTTTCAACGCCGGCGAGCTGCATAAGTATGACCTGATCTTCATTTCCTATAACGGCGATATCTAAATTTTGCAGTGATATCATGATGCTGTTACCAGATAATCCTTAATTTCTGATGGTGGTATGCCATCTTCCAGGGTCTTAAGAATTAGTCTTACATTACGTATTTCCCATTCTTTCAAAATCAGGTACCATAACATGTTGGATGAGGATAGCACTCTCGGCGAAAGCAAATCCTTTAATAATTGAAATTTAAGCTTATCTATTAGTTTATTTATAATTGTAATATTACCGTTTTTTTCAAAGCCTTTGGAAATTTCCTGGGCTAATTGATAATATTCGGTATGTTCCAGTCTACCTGTTATTTCGCTCATTTTGAGTGAGAGAAACTCTCTGACAGTATTAGCCGAGAGCATGTATCCTCCCTCGAGAACAAATTCAGTAACCATAGATTCTTTTTCTCCGAGGACGGATCGAAAAACAATCTGAAGGTTTTCCAGATCAATGATGATGCCCACGGCTTTGGTAACCAAGTGCCCGTCATCTATCCTCCTCAGCGCGCTCAACAGGCCTTCATAATACATCCTGTCCAGTCTGATCTCGGCCTCAGATATAACATCTTTCTCTTTAATATCCTTTATAAGGGAGGCATAATCACCCAGGTTGCACATTACAATAATTTCAGCGATTTCATCCACGCTCTTAATGCTTGATAATTTCTCAAGATATCCCTGATTATAGATTGCTCCCAACAGTGCCATGGGAGCCGACTTTTCCATTAAAACCGTTCTTACGGCAATCTTAATGTTCAGGATGTCGTACTTTTTGATGTATGCATTTGCCAGATGAACGATTTCAGAAGGAGGTTTGAACCGTTCAAGACGCTTCAGACATTCACCAAGGTATTTCCACAGATATTCATCGGCTTCATCAAAAGTTTTGATAGGTTGCCCCCGGAGATAATCACCAATATCGGTATTTTCGATCACTTCCAGGACGTCCTGCATGGTCGATTTTTGCATCATCCAATCGACGTGGTCAGCAGATACACATCTGGATTCTTCACCTTTGAGGTAAGCTGATGTAAATGCATAACGGGTGCTGATTAGGTTCAAATTTTATCAACTCCAAAGAGTTTTTTACCGATTTTGGGCAAAATTTTTGGCATCAACATTTCCAGCCTGGTATCGAATGTATTATTGATACTAACCATGCCGTCGATAGCCTCCATCAGAATCCCACCCATACAATCGATTTCATTAACTTCAGTTATTTTTTCTTTTAATCTGCTATTCTCCTCAATAACTTCCCGAACAACGTTAAGGTCTTTAGGAGAAACAAAAAGCCTGACTTTATCTTCTGTTTCTAAGGCATCGATTGCTTCTTGAATAAGACGGACAAACAGTTCCTTATCATTTATATACTGTGACAGTTCGTCCTTTGCCCTTTTTATGATTTCATTGATAACAGCATCCTTTTCCTTCAATTTCACCTGACGATATTTCAGAGAAGCCTGCGCCAGGATCTTTGATGCCTCGCGATAGGCTTCTGATATGGCCTTCTTCTTTTCTTCCGCAAATCTTAGTTCCTTTTGCCCTTCAGCTTTTTCGATTGATTCTTTCGCCTTAATCTCGGTGTCGCTTATAATTTTGTCGGCATCTTCTTTTGCCTTGTCAAGAATAGCTTTCCTTATTTTGTCAGTTTCCATAGTGTTTACTCCTGCAGCCTGCTACATTAGCTTTAGTATGCTCAGCGCCATGATGGTGAACACCAATCCCAGAACACCAATAAGTTCTACAAACACGGCCAACATCATCGATGCAGTTAATATTTGTCCTTTTGTCTTCGGCAGGAGTGCTATCCCCGCAGCGCAGACAGATCCCTGGAATATCCCTGAGAAGGCTTCAGCAAATGCTCCGATAACGCCGATGGCGAGCACCGCAATTCCGGCGCCACCGGTTGCGGGCAGGTTTGGAATAACTACAGTGAGAATAATAATGAGAATAATCAATCCATAAAAGCTTTGTGTCATCGGTAGAGATGCCAGTACTATGACATTTCTCAACTGACCGGGTTCTTCAGATAATGTTGCTACCCCGGCAGATGCGGCTGTGGCAATTCCTATTGCCGATCCTGTCAGACCTCCTGCTAATGCAATTGCACCTCCAAGTGTAGCTAATGCTTGTAACTCATTCATTTTTTCACCTCACTTTAAGATTTTGTACCTACCAACACGTGTCTCCGGAGTCTCAGATGAAACGGGGCATATTTTTCCCCTCCCCCTTCATAGAATTTCAGTAAGAATTCTACGAAGCATAGTCTCAGTGAATGTATGAAAGCAGCCAGGCTGCTGAGAAGCAAATTAAAAACATGGAAGATGACAAGTATTACTACTGCTATAAGAAAAGCAAGGATATGCCCGACAATGCCCGGGATCAGATTTGCCATGGCAGAAGAAACCCAATCTGAAAGGAGATTAAAAGATGAGGCAAGGTAAAATGTAGCAAGACCCACTCCCGCCAGTCTTGAGTATGACATGATATCTCCCATAATACCAGTCAGTTCAAAAATCCAGAAAATTCCGCCCAGGCCGCCCATCTGCATGAAGCTGGCTATGACAATTAAGGTCAGACCGAAGAACAGGGGATAAATAAAGGCAGAATATGCTCCGGCACTCAGCGGGATAAGTTTTACATGCAGCAGGGCATTAAAGATATAGGGAATACCGAAAATTTCTAAAACAAAAAGCCCGATCTTACTCAGTATTAATCCCCTGTTTTTTTCCTTTATTCCCCTGATCAGAGAGAGTATGTGAGCCGAATTTACATGAACAAGCCCTATTATGAGTGAAAGGATAATAAATGAAATAGGATCTGAAAGGTGTTTTTGCACATGCGACACCAGAGCGATGTTTTGCAGGTCGACGTTGAAAAACATCTTCAGGAAATCACCAAGATAGGTACCGGAAAGTAATCCAAATATGAGACTCGCACTGCCGCTGATGTATAAAACGTTTCGGAACAGATAAAATTCCTCGGAGGTTGGATCATCAACCAGTTTGTAAAGTAAAAATCTGGCCAGTAAAATGAGGCCGACGGCATATACGACATCATTGAGCATCAGGCCAAAGAAGAAGGCAAAGAAATAAGCCACAATCGGCGTGGGATCCCAATCGTCATATTTGGGCAGACTAAAAAGGTTTACAATAACCTGGAATGGTCGAATTCCTGGGGGATTCCGGAGCTTTGTTGGAGGCGTATCCGCAGGATCGGGTTTCTTCGTATCAACAAATACGTAATCTGATGTTTCTTTTAGGCTGGCAGTTACTCTATCAACATTGCTTAGCGGCACCCAGCCCTCGATAAAGGTAACGTACCGAGCCTCCCATGCCTGCTCAAGAACAGACAACCTCTCTTTTTCCGCAGCGAGTACTTCCCTGAATAAGACAATCTGTTCTAAATTCTCTTTGATCATTTTCTGGAGTTCTTTTTCAAATTCATCCCGATCCTTTTTCCGGCTGCGAATTGCTTCATCAATTTCTTTCATGAACTCCCTCAGGGATAATTCCATGTCCGGTATCTTCAGAGTTGCTGCACCGATGTTTTTAATGAGCGTTTCTATCGTCTTTCGATTTTCAGTTCCGGCTACAAAATAAACTGCCACCTCATCTTCGACTGGAACGGCAACATGCTGGAACAAATACTGACCGGCTCTCTCACCAAATGCTTTATAAGCATCCTCAGAAAAGGCTAGGATGTTAGTAAATAAATATGTCCCGGAATATTGCAAATCCTTCAAGGACACATTTATGTGGCGTGCCAGGGGACTGAGATATCTTTCAAGTCCTTTAAGATTTAAAATTTCCTCTTTTAAATGGGCTATTTTCGGGGTAAGTGTTGAAAATTTATCATGAAGTTTGTCTGTCTGGCATGTAATTTCATCGAAAGATTGAGGTTTTATATCTTCAGGTAAACGTATCGCTATTTCTTCTGTCAGGCAGTTTAAAATATCACGAATAAAGGAGAGCGCCGTTTCCACCCGATTTTTATCCTTTTCGATAGCAGCTTTATCGGCCGGTTCCAATTCCTTTGATTCTTCTATGTGAAGGAGTCCGATTTCCTGTAGATGTCTGAGAGCCTTTTCAGACGAATCTTTGAGGGTTATTACCCTCACCTTCACCATTTCTTCTGGAGTGTTTATAAAGATTGGCATCATTTTAAAAAGCTTAAATAGTTTTCAATAAAAAGTTTAATTAAGAATTAAATACTATTATAACTCTCATCGAGGTGGTACTACACTGATTTTATAAATATCGGAGAAGAAGTAGACAATATGTCTGATCAGAACTCATGCCGTTCTGTTTATAAATGAGACAACTTCTTTAAATTATACATAAAACAAATAGAAAGGCAAACCTTTTTTCTGTAATCTTCAGATCTTGAAGCTCCTATAATCTTGCTGAAAAGAATCCTTGAAATGTCAGGAACACTGCCCACAAGTGAATTACCTGTAACGTCTCATTATTCCACTGGAAAGGTTGAGAAAACGATTGACAAAATTCACGCATGATAATAGTTTTGAAACTCGTGAAAAGAGGGAAGAAGGTTTGCAGAACCGTTGACAATGGTTTTTCACATATACCATGGCACTGACACGAGAATTACGTGGCATGATATGCTGTGATGTAATTATTGAAACAGCCTGGAAGTGGCACAGTAAGAGGTTCGAGAATAAATGGTAAAGAAACTTGTGAGTAAAAAAAGATTGCTTGAAATAATTGATAATTTTTCCAGATCAAAGGTTCTTGTAGTGGGAGATTTAATGGTTGACCAGTTTATCTGGGGAAGGGTTTCCCGTATATCTCCTGAGGCACCGGTTCCCGTCGTTGAGGTTACCTCGGAAAATTTTCTCCTTGGTGGCTCGGCCAATGTTATGAATAATATATTTTCCGTAGGAGGAAAGGTCAACGTAACAGGTATCATAGGCTCCGATGATATGGGGGATTTATTGATACGCAATTTCGAAGAGATGAATATTGATACGATGGGCGTCATAGTAGAACAGAGCCGTCCCACCACTGTAAAAACAAGAATTATAGCACAGAGCCAGCAGGTGGTAAGATTTGACAGGGAAAACAAGGATTCTGTAAGTTTGATTAGCATTGAAAAGATGTTAGAATATATTGAAAGTATAAGGGATGACCTGGGTGCGGTTGTTATTTCAGATTACAGCAAAGGGATTATCTCGGAAAGACTGCTACAAGGAATCCGAGAGGTGACAGCCGGAAGGGATATTATCGTTTGTATTGATCCGAAGCAGAATGATTTTTCCCTCTACCAGGGGTTTGATGTAATAACACCCAATCATCATGAGGCCGGTCGTGCTCTCGGTATGGAAATTGCCTGCGAGGATGATCTTATTAAAAGCGGAGAATCTCTTCTCGAAAGGTTTGGTTTCAAAGCCGTTCTTATCACAAAAGGTGAGGAGGGGATGAGCCTTTTTGAAAATGGAGGAGGCATTACTCATATTCCCACTGTTGCCAGAGAGGTCTTTGATGTGACCGGTGCAGGAGATACTGTAATAGGTGTCTTTGCCCTCTGTATGGCTGCCGGGGCGACATTTAAAGAGGCCGCAGTGCTTGCAAATCACGCTGCCGGGATTGTGGTGGGTAAGGTGGGAACTGCTACTGTTTCGCAGGAAGAACTCAGAAAAATGTTATGAGCAAACTTAAGAGTCCGGAGCCGACAAAGCTGATATTGAGTATATTTTCTGCGGACAGAGATCTGCTGGGGGAGATACTGGGAGAGCTGTCGGAAAAATATGGAAGAACTGACTTTATAAGTGAGTTTATACCTTTTTACTATACCGACTATTATACGAGGGAGATGGGAAAATCCCTGGTCAGGAGATTCATTTCGTTTGAAAATCTGGTAAGACCGGAATCCCTACCGGGAATCAAGATTTTTACCAACAGTCTTGAAGAGAAATATTCGAAAAACGATAATAGGAGAGTGAATATAGATCCGGGCTATATATCCAAGCATAATTTGATACTCGCCACAGGGAAGAATTACACGCACCGCCCCTATCTGGGGGATGGCATATATGCCGACTTGACGCTGATTTACAGGAATAAAACCTTTCAGCCGCTCGAATGGACATACCCCGATTACGCTGAAAAAAACGTCACGGAAATGTTCAACAGGATAAGGGAAAAATATCTTGCTCAATTGAAACAGGAACTATGAGCTAACAGGAGAAATATTTTAAATGATAAGAAGTATGACGGGTTACGGCAGGGCGGAATCCACTCTGGAAGGTAAAAAACTGGTTGTTGAGATAAGGTCTCTCAACCATCGCAACATTGAGATATCTACTCGTCTTCCGAGTATACTTTTTCCGCTGGAAGCGGAGATCAAAAAGAAGATAAGTGAAAAATTGTTCAGGGGACGAGTCGAGGTGAATGTTCAGCTCAATTCCAGTGGTTCGAACCTGGAAGATGAAGGGAAGTTCGAGCTGAATCTCCCGCTGATTCGTAATTACCATTCTCTGTTAACTGAGTTGAAAGAGGAGCTTGGACTGAAGGGAGAAATCCCCTTGAATATGATTACCGGGCTTAAGGGTGCCATTGTTCCTTCAGAGATCGAAATGGATATGGAGGCCGTCTGGGAAGAGCTTGAGAAAACCCTTGATCATTCTATTGAAGCCCTCATTGAAATGAGAGAGAAGGAAGGGGGAGTCATTCACAGAGATTTTCTGTTACGGCTTGACACTGTCAAGAAAAGTATCAGTTCTGTAAAATTAAGGATACCCTTGGTCCTGCTCGAGTATAAAAAAAGACTTTCAGATAGGGTGAAGGAATTAACAGATGGTATAGAAATTGACGAGACAAGGTTGTGTCAAGAGGTTGCAATAATGGCTGAAAAGAGTGACATTACTGAGGAAATTGTGCGTTTTGAAAGTCATATCGGTCAATTCTATGAAATGCTGGAGAGTAGTGGGGCTGTGGGAAGAAAAACAGATTTTCTGCTCCAGGAGATGAACAGAGAAGTAAATACCATAGGGTCCAAGAGCTCTGATGCAGAAATATCTTATAATGTAATAGAAATCAAAAACGAAGTTTCCAGATTAAGAGAACAGGCAATGAATATTGAATAAAAACGGGTGCTCAGGGGTCGGGTATCAGGGATCAGTAAAATAAAGATGCAAAAAGGGAACTGGATGAATTCGAAGAAAAATATTGCAACGAACAGCAATGACCAAGGATTATTTGTTGTGGTTTCTGCTCCTTCCGGTGCAGGTAAGACTTCAATCTGCAGAGAAGTTTTAAAAATGTTGCCGAATATGCGGTTTTCAGTATCTTACACCACCAGACCTCCTCGCCCTAAGGAAGAGGATGGCAAAGATTATTACTTTATTTCCGATTTTGAGTTCAAGAAGCGGATAGCAGAAGGGGAATTTGCGGAGTGGGCCGAAAACTACGGGTATCTGTACGGGACATCCGGAAAAACAATGAAGGATTTCTTAGAAAAGGGATATGATCTCATGTTGGATGTCGATCCACGAGGTGCAAGTGAATTGAAAAAAAAATACCCCGGGGGTATCTTTGTGTTCGTTCTTCCCCCCTCAATTGATGAATTAAAAGTAAGGTTGAGACAGAGGGGTTTTGAGGAAGAAAAGATTATTGAGGAACGTTTTGAAAAAGCAATGGATGAAATAAAAGAAATTGTCTGGTATGATTATATTGTTATTAATGACAGTCTAAAATCCGCCATTGATAATTTAAGGTCAATATATGTGGCGGAAAAGAGCAGAAGGGAACGATTGACAGAGAAAATAAAAGATTTCTTGTAACTACTCAGGTATGAGTAGTTACAAGGCATAAAGCGCCAAAGGCACGGAGCACAAAGAGATATTGTTAGGTGGTGGCATGGATAAACTTGTTTGTCCGTGTTGACGTAGCACAGGGATTCAGCCTGCTGTTCAACAAATTTTTCTGTTTTCCTCTTTACTAAAGGGGGTTGAAGGGGAGTTCGGATAACTAAAATATTACGAAACTTTAAACCCTTAACTCAAAACCCGAAACTTAATTACTGGAGGTAGTAAATATATGGCAAGAATTACCGTTGAAGATGCATTGCAAAAAACAAAAAACAGATTTGCCCTCGTACTGCTGGCAGCCAAAAGGACAAAACAGTTGCTTAAAGGTTCTAAGCCTCTTTGTGACACTAGGGGCAATAGGGAAATAGTAGCTGCCCTAAGGGAGATTGCTGCTGGAAAGGTTAGGTACGCGCATCCTGAATTTATCGATAGGAAGAAAGTGGAAGTGAAGCCGCTCGAAGATGAAAAACAAATTGAACAATAATGCGAAGGAAAGGTTGATATTCGCTCTTGATATTGGAGAGGACATTAACAGGGCATTGGAGTGGGTTGAACTCCTTAAAGATCATGTGGGAATATTTAAGGTCGGCAAGGAGTCCTACACCCGTTTCGGTCCGGAACTTGTTTTAAAGATACAGGAGATGGGAGGAAAGGTTTTCCTCGACCTTAAGTTTCATGACATTCCGAACACCGTTGCCAGAGCTGCCGAGGCAGCGGTGAAACTGGGTGTTTCCATGTTTAACCTGCATGCACTCGGTGGAAAAAAGATGATGGAGGAAACGGTCATTGCAGTTGAGAAAATGGCAGAGAAGTCCGGTGCTTCCATGCCATGTATCCTTGCTGTAACCGTTTTAACCAGTCTGAACGATGACGATCTTGAGATGTTAGGGTTCAGCGAGACGGCAGAAGAGATTGTTCCAAACCTGGCAAGAATTGCCCTTGATGCCGGTGTTTCCGGGGTTGTAGCGTCTGCTCGTGATGTAGTTTCTATAAGAAAGATATGCGGAGAAGATTTCATAATAGTGACGCCCGGTATCAGGGGAAGTATGAAGGTGGCGGGGGACGATCAGAAGAGAATATTAACTCCCGGAGAAGCCATAAGAAGGGGGGCCGATTTTATTGTCGTTGGGAGACCGATACTAATGTCAGACGATCCTGTAAGTGCTGCTGACGAAATCTGTAAAGAGATTTCCGAGGGGCTTGAACAAGTCAGGGGTCAGAGGCCAGGGGTCAAGAGTCAGAACAAGTGATGTACCCTGCCTTCTGGGTTGGAGAACTATATCATGCAGGTTATCTATGGTGTTAAACCCGTTATGGAGGCCCTCCGAAGTGATAGCGGTAAGATAAAAAAGATAGTGGTAGCCAGTGGCAGAAGTGGAAAAAATGTTCGGGATATTTTAAAACTGGCGGAACAGAATGAGATAGAAATAGAGTTTAAAGAGAAGAAATATTTGGAAAGACTTGCCTTGGGAAGTCTTCACCAGGGCATCGTCTGTTTATCTGAAGAATATTCTTACGCCAGCGTAGATAAGATTATTAATAATTGTTGTGAGTCATTAAGAGGAAGTTTAATTCTTGTTCTTGACGGTATTACCGATCCCCAAAACTTTGGTTCACTGATAAGAACGGCTCATTGTTGTGGGGTTAATGGCATCGTTATTCCAGAAAATCGTGCAGCATCGGTTACTCCGACCGTCATGAAGGTGTCTGCAGGGGCTGCTCATCATATTCCGATTACCAAGGTTGTAAATATAGCGAATACTATTGATTGGCTGAAGGAAAAAGGATTCTGGATATATGGTGCCGATGCAAAACTTGGCCGGGACGTTCATTCTTTTGATTATGATGGTCATATTGCCCTTGTTATGGGAAGCGAAGAGAAAGGAATCAGGCCACTTGTCAGGAGAAAATGTGATTTTTTTGTCTCCGTACCGATTTTGGGGAAAGTTGATTCCCTTAATGTGTCAGTTGCAGCAGGGATTATACTCTACGAAATGGTTCATAAGAGGTTTATAAGAAAGAAGTGACTAAAATGCCTAAAGTTAAAAAATGCGCTTTCAGCGCAGCCTGTTTCGGATTTGACCGCGCCGAAGGTGTGTACATTAACTTTAGTTCACTTTAGGCACTTCAAACTTTAGACACTTAAATTTGAGGTTTGAGAATGCCGATATATTTATGGGAAGCGCATACAAGAAAAGGGGAGTTGAAAAAAGGCGAATCAGAAGCTGCTGATGAGTCTACTGTCAGGGCACAGCTTCGCCGACAGGGCTTTAAGCCCGGCCGTATAAAGAAAAAGCCTAAGGATTTGCTTGAAAATATCCCTTTTCTTCAGCCTAAAGTTAAAGGAAAGGATGTTGTAATATTTTGTCGCCAATTCTCTACGATGATCGATGCCGGTCTTCCTCTTATTCAGTGTTTGGATATACTCGGCTCCCAGGAGCCGAACAAAACCTTTGCTAAAATTATCATGTCGATAAAGACAAATATAGAAGGTGGCTCGACACTTACCGATGCACTGAAAAAGTACCCCAAGGTATTTGATGAACTCTTTGTAAATCTGACTGCCGCAGGGGAAGCCGGTGGAATCCTCGATATTGTCCTTGCTCGTCTTTCGGCCTATATGGAAAAGGCAATGAAGTTAAAAAGTAAGGTTAAGGGGGCGATGACCTACCCCGCCAGTGTTCTTGTGATTTCGTGCGGAGTTGTTACGTTACTTCTTCTTAAAGTGATTCCTGTCTTTCAGGAAATGTTTACGAGTATGGGGGGTGCCTTGCCTGGCCCTACTCAATTCCTTATTAATGCGAGTGAATTTATGCAGCATTATATCCTGCATATGATAGGTGTCTTGGTTATCCTGGTATTTGCCTTCAGGAGATATTACCGCACCGAACAAGGAAGGCTTGTAGTAGATCGTATGATACTGAAGGCACCAGTTTTCGGTCCATTATTGAAAAAGGTTGCTGTGTCAAAATTTACCAGGACACTTGCTACTATGGTAAGCAGTGGTGTCCCGATCCTTGAGGGACTTGAAATCGTGAGTAAAACGGCCGGAAACAAGGTAGTAGAAAACGCTTTAATACAAACGAAAAAAAGTATAAGCGAAGGCAAGACAATAGCCGAACCTTTGAGGGATACTAACATATTTCCTCCCATGGTGGTTCAGATGATAGCGGTGGGTGAAGCTACGGGAGCTCTTGACACAATGCTTCTAAAAATTGCAGATTTTTATGATGATGAAGTAGATGCCGCGGTTGACGCAATGACAGCATTGCTCGAACCATTTATGATGGTCTTCCTTGGTGGAGTTGTTGGTGGAATGATAATTGCCATGTATCTTCCTATTTTCCAGATGGCTTCGGTGGTCGGCTAAATAAAGAATGGTCGGGATGGCGAGATTCGAACTCGCGACTCCTGCGTCCCGAACGCAGTGCCCTACCAGGCTGGGCCACATCCCGATTCAGACTGGACGATATATAATCTCTTGACAAAAGTCCACAATTTTTTGCCGTGTCTGAACTGAACAGCGAGCACATTATTCTTCGAATTACTTCGTTCCCCGCTGCTTGCGGCGGGGTTAACGAGCGAATAAAAAATAAAAATTTTTCTTACCCCGATAAACGGGATAAGTCCCGCTAAAGGGGATAAATCCCACTAAAGGGGATAAATGCGTTAACGAATTCGCTTTCTGCCAGAAAGCAAATCCTGACTTACTAAACAGTCGGGGATCCCCGGTAACTTGTTACGGGGAGCTTCAATTGTTGTTTTTGATTTAAAGTAGTGGTAAAGTGAGAAAGAATTTGAGCCCGGATTTTACAGTAGGTGGCTGATGGAAAACCCCGGGTTGCGGTAAAGGAAAAAGTCCAGTGATAATTTATGACCTTAAGTGTGAAAAAAACCACAAGTTTGAGGGGTGGTTTAATGACAGGACGGCTTTTGAAGATCAGAAGATTCAGAAGTTGATCACCTGTCCAATATGTGGAAGTTCCGAAGTGGAAATGCTTCTCTCGTCCGTAAGTATAATGGGAAAGGATATTGAGGAATCTAAAGAAAAAAGCTTAAAAGACCTTTCTCCGATAAAGGCACTTCAGCTGTTTCATGAATATCTCGACAAAAACTTTGATGATGTCGGGGATAAGTTTGCCAACATAGCTGTGAAGATGCATAGAGGCGAAGAGGATAGAAGAAATATAAAAGGGACTACAACTAAAACTGAAGAAGAAACTCTGAAAGAAGAGGGAGTTAAGTTTATAAAGGTTCCCATACCTAAATTCGATAGTTAAGAAAGGGGGAAGATATTGATATTTGATATTTTACATGAAAGTAGATTTGCTTGTACGTTGAAGAAATGTCAATTTTCAAAATCTGACCCTCATTTTAAGAACCCGTTACAGTGAACAGTTAAGAGTTTTTAGATCCAGGGGTCGAAACATTGACCCTTTTTTTGTAGGTGAAACTTCATGCGAAACAACTATAGAAATATCCTGGATATGATAGGGGATACTCCTCTTGTGGAAATCCGCAAATTGAATCCCAACAAAAATGTAAAAATTTTTGCAAAAATGGAAAGCTTTAATCCTGGGGGATCCATAAAGGATAGAATTGCCCTTTACATGATTGAGAAGGCTGAAGAGAGAGGAGCGCTGACCAAAAACAAGGTAATTTTGGAGGCTACCAGCGGGAATACCGGCATAGGCCTTGCCCTTGTAGCTGCCGCCAAGGGATATAGGCTATTTCTGACGATGCCGGAATCTGCCAGCGAGGAGAG
>Ga0268276_1001001_pt1 | contig 29920 bp, 29 predicted proteins | sample saktaG_4_FD_190145 | JGI IMG/M metagenome (GOLD analysis project Ga0268276, IMG submission 190145) | Saline water microbial communities from Sakinaw Lake, British Columbia, Canada - sak_2010_1_5_45m | ecosystem: Environmental > Aquatic > Non-marine Saline and Alkaline > Saline ...
TTTTTATTGTCCTTTTCTTTTTACATTCGGCGCTCTACAGCTTTCGTTGAAGCTGTTGTCCTTTGACTTGCCTCATACTACAACATATAATTCATAGTACATAACCTTTCAAGGTTACGGCAGAATCCCATTTTTCGAGGTTACTATGGCCAGTAGATTTGAGAAATTTTCAGAGCGTGCCCGCCGGGCGCTTACACGTGCCCAGGAGGAAGCTCAGCATTTCGGGCATAGCTACATCGATACCGAGCATATATTGCTGGGATTGATCGCAGAGGAGGACAGTGTGGCCAGCCAGGTGCTGAATAACATGGGCGTGGCAACCAGCAAGGTGAGGTCTGCAGTTGAATTCATTGTGGGAAGGGGCGGACGTCCCAACACCAACGAAGTGGGTCTTACGCCACGGGCCAAGAAGGTCATCGAGCTGGCTGTTGACGAAGCAAGGCGCCTGAACCACAGCTATATTGGTACCGAACACCTGTTGCTTGGATTGCTCAAGGAAAGGGAAGGCTCTGCAGCCGGTGTACTTGAGAGTCTGGGCGTCACCTTCGACAAGGTGCTGGCCGAGGTCAATAAGCTACTGAACGCAGCCGGAGGGCAGGCCAGGGCGGTTACCAAGGAGGGAGCTCGTACACCAATACTTGACCAACTTGGTGTAGACCTGACCAATCTGGCGCGCATGGGTAAGCTGGATAACATAGTTGGCAGGGAAAAGGAATGCGAGCGCATTATCCAGATACTCAGCCGGCGTACCAAGAATAACCCCGCTCTCATCGGCGAGCCAGGTGTGGGTAAATCAGCTATTGTGACCAAGCTGGCCCAGCAGATCATTACAGGCGATATCCCTGAGCCCCTCAGGAACAAGAGGCTGGTGACACTGGATATTGGATCGCTGGTAGCCGGCACCAAGTATCGTGGTGAATTTGAAGAGCGGCTGAAAAAAGTCCTTGATGAGATAAAGGGTGCCGGCAACTGCATCGTCTTCATCGATGAGTTGCACACCATCGTCGGGGCGGGAGCTGCTGAGGGCGCAGTGGATGCATCCAATATACTGAAGCCGTCGCTGTCAAGGGGCGAGATACAATTTATCGGCGCTACCACTCTGGATGAGTATCGTAAATATATTGAAAAAGATGCCGGCCTGGAGAGGCGGTTCCAGCCCGTAACGGTGACGGAGCCAACCGTCGAGCAGACGGTGCTTATTTTAAAAGGTATCAAGCACCACTACGAGGATTATCACAAGCTGATTATCCACGATGAGGCGTTGAGCGCAGCAGCCTCCATGGCATCCAGGTATATCTCAGACCGGTTTCTGCCGGACAAGGCCATAGACATCATGGATGAGGCTGCATCACGTGTCAGAATCAAAAAAGGGGTGGTCCCCATCGGCATAGCCGAGGCGCAGAAGGCGCTGGAGATCGTCAGGCGCGATAAGGACAATGCCATCGGTTCGCAGCAATATGAAATGGCAGCCGAATTGAGGGACCGCGAGGTGCAGCTGCAGGAAAAGATAAAGAACATGGAGCAGGAATGGCAGGATACCCAGAAGAAGGAAACGCCCATCGTTACTAAGGAAGACATTGCCGAAGTTGTAGGCATGTGGACCGGCATACCTGTAATCAGCCTTACCATGGACGAGTCCGAGCGACTGCTCAAAATGGAGGAGTCGATTCACCAGGATATAGTGGGGCAGGATGAGGCCATCATCACCATTGCCAAGGCCGTACGACGTGCCCGGGCCGGACTTAAGGAAGCCAGACGGCCAATGGGCTGCTTCATATTCCTGGGCCCCACCGGCGTGGGCAAGACGGCGCTGGTCAAGGCGCTGGCCAAGTTCATGTTCAAGAGCGAAGAAGCCATGGTCAGACTGGACATGTCGGAGTTTATGGAGCAGCATAACGTGGCCCGGCTGGTGGGTGCACCTCCGGGATACATAGGCTATGAAGAGGGGGGACAACTGACCGAAGCGGTACGGCGAAATCCTTATTGTGTAGTCCTCCTCGATGAGATCGAGAAAGCACATAAAAATGTTTATGATATCCTGCTGCAGATCATGGATGATGGCCACCTGACCGATGCCAAGGGCAGGCGGGTCGATTTCCGCAATATCATACTTGTCATGACATCGAATGTAGGCGCTGAGGAGATTAAGAAAAACAAGGGACTAGGCTTCAGCGTTCACTCTGACGAAGTCAAGGGCAGGCAGGCTGCCTACGAGCATATGAAAGATATCGTTATGCGCGAGATGAAAAAAGTCTTCAGGCCTGAATTCCTCAACCGTATCGACGCCTCTGTGGTTTTTCATGCGCTCAATAAGGAACACATCCGCCTCATAGTTGATCTCATGCTGCGGGAAGCGGTCAACTCGATGCAAGAAAAACAGATAATCCTTGACGTATCCGATGCTGCCAAGGAATTCATTGCCGAGAAGGGGTATGATCCTGATTTCGGAGCCCGGCCGCTGAGGCGCGTCATTCAGCAGGAAGTTGAGGATCGGCTATCTGACAGCGTACTGCAGGGCAAATACGACGCCGGCTCAAAGGTGCTGGTTGACTACGACGGTACCGAGATAATCATCCGCAAGCTTGAGAAAGCGGTAGCGCCCGCTGCAGAGAGCAAATTGCTGGCTGGTGAAGGGAACCACCTGTTGGGTAGCAACAACCCGTAAACAACAGCGACAGGTCAATTGGATAATATCAGGCAGTGACGGTGGCCCCGGATCGCGATTACGCCCTCAGTCTTTCTACCGGCTGATCAAAGAAAGTTATCACTATTTTTGTTATCATTTGCTGGGCAAAGATCAAACGGGATAGAGAAAAAGGTTGGAAAAGCAGAAGGTAAAGAAAGTATTTGTCTGCCAGAGTTGCGGTAGAGAAAGCCCCAAGTGGGAGGGGCGCTGCCCCGGATGCCAGGAATGGAACTGCCTGGTCGAGACCACGGTTACCACAGGCAAGCGAGCAACCGAAAGCAGGCCCGATGTAACGGGGCATATGCTGGAACTGGTAAAGCTGCAGCGTGACGAATATTCCCGTATAAGCCTCACTATCGGGGAGTTGAACCGTGTGCTGGGAGGGGGTGTGGTCGCAGGATCGGTGGTGCTAATCAGCGGCGATCCCGGCATAGGTAAGTCAACACTTTTGCTGCAAATATCAGACGCCATTACTAAAAACAATAATAGTCAGGTGGTATACGTGTCGGGGGAAGAATCGTCCCAACAGCTAAGGATGAGGGCTGAGAGGTTAGGTGTCAAAGGCGGCGGGCTCTATGTTTACCCTGAGACTAACATGGAAAATGTACTGGCCGGTCTGGAGTCGATGCAACCTTCTCTGGTGGTGGTCGATTCCGTTCAGACTGTTTACCTTGAGGATATCAACGGGGCAGCAGGCAGCATCAGCCAGATCAGGGAATGTACTCTGCGCCTTTTAAGATGGGCCAAAAAGTCCGGCGTGCCCGTGTTTATTTCCGGGCACGTCACCAAGGACGGCTCGATCGCCGGACCCAAGGCACTGGAGCACATCGTGGATGTCGTGCTCAGCCTGGAGGGGGAGTCTTTCAACAGCTACCGCATATTGAGGAGCACTAAAAACAGGTTTGGCTCCACCAATGAGGTTGGAGTATTCGAAATGGGCAGCTCCGGTCTGATTGAAGTTGCCAATCCCTCACAGTTTTTCCTGGAATCGTACGTGAACGGCGCCATCGGCGCCGCGGTAGTGCCGACACTCGAAGGCAGCCGACCCCTGCTGGTGGAAATACAGGCCTTGACCAGTGCTGCTGCCTATGGCCCGCCCAGGCGGATCAGCAACGGCGTCGATTTCAACAGGCTTCTATTAATATGTGCCGTCCTGACCAGGCGTGCGGGCGTTGGACTGTATAACCAGGATGTCATCGTAAACGTTACAGGCGGGATAAAGATATCCGAACCGGCCGCCGACCTGGGCATTGCAATAGCCATCGCCTCCAGTTTCCGGGATGCCAGGTCCATGCCGGGGACTGTGGCGGTGGGTGAGATAGGATTGAGCGGCGAGCTCAGGTCTGTTCCGCAGATGGACAGAAGGATCTCGGAGGCCGCCCGGCTGGGATTCACCAGATGCATAATACCCACTGCCGTAAAAAAATTATCACGGGGTCCGGATGGTCTGGAAGTCGTCAGGGCCGGAAGCATAGCGGAGGCGCTCAAGGTCGGCCTGGAGAAAAAGTCCGGAAAGAAGGATATGGACGATGAATAAGACGCTCGGCGATGTGGTCGCCATAGTAGTGGGCGCAGGCAGCAGCAGCAGGATGGGCGCGGAGAAGACGTTTTTAAATCTGGCAGGGAGGCCGGTTATCGTCTGGCCGGTTGAGGTACTGCAGCACAATAAACACATTAGAGAGATCGTATTAGTTTTACATAATAATAACCTGGATGAAGGTAAAAGCCTTGCAGCTGATATGGGGTGGTCTAAAGTGACGCATGTCTGCGCCGGAGGAAAATTGCGGCAGGATTCGGTTAAGAAGGGGCTGGACGTTATCGGGGACTGCAAGCTGGTGCTGGTGCACGATGCCGCGCGCCCTTTTCTCACCGATAAGCTGATAGATGAGGGCATCGAGGCTGCGGATTCCATCGGGTCCGCTGCTGCGGCCGTACCGGTCAAGGACACCATCAAGCAGGTGGATGATGACAGGATCGTGTCTGCAACGCTGCCGCGCAGCCGTCTGATGGCAGTTCAGACACCGCAGGTGTTTCGATATAAAATATTGAAAGAGGCATACGGTTCACTGGAAGGCGAGGTCACGGATGATGCCTCCGCCGTCGAGCGAATCGGCTTTAAGGTGAAGCTGTACGCGGGTGATTATGAGAATATTAAGATCACTACGCGGGAAGACCTGGAACTGGCGGAAATAATCGCAAAGCGAAGGTGATATTATGAGAGCAGGAATAGGTTACGATGTTCATCCACTTGCGTCGGGGCGCACCCTGATGTTGGGAGGGGTCGATGTGCCGTTCCCAAAAGGGCTGGACGGCTACAGTGATGCTGACGTGCTGGTTCATGCCATTATGGATGCTCTTCTGGGCGCTGCTGGGCTAAAGGATATTGGGCATCAATTCCCATCCGGTGATCCACTATACAAGGACATCTCCAGTATCCAAATGCTGGAGCACGTGGGGCGCAAGGTTGCTTCGGCCGGTTACGTTATTAAAAATATCGATAGCCAGCTGATTGCACAGGAACCAAAAGTGGCTCCGTATATCGACCAGATGAGGCACAATATCGCGCTGGCTCTGCGAATAGAAGAGGATCAGGTGATGGTCAAGGCCACTACAACGGACGGCCTGGGTTTTGTCGGAAGGGGTGAAGGGATGGCCGCCTACGCCGTGGCCATGATCGAGGAATAATTTTACTTGATACGAGGTGACTCATGAAGGTATTCAACACGCTGTCAGGGCAAAAGGAGGACTTCACACCTGCCGGCGGCGAGGTAAAGATGTACGTATGCGGTGTGACCGTTTATGATCTCTGCCATTTTGGTCACGCGCTCTGTTACGTGTCTTTCGATGTTGTCAGGCGCTACCTTGAATATCGGGGATACAGTGTTAAGTACGTGCAGAATTTTACCGACATCGACGATAAGATCATCAATCGCGCCGGGGAAAGAGGTATTACATGGAAGGACCTTGTGGAAAAATACATAGCCGAGTATTTTACCGATACCGATGCCCTGAATATCAAGAGGGCAATAATCTACCCGCGGGCTACTGAGGAGATACCGCGAATTCTTGAGGTGATCAGGGTGTTGCTTGAGAAAGGGCATGCCTATCAATCCGATGGCAGCGTATATTTCCGTGTCAAGAGTTTCCCGGAGTATGGCAAGCTTACGCACCAGAGCGCTGATGATATGCGCGTTACTGCTACGGCTGAAGCTGAAAAAAAAGAAGACCCGCTTGATTTCGCCCTCTGGAAGGCAGCCAAGCCGGGTGAACCTTCCTGGCCCAGTCCCTGGGGCGCCGGCAGGCCGGGCTGGCACATCGAATGTACTGCTATGGCCATCGGCCACCTCGGCAATTCGCTGGATATACATGGGGGCGGGCAGGATCTGATATTCCCGCATCACGAGAACGAGATAGCTCAGTCAGAATGCTATACAGGCGTTGCCCCCTTTGTGCGCATATGGATGCATAACGGGTTTTTGCAGCTTGGCACTGACAAGATGAGCAAGTCGCTGGGAAACCTTGTCACCATCAAAGAGGCGCTGGCGCGCAACAGCGCCGATGCCATACGTCTATTCATAATAAGTTCCTATTACAGGATGCCGCTGCGCTACAGCACGGAGGCGCTGGACGCCGCCGAGGCTGGTATCGAACGGATGCGCCAGGCGCTCAAGGCGGAGGGAAAACCGGGTGGCGCTGTCCTAGATGCACGGCAGTTCAGGGACCGCTTTGTAGACTACATGGATGATGATTTCAACGCACCTCAGGCGGTGGCAGCCATATTTGACCTGGTGCGCGAGATCAACCGCGGCAACGAAAAAGGACTTGATATCGGGGATGCGAAAAACACACTGAGGGAGCTGGCAGGTGTAATAGGCTTTACTCTTCAGGAGAGTAAGAAACTATCGGCCCGGGAAGAGAAAGATATAGAGGCTCTGATAGCCACACGCAATGATTACCGCAAGGCCAAAGAATGGAAGAAGGCCGACGAAGTGCGCGACCAGCTGACCAAAATGGGCGTGGCAATCGAGGATACTGCTAAAGGTACTGTCTGGAAAGTAGCCAGGTGATTCAGCGCGAAAGCTGGTTGAACAGTTTTATAGTATCGCCCACCCTTGCCCCCAGGATCGAAGCCGCGCTGCCGTCCCTGTAAGACAGCTCGAGGTAGTCATTGCCGCCTATCAGTGCCATCAATCCGCTGCCCTGTGAATAGTACCGGCTGGTGTTATCGATGCGCTGGTTCTTGACCTCGACCGCAGCCCCTCCCGGCGGTATATCACGGCTGCGAAGGTTGGTTACCAGGTTGCCAAAGCGATCGATGTGAATTATGTGACCGACCGTTTGGCCTGTGGCGTCTTTGAAAGGGATGGGGATGGGGAAGACTGTGAGGCTGTCCAGCTTGTCCCCGAATTCTGTAATGGGTATATCCAGAGAAATGTGTGCTGCCACCGGAGCGAAAACGTCGCGCCCGTGGAAAGTCGCGCTCACAGGATGCCTCCAATACTCCTTTGTAGTGATTGAGACGGCCTCACATCCCTCCGGCACAGCCCGGCTGGCGGCCTGTCCCGGCGCCGAGCGGTTGTGACTGCCCTGCATCTCGTCTAGCTCGTGGAGTACGTAGCTCAGCGTGCCGTTATCGGGCGTAATAAAGTAGGCAGACGGTGTTTTCAGGAGAACTGCCCTGCGATGGCTGCCCACACCCGGGTCCACCACCACAATGTGAATGCTTCCCTCGGGGAAATAGCGCCAGGAAGCATGTATGAGGAACGAGGCTTCTCGTATAAATTGGGGCTCTACCGAGTGTGAGATATCGACCACGGTTGCCTGCGGATTAATACCGAGGATAACACCTTTCATGCTTGCAACGTAACCGTCGCCGGTGCCGAAGTCGGTCGTCAGCGTGATAACACGCGACATGCCGTTATGCCTCCCTGCTAAGCCGCGCTAACCTTGACTATCACGATAGAAAGGATGATGAACAGTACTGATAGAACAATGGTGACCTGAAAAAGGGTTTTCTCTACGCCGCGCCTTGTCCGGTACACGCCGTCCGCCTGGCCGAAGATACCTCCCAGTCCGCCGCCCTTGACCTGCAGCGCCAGGACGATGATAAGCGCGACTGCAAGTACAATCTGTGCAATGGTCAAATATATAGGCATGCTAGTTTCCTCCGAGTTTATCAACGATTATCCGCCTTACAACCGCAGGGTTCGCCTTTCCTCCGGAAGCTTTCATGACCTGCCCGATAAGGAAAGTCAAAGAGGCTTCTTTCCCGGCCCTGTAGTCGGCTACGGCCTTCTCGTTATCTGTAATTATCTTGTCTATTATTATAGCAAGTTCAACGCTGTCGCTGATTTGAACAAGACCTTTCTCCTCTACAATAGAGGCTGCGGACTTGCCGGACTCGAACATCTCTTCAAAGACTGCCTTGGCCAACGGACCGCTCAAAGTCCCTTTTTCAACCAGTTCGAGCATTTCCACCAGTTGTCCGGGCTGTACATGGCTGTCACCGATCTGCCTGTTGGTTGAGTTGAGCAGGCGGTTGAAATCGCCCAGCATCCAGTTGCCGATGGTCTTGGCTTTTTTACCGATATCCTTTTCTTTCCCCCCCGCTGAAGCCATGCACAGGCATTCTTCAAAATAAGCGGCCATGGCCTTGTTATCAGTCAGTAGCCAGGCATCATGTGGAGTTAGGTTGTACTGACTGACGAATCTGTTGACCTTGGCTTCGGGCAGTTCAGGGATAGAAGCCCGAATCTTTTCCACCGCCTGCCGGGTGAATGACAGCGGAGGCAGATCCGGCTCCGGAAAGTATCTATAATCATGGGCATATTCCTTGCTGCGCTGGCTGACTGTGATACCCTTATCGTCCACCCAGCCCCTCGTCTCCTGCGCGATTTTGCCGCCGGCGCCCATCACTTCCCGCTGCCTCTTCTCCTCATATTCAAGGGCGCGGTAGACGGCGCGGAAGCTGTTCATGTTCTTAACTTCAACCTTGCCCAGGTATTCCTTGGTCCCAACAGGACGGATGCTGATGTTGGCGTCGCAGCGGAAGCTTCCCTCCTCCATGTTGCCTGTCGATACACCCAGGTACTGGAGAATTGTCCGAAGTTTAACCAGGTAAAGCCGCGCTTCTTCGGGCGAGCTCATATCGGGCTCACTGACTATCTCCATCAGCGGCATGCCGGCGCGGTTGATATCTACCAGGCTGTAGCTTCCCCCCTCGGGGGAAGTGCGGTGCACCAGCTTGGCTACATCCTCCTCTAGGTGAACACGCGTAATGCCAATATTTTTTTTCCTGCCGTCTATATCTATCTCGAGATATCCCTTGACGCTCATGGGCAGGTCATACTGAGATATCTGGTAACCCTTCATCAGGTCGGGATAGGGATAGTTCTTGCGGTCGAATTTAGCATGCTCCGGAATGGAGCAGTTAAGAGCCAGGGCAGTCATAATGGTGAACTCCACAGCCCTCCGGTTAATAGTAGGAAGAACGCCAGGCATGCCCATGCACACCGGGCAGACGTGCGTATTGGGAGGGTCGCTGGCATAGTTGGTACTGCATGCGCAGTACATCTTGCTGCTTGTCAGTAACTGCGCATGGACCTCTAAACCGATTACCGTCTCGTAGTTCACAGCGCTTGATAGTATAGCAGCATCGTATTGAAGCTTCAAACTATTGACATATAGATAATAAAGTTATATAAATATAACAATTGTAAATTATGAATAATTCAGATAACATAACTACTTCCGTCGGGCACAGGGAAGACATGCTGGACAGTATCAGCGAAAACATCCTGCAGTTCTTCCCGTTATTCTATAAAAACATACTTAAGCTGGCGCACGGGAACAGCAGGGTAAATCCCATAACCATGCAATTGCGTGTGCTGATCATGCTCACGCACGCGGGCATGATGCAGCCTTCGGAGATAGGGATTCGCATGGGCATCTCCAAGCCTAACGTATCCGCGCTGGTAGATAAACTTATCGTTCTGGGATACTTGGAACGCAGGCCTGACGAGGATGACCGGCGGGTAATTCATATATCAATCACTGCCAGGGGACGGAGGTTCGTGGCTGGCCGCCTTCAACTGATGAGGAATGGCATCAAGAAAAATTTATCCGGCCTGAGCCACGAAGAACTTAATAGCCTTAACACGGCCCTTGATACTTTTAAGAAGATCATCTCGAAAATGGATTAGAGTTAATTATGCAATTTTCAGTACTTAGAATACCGCTCAGGAGTAAAACCCGTATGATCAAGAAATTTTTTTCCTGGTGGACTGTTATTGTGATATCAACGGTGATCATTTTCGCAGGCTGCAACGGGGCGCCGACGCCGGGGCAACTTTCTGTAGCCCGTGTTCAGAAAGGCGACCTGGAAGTGAAAGTCAGTGCCGATGGCGCTATCGAGATGCCATCGGCGGTCAACCTTTATTTCGATACTACCATGTTCACCCCTCCCTATAGCGGACGCATAAAAGCGGTGTATGTTGAGAAGGGTGATGTGGTCAGGGCCGGCACGACACTGGCCAAGCTGGACGACACCACTCAGAGGTTGGCCGTGGAGGCGGCGCAGTATGCGCTGGAGCTGGCCATCAATAACGTGGTGCAGACGGTATGCTGCGGGGTAACCCGCTCACCGGGATTTTATTGCGATGCTGTGGCATTGATGCGCTTTGAATTTGCCCAGAAAGAACTTGAAAGGGCGCGTGTCCTTGTGCAAACAGGCTATTACGAAGACGCTGCGACACAGGTCTCGCTGGCAAAATATGACCTCGATAGTGCCAGAAAATTCTACAGCGACCCCGCTTACCGTCGTGTCAGGCTGGACCTGATAGATATAACGCAGTCGGGCTTTACCGACTACGATATTGACCTGGCCACAAGGAAGCTGTCCGCGGAAATAAATGATCTGTCGGCGCTGCAGTCCTTATTCAAAGGGGGTAACTATACCGATGCTGCTGACGCTATACAGTCGATGCTGACCGAGATGGTCGATACCCACAGCGTGGTTAAGAGATTGAACCACCTGCCGCAGAATTCTGTCTATCCCGATACCTGTACCGGGTACACGGTGGTCAGCGAGATATCGAGCTCGCTGGAGCTGTTGAATAATGTCGCGCAGGAGAAGGAGTTCGACGCGTTAAAATTTGCCGAAACGCTGGCCATGGTCAAACATGATATGGAGCTCAGCGAGAAGATATTGGACGAGAATGTATCCACGTTCCGCGCCGGGCTCAACCTTAAGACACAGCGCGATTACAATATCGCTGTCCAGACGGCTATTATAAATCTGCAGCGTGCCAAGCAAGCCCTGCTTAAGACCGAGATGCTGGCGCCCTTTGACGGCCGGGTTACCGATATCAACCTGCGGGCGGGTGATATGATAACCCAGAGGTACGCAGTGACAGGCGTGCCTATCGATTCATACGTAATTCAGCTGGCCGATGCCAATTCCGTCCGCATGATCGGGCTCATGGACGAGATCGATATCGCCAGGGTAGCTGGCAAGCCGCTGGATGAACTTAAGCCGGTGATATCGGTAGACGCCTTCCCCGGCCGTCAGTTCAAAGGCCGTGTCACTTTCATATCTCCCTTCGGCCCCTCACAAGCCGGCGGTATACAGTACTACGGCACTGTTCAGACCACGCTGCCGACGTACGAAATCGAGATAGCGCTGGATCCTGCTGATACGGCATACCTGGCGGGTGGTATGTCGGCGACGGCGGAGGTACTCGTCGATTTGCGCAGTGGCGTGCTTGTTGTGCCGAACAGCGCCCTGAGCGGGCAGAGCGGCAGATATACGGTGCGCTTGCTCAAAGATGAGAAGACGGGCCTGATTGAGGAACGCTCTGTTGAAATCGGGTTGCAGGACAAAAATTATACCGAGATAACTTCAGGCCTTATCGAAGGCGAGACGGTGGTGCTGGAGAAAACTGCCGCCCCGGCCAACGTGCTGAGGAAGTGAGATATGACGTATATTTGTAAGGCCGTTCCAAATTCAAGCGGAGGCATCAACGATGGCATCTAAATTATCTGAGAAAATGAAATCGAGCCTTTCCACCACGCGGGGGAAAGTGATATTCATAGTCGCTCTGGTGGTGGTAGCGGGTGGACTTGTCACGCTGGGCTACCTCGCTTACCAGGGCTACAAGTATGTCAGTACCGACAACGCGCGCATCAGCGCTCCGCTTATAGCGGTGCCTGCGTTGACCTCCAGTCAGATCATCAGCCTTGATGTCGACCTGGGCAGCTATGTGGAGAAAGGTGAGAGGATAGCTCTTATGGGCGTGCCACGCCCGGACAGCCCGGCCGATAGGCTGGGCCTCAAGGAGATACCGCTGGGCAGGGCCAGCCTGGATGCTCCCGTCAGCGGGTACGTTGCCGCGGTCTGGTCATATCCCGGGCAGATCGTGTCCGCCGGCGCCTCAGTTGTCACCCTCTACGATGCATCCAACACCTGGGTAACTGCCAATGTGGCCGAGGCCGAGCTGCACCGTATACAGCCCGGGCAGGAGGTCGAGATAGCTGTCGACAGCCTGGGGGGTGCCAAGCTTAAAGGCAAGGTGGATGGCATTGCGGCCGCCACCGCAGCGACCTTTTCTCTGATGCCGCAGAACAACACCACAGGCAACTTCATCAAGGTGGCACAGGTGGTCCCCGTCAAGATATCGGTAGAAAACCCGGATAACTGCGTGCTGATACCCGGCACATCAGTCGTGGTTAAAATAACCACCAGATAGAATATTCACCAGATGCCCAAGACGAGCGAAACACGAGTCCTGGCGGTTGCCATCATCGGCACCTTCATGGTGATACTGGATCAGACCATCATGAATGTGGCCCTGCCGCATATCATGGCGGTCTTCAACGAGACGGCAGATCGCGCCCAGCTCGTGGTTTCTGCTTATCTGATGGCCACTGCCATCTCCACGCCTGCTGCGGCTTTTCTTGCGGAGCGCTTCGGTATTAAAAAGGTATATCTCTGGAGCCAGGCGGGTTTCCTGTTGGGGTCAATACTCTGCGGGATAGCCTGGAATACAAGCTCGCTCATTACGTTCAGGGTAATACAGGGTCTGGCAGGCGGCCTGCTCAATCCGCTGGCCATGACCTTCCTCTTTGTGAACGTGCCTCCCGAGGACCGCGGCACCGCCATGGCCATTTTCGGGGTACCCATGATGCTTGCACCTGCTATAGGACCAACTTTAGGGGGCTATATCGTGGACTACTGGAGTTGGCGCATGGTCTTTTATATAAATGTGCCCGTGGTGCTGATAGCCATAATGCTGGGCATATCCTGGATAGAGGAGACTCCTACCTCCGACACCGCCTTCGATGTAAAGGGTTTCTTCCTGGCGGCGGTCGGATTCAGTGCGGTGCTCTACGCTTTTTCCTATGCCCCTACTTGGCAGTGGGACGACTGGCGCATCGTAACCCTGCTGATCGTGGGCTGCGCCTGTATCCTGGCCTGGATCATAGTAGAGCTGCGCGCCGAGCGCCCACTGCTCGATCTGCATATGTTTAAAAGAGGCGGTTTCTCGCTGGGCATTGGCTTGACCTTTGTCACCACCATCGGGCTGTTCTCGCTGGTGTTCTTGCTTCCTCTCTTCCTGCAGAATCTGCGCGGCTTCTCCGCGCTGGCCAGCGGATTGATGGTGCTGCCCTCGGTTATAGGCTCCATGGTATCCATGCCTATAGCAGGCCGGATTTACGACAGGATAGGGCCGCGCCTCCCCACTGTACTGGGCCTGGTCATCACCGGGATCACTTCCCTCTGGCTGCAGGTGTTAGACGTCACAACGCCCGATGATCTCCTGAGGTGGATTCTCTTCATCAGGGGCATTGGTGTGGGCTTTGCCATGATGCCCGTTATGACCTACGCGCTCTCCTCTGTTCCTCAGCAGATGACGGCCCAGGCATCGGCAGTCATAAACGTATCCAGGACTATCTTCGCCTCGCTGGGCATCGCTATCTTCGCCACCATGCTCGATACCTTCCAGAAAACCAACCTGTCCATGATGGTGCAGACAATTACCCCGGACTCTGTCATCGCTCTACAGATATTGTCGCAGATGCAGGTTTACTTTATGCAGATGGGCATGACTCTGCAGGCTGCCCAGCAGGCGGCCGTCACTTATTTGTTTCAGTATGTGAATTTAAGGGCCGCCGTCACGGCCTACCAGATGGACTACGTGATCGGTGCCCTGGTGGTCATTGCCGGTATCATCCCGGCCATGTTTCTGCCGTTCGGCCGCATCAAGAAGAACAACAAGCTTGCCATTACCGTGGAGTAAGCCAATTTAGATCCACTTTTTCCGGTGGAAGTAGAGCAGCATGCCTCCCGCCACCAGCAGCATCAATAGAAGTACGCCCGGGTAGCCCCATTCGGAGTTCAGTTCAGGCATGTAGCGGAAGTTCATGCCGTAGAGACCCACAATGAAAGTGAGAGGTATGAATATGGTGGCAACCACGGTCAGCACCTTCATCACCTCGTTGGTCCTGTTGCTCAAGCTGGACAGATAGATGTCAATCAAGCTGCCCACCATCTCCCGCGTGTTCTCTATCAGGTCCATGGCCTCGAAAATGCGGTCGTAAACGTCGCGGAAATAGGCCACGGTCTTCTCCATGATGAGTGGTGATTCCTTTTTCCCCAGCTCGCTCAGTATCTCCCTCACCGGCCATACATACTGCCTCAGTTGCATCATGCTCTTCTTGATGCCCTGAATGGAATTGAGTGTCTGGCGCGTGGGATTGGCTATCAATTCGTCCTGCTTGTCCTCTATCAGATCGCCGAAGCTCTCGATGGCGTTGAAATAGTTGTCCACGATGGTATCTATTATGCGGCAGGCCAGGAAGTCCGGGCCCATCTTACGCACCACCGAGCCGGCGATCTTTATTTCCTCGCGCAGGTCCCCGAAAAAATCCCCCGGGCTTTCCTGGAATGTAATAAGGTAGTTCTTGCCGAATACGATGCTAAGCTGTTCCGCGTCGATCGAGCTGCTGGTTTTATTGAACTCGAGCATCTTGAGTATTATCAGCAGGTAGCTGCCGAAATCCTCGTTCTTAACCCGGTGCATACTGTTGGCCACGTCCTGGACGGTGAGGTCGTGCAGGCCGAAAATGTTGCCGATGGATTGCAGCAAGCCCGTATCAGAGACGCTGTCAACGTTGATCCAGGTGACGCCGGCTTTCTCCCTGCAGGCCTTGCAGTCTTCGATAGTGACACCGGCCTTGATTATATAATCGGCCCTGTCATAGTGTATGATGCTGAGCTGGGAAACGGCGGTTTCACTCATAGTTTTGTGACCCGGTTCAGTGTGTCTTTCCCCTTGCCATTGAGGCAAATATACCACCAATGCAGAGTGCCGTAAAGACGGCCAGGGTGGTCTGCAGGCTGCGGATGTACTGCGGGTAGATCTCGGGCGTGATTTGTACGCGCCCCATGAAAAGGGAGATGAGCAGCATGGCGATACCCAGGCTGAACATCTGGCCTGTGAGTCGCATGGTGGCCAGTGTGGCCGATGCTACGCCCAGCGATTTCTTATCCACCGAGCTCATCACCGCGTTGATGTTGGGTGAGGAGAAAAGGGCAAATCCCACGCCCAGCACTATCAGGCTGGCTATGATATACCACAGGGCTGTTTCAGCACCGATGAATACCAGCAGCAGCAAGCCTGCGGCCGTCAGCGCCATGCCCGAAGAGGCGAGCAGGCGCGGCTCGATCCTGTCGGAGAGGCGGCCCATAAGCGGCGAGAAGACGGCCTGTACCACTGGCATGGCTACCAGCACTATTCCCGCATCGCTTGGGTTCAGTCCCTTTATATACTGCAGATACAGGCTGAGCAGGAAACCGACGGCAAAGGTGGCGCTGTAGTTTATAAAGGCGGCCAGGTTGGAAAAGGCGAAGACCTGGTTGTGGCGGAAGAGCGAGATGTCCAGCACAGGGCTCGCCGTTGAAGACTCCCATTTCACAAATGCCAGCAGCACGGCTAGACCGGTTGCCAGAGCAAGAAAGCCGTACCAGGCCGGCAGTTCTGAGAGACCGTATATGACGGCCACCAGGCCTGCGCCGTAGATGATGGATCCTGCCAGGTCGAACTGCTCCCCTCGCGCCTCCGCCCACTCAGGTTTCAGCTTCCAGACAGTTACCACCAGCAACATTGCGCAGAGCAGCGTATTAAGCCAGAAGATGCTGCGCCATCCGAGGTATTGTGTCATCAAGCCGCCCAGGAAGGGGCCCAGCGACAGTCCCAGGTATACGATTGCAATATTGATACCCATGGCCCGTCCCCGTTCGCCCGGTGGGTAGACAGAGGAGATGATAGCCGCGCTGGTGCCGAAGAGCATTGCTCCGCCGATACCCTGCACCACGCGGGCGGTGATGAGCACCGGGGCCGACCAGGCCATGGCACAGATTATGGAGGAACCCCCGAAGATCACGCCCCCGTAGATAAAAACCCTTTTCCTGCCGCTGATATCTGCGATTCGCCCTGTCGGGATGAGAAAAACCGCCGCAGATAGGATGAACGACGTTGCGATCCAGCTCAATGTCACCGCGTCGATCGAGTATTCCCTCCCTATGGATGGCAGCGCGATATTTATCGATGCGCTCACGAAGGGTGTGACGAAGGCTGCGATGGAGGTCACCAGCAGTACGGCCGTCTTGTGGCTTTCAATTTTAGGCGGTGTATCCATAAGTTTAGGGGCCGCGGTTATTTCACATCGAAGCGCGCTACCTGCGGATGCGTTAAGAAGTCCCAACTGCCTGTAGCGCCGCGGCTCATTGCTCCCAGTTCTAGGTGCAGCATGGCGATGCCGCAGTCCAGCCTCATGTCAACATTGAATTGAGGTCCGCGGCTTTTGACCGACAGCGTGATGCTGCGTTCCTGTACGTCGAAGCCCCAGGGCTGGCGGTTGATCGCCGAAGGGGCCAGCCGGGCGGCTTCAACAGCCGCCCTTGCCCAGTGTGTCCATTGCGCTTCAGGCAGCCCGCTGACCATGGAAGCCAGCGGCTTGCGCTTATGATTGGATCCGAAGCGGCTTAATAACTTCTCTTCAAAGGACCACTTCTCGGCGGTGTAGCCCGCGGGCGATACACAGATCAGCTTCTCTTGTTTATCCAGCTTTATTATCGATTTGACCGCCCTGGCATTGTAGGTCAGTGCCACCCAGCAGGTGCCCAGTCCGAGCGAAGTGGCCTCGAGGACGGCGGCCTCGCCGGTATAGCCCATCTTCTCATGCATGTTGGGGTCGGAAGTGTCGCCTAAAAAGGCCAGGAATGCCGGAGCACCCTTGATATTGCCGTAAAAACCGAGCGCATTGGCGAAGATATCGTCAGGCGGCTCGTCGATGAACTCCACACGCACGCCGCCAAAGGGTTTGAAACCGTTGCATATGTCCCGCAAACGATGGCGGGCCTCAGCGTCTATAGCCCTTTTCCTGTCGTAGCTGCGCCGTGAGCGGCGAACGTTGATGGCCGGATACCAGTACGGCTGTATTTCCAGCATGATTTAACCTTTATTATATTAGATTTCATTGTCGGGGCGTTGCTTTAGCTGCGCCCGTATTATGTTTCTCAAATATCCTGGCCAGCAGGATGCTCAGCAAGTACAACACGATCAGCGGCAGGGCTATCAGCGTCTGGTTTACGGGATCGAGCGTGGGGGTGATCACTGCGCCGATTACAAAGGCCAGTATGACAGCCCACTTCCACCGGGCTGCCAGCCATCTGGAGGACAATATGCCCAGCCTGGCCAGGAATGTGGTGATGACGGGAGTTTCGAATACCAGCCCGATGGCCAGCAGTAGCCTGGAAACCAGCGAGATGTAGTTGCCTATTCTGATCTGGGGAGTGGCTATGTCCGCGCCGAAGCTTAGCAGGAACTGAATGGCGGGCGGGATAAGCACAAAATAGCCGAAGAGCACACCGCCTGCAAACATCAGTATAATGAAGGGCAGGATTATCCAGACGTACTTTTTTTCCCGAGGCGTGAGGGCCGGAGACACAAAGACGATCAGTTCGTATACCAGCACGGGCATGGCGATGATGATGCCGCCGATCAAGCATACCTGCATGTAGGTGCTTAGCATCTCGGTCACCTCTACGAAGATCAGGTTGATATCTCCGGCCGGCCGGATGAGTATGGCGAAAAGCTGGTCGGCGAAGGCGAATGCGATAAGGGTGCCGGCAGCTACTGCTGCCAGGCAGACGATCAGACGTCGCCTTAATTCCTCGAGGTGGGTCGAGATGCCTTTAAAATCAGGGGAACTCATTTGATTCGGGTTTAAGGCTCTACCTGGCGGGAGGGCTTTTCCTCAGTACCTTTCCGTCCCGGTTCATCTCCTTCCAATTCTTTCGTCAGTTTGCCCCGTATATCCGAGGCTTCTTTCGACAGGTTGCGCATGACCTGGCCGGCCGTCTTGCTTACGCCCACTATACGTTTGGGCCCGAATAGCACAAAGGCTATTATAAGGGTGAAAATTATCTCCGGCAGGCCGATCCCTAAAAAGTCCATGGCTTACAAACGCTTCACAGGAGTGATAAATAGCGGGCGCGAAGGTTATGTTTCCGGGTTGTCCTTATCCCTGGTTTCGATCTTGCTGACGCCTTCCCCCTTATCTTTTTCATTGTCACCTGAAGCGCCCTTGCGGAAATTACGGATGGCTTTGCCCAAAGCATCGCCGATCTGGGGCAGCCGGGTGGCGCCGAAAATAAGCAGGACTATCAGGAGGACAAGCAATAACTCCGGTATGCCGAAAGTGCGAAACATAGATCACTTCCTATTTATTTTAGCCGTATTTTCTATTGGAATACTCGAGTAATTTCTAACACAAATACCCTGCTTAGTCAAAGGCGCTAATCGTATTCCACTGTTTGAACGCGGATGGCCGCCTCGCCGGCCACGGGGCATTTGAATTCGCATAATCCGCAGCCGTTGCAGCGCCCGGCCTGGACCGTAGGACGTTGCAGGTACACAGTGCTGCCATCTTCTTTTTTTACCTGGACGCTGCTCAGCCGGATGGCCTTACGAGGAACAGGGCACATCTCCTCGCATACGATGCACGGTGTATTCTGTGCCCAGGGCAGGCAGCGGTCGCGGTCGATGAATGCCCTCCCTATAACTGTGACCTTCTTCTGGGGCAGGGGCAGTGCGGGTATGGCAGCCACCGGGCAAACCTGGCCGCAGGCGTTGCAGGAATACTGGCAGAAGCCGCTGCGCATGACCAGTAGCGGTGTCCAGAGCAGTTCGCCCCCTGCCTCCAGACGCGAGGGCTGTATGGCGCCCGTTGGGCAGGCCTTGATGCACTCGCCGCAGCGTATGCATTTAGTCAGCATGTCCTCCTCGCTGGACCCGGGTGGGCGGATGATGTACGGGTTGTGCCTGCCGCTGAAGAGATTGAGCTTGAAGAGCACGGCCAGGAAGACGCCCGTGCCCAGTCCCAGCAAAAGCTGTCGGCGCACCGGGTCGTAGCTGTTAAATCTGGCGAGAGATACAACAGTACCGAAATCGCTGGTAGAGCAGGGGCAGGAGTCCATGCATTTGAGGCACATGATGCATTCGCCAGGATCGCTGGAGCAATCCTTATCCCTGCGTATGGTGCCGGTGGGGCAGGCGTTTTCGCATAGCTTGCACCCGATGCAGTTAGAGTTGACGCGCCGGCGCACCAGGCTGATCTTGCTGATAAGTCCGTAGAAAGCTCCCAGCGGGCATAAATAGCGGCACCAGAACCTCTCGGCGACGAGGTTCAACAATATGATGCCCGCGAATATAGCGGCTAAAAGCCAGCCGTGCGGATAGTACAGTTCGGTAGTCGGCAGCAGCAATGATCTAATAGTCGTATCGAAGCGCGCCAGCGGTTCCTGCAGCGCAGGGACGTTATTGAGCGCCGATTCCGCGGCGTTGACTGTGAAATCCAGTGCTGGCCACACGGCAGTAGCGAAGGTGCGCACCATGATAGTCAGTGGATCGAATATGAGCAGCGTCAGGTTGGATAAGACGGCCGCGGCTATTATGGCGACCAGGATGATATATTTTACAGATCTCCAGCCGTCGGCGAGACAGATTTTCCTGCTGCGCCATTTATTGAAGGAAAACCATTCAAGCACTGTGCCCATCGGACAGAGCCAGCCGCACCATGCTCTGCCGAAGAACAGCGATAGCGCTACCATCGTCAGCGAGATGGCTAAGAGTGGCTGGACACTCTTGCTGGCCAGGATGTTTGCCAGCATCGCCAGCGGATCCAGGCGCATCAGCAGCGGTAGCGCGCCCACGAAGAGAGCCAGGAAACCGAGGAAGGCGATCACCTGAACGGACACGCGCAGGTGAAGCCAGCTTCGTGTATTCCAGCCTTCCGGCTTCTTTTTCTTAGCTGCCAAGCGTGACTTCCTTTATCTCCAGCTTGCTGAGGTCGCTGCTGCTTTTCTTAACGAAGCGCTTCATGCCGCCTGATGCCTCAATCGCCTTACGCGCCAGGGCTTCCGGCTCGCCGCCGCGCACAACAGCGATGTCCGGATATCTGGCGGCTGGTGCTCCAGGCTCGTCTTTTTCCGGAATTGCCGGAGCAGGTACGGCTGCTGGAACCACCTGAGGTGCAGCGCAGGTGCTGACAAACCGTGCAGCAAGTAATGCGCCGATACCGGCAAGGGCGTACCTGAGAAAATCGCGGCGGGTGAATTCAGCCATAGATGTAGCTATAAGGAATTATAGGAAGAGGTTGACAGCGAGTCAAAGCTAAGCTTTACCCGAAGTGCATATCATGCGGCGTCTGTTGTTGAATTAGTTGTGCCGATTACATATAATCCAGGCCTAAAGACGAGGAGGTGAAGCGAATGGCGAAGTTGACAGAACAGATGAAATCTCTGGTTTCCGGACAATTGTCCTACGTGGCGACTTCTATGCCGGACGGCAAGCCCAGCCTGGCAGTCAAGGGCAGCCTCAAGATCATCGATGACGAGCACCTTGTATTCTTTGAGATGGTAGGCGGTCGTACGTGGACGAACATACAGAAAAATCCCCGGGTGGCGATAGCGGTCGCCGACCGCAGCAAGGTCGCTGGATTCAGGTTCGAGGGCAGCGTGGTGGAGTATATAACGTCGGGGCCGCTTTATGAGGAGGCTAAAAAGCTCTCGGAATTGATGAATATCCCCTTCCCGCCCAAGGCTGCGGTCAAGGTCAAGATCGAGGAGATATACGACCTGGGCAAAGGGGGTTTCAAGGTTAATTGATGGAGTTAAACACGTATCGAGTCGCCAATAAATATTAGGAGGCAGTAACATGGCAGTTGATTACCCGGTTAGCTTAAAAGTGGATTACCCGGACCGCAACCTGAACCGACTTACTACGTTCTTCCGCATTTTCACGGTGATTCCTATCATGATAGTGATGATGCTGTTGATGGGGGGCAGTTACCAGATGGGGTCCAAGGAAGCAGGGACGATAGTATCTGGAATCGGCCTGGTCTTTCTCCCGCTAATACTGATGCTGCTATTCCGCAGGAAGTACCCGAAGTGGTGGTATGACTGGAACTTCAACTTATCGTCCTTCAGCTACAGGGTAGCGTCCTACTTCTACCTGATGACCGACGTTTACCCCTCCACCGACGAGGAGCAGAATGTTCACCTTGATATGCCGTATCCGGACGCCGCAGGCCTCAACCGCTGGCTGCCGCTGGTCAAGTGGTTGCTGGCCATACCCCATATTATCGTGCTGTGCTTTCTGGGCATCGCTGCCCTGGTAGTGATCATTATCGCCTGGTTCGCCATACTCTTTACGGGCAAATATCCTAAGGGCTTATTCGATTTCGTGCTGGGGGTGATGAGGTGGGGCTTCAGGGTCATGTGCTATGCCATGATAATGATAACAGATAAGTACCCGCCATTCGCCCTGGACACATAAATATATGGCGATCGAAACGGCCTCGCGCACGGAACGCTTCCAGCGCATCAAAAAGGAGCTGCTGGGCAGCAGGGTACACCTCTGCCCGGAAAGGGCTTACCTGGTGACGGATTTCTACAGGCATCACGATGATCCGTCCAAACCCTTGATAATACGGCGCGCCATGGCGACCCGATATATCCTGCAGAATAAGTCCGTGAAGATCTACCCCGATGAGCTGATTGCGGGCAACATGGGCAGCTACCGCATTTCTGCCCTTATACAGCCGGAGCTCAGCGGGGTCTTCATGGGGGCGGATATTCCACGTATCGATAAGAGGAAGACCACGCCGTTGCTGATGCCGTGGAAGGACCGGCTCAGGATCATGTTCGATGTCATACCCTACTGGCTTTTCCGCAACATGCCCTTCAGGGCTTTCTTTCCCCATATGGGCAGGTTCTTGCAGTACGCTTCCGAACAGCTTAAAGCCACCTTTTATCTTATCAACGAAGCCGGGGGAATAGGGCATTTTCTGCCCAATTACGAGAAGATGCTCAGGCTGGGCGTAAAAGGATATCTGGAATCAATGGAAGGTAGAGGTGGTGACCTTCATAGCGCGGCCGCTATAGTTTGCGAGGGCTTGCTTGCCTATGCCGGCCGGGTTGCCGATGAGGCCGGACGGATGGCGGTCTCAGAACAGGACGCCGTCAGGCGAGGTCAACTGGCGCATGTAGCCGATATCTGCCGCAGTGTGCCGCTTAACCCGGCTGCAACTTTTCAGGAAGCTTTGCAGTCTTTGTGGTTCACTCACATGGCCGTCTGCCTGGAGAGTATTAATTCAGCGGTCTCCTTCGGACGAATGGATCAGATTTTAGACCCTTATTACAGACGCGATCTCGATGCAGGTCATATCACGAGGGAGGAGGCCAGAGAGCTCCTGCTGTGCTTCTCGGCCAAGGCTGCAGAACACGTGTTCCTGCTGTCCGAAAGCGTCAGCCAGTACCACGGGGGATACCTGGTGGTTCAGGCCGCCGTCGTCGGCGGTATGGACAGGGACGGCGCGGATGCAACCAACGATTTGACCTACCTGTTGCTCGACGTGATGGAGGAGGCCGGCCTGCGTGATCCTAATTACCAGGCGCGGTTGCACAGCGCATCCCCCGAAGCGTATTTACACAGGATGATCGAAGTGGCCAAGAAGGGCAACGGCGTGCCGGCCGTATTCAGCGATGAAGCGGCCATCAAATCGCTTGTCGCCAGCGGCATCCCTCTTGAGGAGGCCAGGAATTATGCGATCGTGGGTTGCGTGGAACTGGCGCTGCCCGGCAGGAGCTTTTTCTCCACAGATGCCGCCCTGATGAACCTTCCGATTTGCCTCGAGTTGGCGCTCAATAGGGGATGTCAATTAGGCAGCGGCAAGCGACGGGGCGCTTCGACGTCGGACCCTCGCAAGTTCGCATCGATTAGAGAGGTTGTAGATGCTTTTACAGTGCAGGTCAACCACATAGTTGGCCGCCTGGTGGACGATATACAGATCGTGGAGCGAGGCAATCGCAACTACCATCCCACTCCTTTTTCATCCATGCTGGTGGACGGCTGTATCGAGTCGGGAAAAGACATCAGCGCGGGGGGCGCCCTGTTTAACTCAAGCGGAGTACAGGGAGTGGGGCTGGCAGACGTGGCCGATTCGCTGGCGGCGCTGGATGAGCTTGTCTTTCGCAGAAAAAAGTACAGTATGGCGGAGGTTTGCGAAGCACTCGGGCATGATTTCCGCTCAAGCCCGAGCCTGCAGGCGGAGCTGGCTGGTGCGCCAAAGTACGGCAACGATCACGATCTGCCCGATGGTTACGCTGCCGAAGTGGCCGGCATCTTTTACCGGGCGCTGACCGGGCATACTAATACGCGGGGCGGCAAATACGTTCCCGGATTTTACTCCGTCACATGTCATGTGGCATTCGGGTCGCTGGTGGGAGCTTTGCCCAGCGGACGCAGGGCCGGCCAGCCTTTCGCCGCCAGCATGGGCGCTTCGAATGGCAAGGATAGGCTTGGCCTTACGGCCCTGCTCAACTCGGCCGCATGTATCGATCCCTGTCATTCTCCCAATGGTTATGCCCTCAACCTGCGCTTCGATCCCTCGGTCATCGAAGGCCAAAGCGGGACGGATACGGTGGCGGCCCTGCTGAGAGGTTTTTTTGAGAAAGGTGGTATGGAGGTGCAGTTCAACGTGCTGGATCCCGATATGCTTGATGACGCTTACCGCCATCCCGGCAAGTATCCCGGCCTGGTGGTGAGGGTGGCGGGGTACTGCGCCTATTTCGACGATTTGCCGGTCCCGTCCAAGCTGGAGATCATACAGAGGACACGGCTGAAATTATAATGCGGGCGAACATCACATAAATTCAGTGGATTAAAGGGGCTATCATTTTTTACGGCAAGAAGGATAGCGAGAGGATAGCTGGGATGTACGCGCTCCAGCTGGAGCTGACGCAGGCCTGCCTTGGCACATAGCTGCATAGCCATGGCGACTCTGGAAGAATAGGTATTATCAGCAGATGATGTTTTCCATGATCTCGATACGGCCTGGCTGGCCGCCGGCCGGGTCGAGTTCGACTGCGACGAAATCGATGCGCCAGTTTTCAGGCAGGCCACGGTGGCTGGTCAGGTAATCGAGTGCCGTAGCTACAAGCCTATTTTTTTTGACAGATGTCATCGACTCTTCGGGTGCCCCGAAAGCGTTGCCCGTCTTACTTCTCACCTCGATAAAAACAATATAGTCGCCATGGCGCGCAATCAGGTCAATTTCGCCGTGCCGGCAACGGTAATTCTTATCCAGGATGCGGTAACCTTTCTTCTCCAGGGCCCCGCAGGCGAGCTGTTCCCCTCTTTTTCCAGTCTCCTGTTTCTTCATATCAGCCTGGTAAGGTCCCGCAGGGGAGAGTAGGTCATCCTGTGTATACACGATGCGCCGTGGCTGCGCAGACATTCCATGTGCTTGCGTGTGCCGTAACCCTTGTGGCGGCCGAATTCATATCCGGGATAGCGGTCATCCAGTTCCAGCATGATGCGGTCGCGCGTGACCTTGGCTGCCACTGATGCGCATGCAATGCTCAATACCAAGCGGTCACCCCTGATGATAGCCTTCTGAGGTACGGGCATGTTCCTCAGTCTGACGGCGTCGATCAGCAGGTATCCCGGCGGCTCCGCCAGCGCTGCCAGCGCCAGCTTCATAGCCTTCCTGGTGGCGTTGAGGATGTTTATTGTGTCGATCACGTCCGGCTCGACAACGCCGATTCCCATCTCAATCCTGCATTCCATCATGCAGTCGAAAACACGCCGCCGTACCTTCTCCTGCAACAGCTTGCTGTCCCTGACCATGGGCAGCCAGGGGAAATCCGGTTGAGGAGGTAGTACGACGGCGGCTGCCACAACCGGCCCTGCCAGCGCTCCGCGGCCGGCCTCATCCAGGCCGGCGATGCGGCGGTACCCCAGTGAGTAAAGAGCCTGCTCTTCCCTGAGATGGGGGATGTTGCTATCTATCTTCTTACGGACGCTCATCCAGCACCGTCAATACGCGGTCCAGCACGGCCTTCGAAAGTTTATCGACCGGCTGCCTGGCATCTAATACAATCCAGCGGCCGGGAGCCCGCCCGGCAAGCTCGATGTAGCCGTTCCTCACCCTGCGGTGGAAGGCCAGCTCCTCGGTCTCGAAGCGGTCACCGCTTTTGTTGCGCTTGCGGCCCAGTCCTGCCTCGGGCGGCGAATCCAGCAAAAAAACGAGGTCGGGCTCCAGTCCGCCGGTAGCAACGCTGTTGATTGACTCGATGAGAGCCACACCCAGTTCCCGGCCGTATCCCTGGTAGGCAAGAGTGGAACCGGAGAAGCGGTCGCATACCACGTTGGTGCCTTTATTGAGGGTGGGAAGTATGACATCCCTGGTAAGCTGCGCACGGCAGGCGGCGAAAAGCAAGAGCTCGGTTTGAGGGCTGATATTGAAATCGCGCTTAACTTTGAGGATAGTCCTGATCCTGTTGCCCAGTGGTGTGCCGCCGGGCTCATGTGTCAGCACCACGGGTATTTTACGACTCTCCAGATTCTTATAGAGAAGCTCGGCCTGGGTACTCTTACCGCAGCCCTCACCGCCTTCGAGAGTGATAAACAATCCCTTACGCTTCGGCATAATGAAATTCAAAAATAACAGCGTTTCAGTTATTTACTATTTTGACCCTTCGCCCGGGCTCGCGCCCGGAGCTGCTGGATGTGAGGTCATGCCTTTCTGCCAGTATGTGCTGCAGGCGCCGGATAAATGAGTTCTGGGGGCTGAGGGCCACCTCTTTCTTGCCGTTTTTGACTTCGTCAATCGCCTGCAGAGCTTCGTCAAGAGCAGAGTCCACGACCTCGTCGCGGGGTCCCGTATAAATATTCTCCAGGCAATGGCGCAACTGCTGTAGGCTGTTGCCGCGTATAGCATAGACCGGTATGCCCTGCATCTCGGCGTCCCGCAATTTCTGCGGCTTGCGCCGGAAATAGTTCTTGGTTGTGATCAGGATATTGGCCTGCTTCAGATCATCCGTGATATCGATGGCCAGGCCCTTTTCATGTGCCGCTTGCTCAAGGATCGGCCGGTTTATGCCGAAAAGGAAAACCCGTAGGCCCTGTTTTATCAAGTCGGGTCTTTTTTGGGTTTCACGTGTGATCGTGGCCTGCTCTTTGACAACGTTACCGTCTGGATCCAGCCACCTGACCTCGGAACTGCTTTCCTTGCCATGCAGGACGGAATCCACGGCATTTGCCACATCGGGATGCACCAGCACCTTGTAGCGTTCCTGTATCTCAACCACGATATCGAATGTGGGTGGGGCTTTGCGCTCCAGTACCGATTTTTGCGTGTGACGGCGGCGCGCCTCCTCGTCACCCAGGGTTACTGTCTGTATGCCGCCGATTAGGTCGGACAGTGTCGGGTTCATCATGAGGTTCTCCAGGCTGTTGCCGTGTGCGGTGCCCACCAACTGCACGCCGCGCTCGGCTATGGTTCGGGCTGCCTCGGCTTCCAGGCTGGTGCCTATCTCATCTATAATAATCACTTCAGGCATGTGGTTCTCGACGGCTTCGATCATAACAGCATGCTGAAGCGTGGGTGTCGGCACCTGCATGCGCCTGGCATGACCGATGGCGGGATGCGGTATATCGCCGTCCCCCGCGATCTCGTTGGAGGTGTCGACCACGATCACCCGTTTCTTGAGGTCGTCGGCCAGCACGCGGGCGGTTTCTCGCAGTATAGTGGTTTTGCCTATACCGGGCGGGCCCATTAACAGGACATTATTGCCGGTCTCCACCAGGTCTTGAATTATCCTGGCAGTTCCCATCACAGCGCGGCCTACACGGCAGGTCAATCCGACGATCTTCCCCTCGCGGTTCCTGATGGCCGAGATGCGGTGAAGCGTGCGGGTCAGGCCTGCACGGTTATCGCCGCTGAATGAGCCTATGCGGCTGGTGACATGCTGTATATCTGCTTCTGTAACTTCGTGATCGCCTAACAATATCTCGCGCTCGGGGAAACGCGCTTCCGGCAGGCGGCCCAGGTCCATGACAATTTCCAGTAAGTCACCATTTCCGATCTCTTGCTTGAGGTCAGAGGCGATGTGAGGAGGCATCACGGCCATCAGCGAGTGGATGTCATCGATGTTTACCGTCTGCAAGATGACCCCTCAATGTTGGTGGATATCACGTCAATAGCAGGGTGTTCCACGGGCAAATTACCAACCCCTGGTGGCCAGTAAATTGTCTTCAGGTATGCTTTTGATATCGAGGCCGGGCATGGCGGAGCCAAGTGCCCTTGACACCTCGGCGATGATGGCCGGGTCGTTGTAGTGGGTTACAGACTTCACGATGGCCGTGGCGCGTGCCTGAGGATCACTGGATTTAAAGATGCCCGAGCCTACGAAGACTCCCTCGGCCCCGAGCTGCATCATAAGCGCAGCGTCAGCCGGCGTGGCTACACCGCCCGCGGCAAAATTGACAACCGGCAATTTGCCGCTCTTGTGCACCTCGATCACCAGATCAAGCGGGGCGCCCAGTATTTTAGCCTCGGCTGGGAGCTCGTCGGCGCTCATTGAGTGCAGCCTGCGCATGGCAGCCTGCACCGTGCGCATATGACGTACGGCCTCAACTATGTTGCCCGTGCCGGCTTCACCCTTGGTGCGTATCATTGCGGCGCCCTCGGCGATCCTTCGCAGGGCTTCGCCCAGGTCGCGGCAGCCGCAGACGAAAGGCACTTTAAAATCATGCTTCCACACGTGGTGGCTTTCATCTGCCGGGGTCAGCACCTCCGACTCGTCGATAAAGTCAACGCCCAATGCCTGCAGGACCTGGGCTTCCACGAAGTGGCCGATGCGGCACTTCGCCATGACCGGTATGGTCACGGTCTTCATGATAGCCGCTATCACGGTGGGGTCGGCCATCCTGGCCACGCCGCCGTCCTTGCGGATATCGGCGGGTACACGCTCAAGCGCCATAACTGCGCAGGCGCCGGCATCCTCGGCTATCCTGGCCTGATCCGGTGTCACGACATCCATAATGACCCCGCCCTTGAGCATCTGGGCAAGGCCTGTTTTAACTTTCCAGGTTCCTGTATCCATCTCTGCGTTTCCCATTTTTATTTCGTATTGTTCTACGATTAATCTTCTGCTGCAGATAAATTATAACACGGATATCAGACGATTTGAATTTGTTATAATGTGTGGTTAGGTTGCCATGCCGCCCGGCGCAAGGCAACAGATACTATGCCATACAGGACTGCTGAAGAACATGGAATATGAGAGGACCGCCCTTGAAAATGGCATGAGGGTCGTAACATGCCGTATGCCACATACCAGGTCGGTTTCCCTGATGTTTTTCGTCATGACGGGGAGCTGCTATGAAAACGATGGTGAGGCCGGACTCTCGCATTTCATTGAGCACATGTGCTTCAAGGGCACAAAAAAGCGCGGCAGCTCGCGTGAGATAAGCGAAGCCATAGAGGGCGTGGGCGGCATCTTAAACGGAGGCACCGACCGCGAGTTAACATCATACTGGTGCAAGCTGGCCAGCCAGCACCTGGAGATGGCCGTAGATGTCATCGTAGATTTGGTGCGGCGCCCGCTTTTTCGCCAGGAAGATGTAGAAAAGGAGCGGCAGGTTATTATCGAAGAGATTAATATGAGCCTGGATTCTCCACAGCAGCGCGTGGGCATGATCCTGGACGAGATGATGTGGCCCGGCAAACCGCTGGGCAGGGATGTTGCCGGCACAAAGGAGACTGTCACAGCCATTACGCGCAATCAGATGATTGGATACATCGACAGGTTTTACACGCCGGCGAATATGCTGGTCAGCATAGCCGGGGACTTCGATCTTGATAAAGTATTGGATTTGCTGCGGCAGGCTGAGGCCGGATGGCACGCCGGCGAGCGGCCGCAGTATATCGATAGCAAGGTGGATCAGGCTTCACCGCGGACGAGGATAGAATACCGCGAAACCGAGCAGGTCAACCTGACACTGGGGATAGAGGGACTGTCTATCTTTGACCCCGACAGGTTTGTCCTTGACCTGTTGAGCATGGTTATGGGCGAGGGCATGAGCAGCCGCCTCTTTACAGAGATAAGGGAAAAGCTGGGGCTGGCCTATGATATCCACAGCTACGCCGAGCATTTCCGCGAAACCGGCTCCTTTGTTATCCAGGCCGGCATCGATCCTGCTCAGACCGGCAAAGCCGTGAGGGCAATACTTGAGCAGGTGTCAGCAGCCAGGGACGGTATATCCAGGGCGGAGATTGATAAAGCCAGGGAAATGGCCAAGGGGCGTATGCTGCTGAGCATGGAGAACAGTCGTAACGTGGCAGGTTGGTATGGCGCACAGGAGGCCTTGACCGGCAAGATCATGTCCATAGATGAGGTTACACAAATCATTGAAGGGATAACGCTGGAAGATATCCGGCGCGTGGCAGGGAGCCTCTTTTTAACAGAGAAGCTGAACCTGGCTGTTGTGGGGCCGGTCAAGGATGAAGCCGGTATAGCGGGACTGGTCAGGCTCTAAACGCTGGATGTAACGAAGATGCCGCCCCCGCGAGGGCGGCATCTTTTTATTACGCGCTATTGAATTGTTTAATACTCGGGCATGGGTGGCATGGGCGGGCCTTTTTCCTTCTCGGGGAGATCGCAGACCAGCGCTTCGGTGGTGAGTATCATGGTGGCGATGCTGGATGCGTTCTCGAGGGCTGTCCGGGTGACCTTGAGCGGGTCGATGATGCCCTTGCTGACCATGTCAGCGTAATCGTTGTTGAGCGCATCGTAGCCTACACCTTTCTTGCTGCGCTTAACCT
>Ga0268276_1001004_pt1 | contig 29885 bp, 16 predicted proteins | sample saktaG_4_FD_190145 | JGI IMG/M metagenome (GOLD analysis project Ga0268276, IMG submission 190145) | Saline water microbial communities from Sakinaw Lake, British Columbia, Canada - sak_2010_1_5_45m | ecosystem: Environmental > Aquatic > Non-marine Saline and Alkaline > Saline ...
ACTGAACAACCCGAAGCTCAACATCCTGCTGCAGGAGCGGGGCGTGGACATCTTTGCCGCCTCGCAGATGGACCCGATGACGATCCTGCTGATCGGGCTGGCGTTGTTGACCTGCGCCGTCGGCATTGCCAACTCGATGCTGATGTCGGTGACGGAGCGGGTGCGAGAAATCGGCACGCTGAAGTGCTTGGGCGCGCAGGACCGTTTCATCGTAAAGAGCTACCTGGTTGAATCGACGTTGCAGGGATTTCTCGGGGCAAGCGCGGGGGTTGTGCTGGGCTGCGCGATAGCCGTGGCCGCATCCGCCGCGACGTTTCCAGGCTACGTTCTGTCTTCGTTCCCAGCCGTCATGGTTCTGCGCTCCCTGATCGTTTCGCTTTTCATTGGGCTGGTCATCGCCGTGGGGGCCTCCATCTGGCCCGCCGCAGTCGCGGCCCGGAAGCGCCCGGTGGATGCATTGAGGGTGGAGGAGTAATGGCGGATTCACTCATATCCGTTCGCGGCGTAACCAAGACATTCCAGCTTGGCGACCAGGAGGTTCGCGCCCTGCGTGGAATCGATATGGAGATACCGAAGGGGGCCTACGTCTCCATTATGGGTCCGTCCGGCTCAGGAAAGTCCACCCTGTTCAATATGATCGGCGGTCTGGATGTGCCCACGGCGGGGGATGTCGTGGTGGAAGGATACCGGCTGCGCGATCTGGATTCCGACCAGCTCGCCTGGTTCCGCTGTCACAAGATCGGGTTCATCTTCCAGTCGTTCAACCTGGTCGCAACCATGACGGCCCAGGAAAACGTGGCGATCGCCCGCACGTTCGCAGGCTGCTCGTACGAAGAGTCCATGCACGACGCCGCCGAAGTGCTGAAGAGAGTCGGTCTCGATCACCGTCTCAAGCACCTGCCTTCGCAGGTGTCCGGCGGCCAGCAGCAGCGCATCGCCATTGCCAGGGCGCTGGTCAACAAACCGCTGATCATTCTGGCGGATGAGCCGACGGGCAACCTGGATCTGAAGACGGGGCAGGAGATCATCGACCTGCTCTACGAAATGAAACACGTGTACGGCGTGACGATCGTGACGGCCACGCATGACATGAAGATGGTGTCGGCTTCGGATCTGTTGGCCCGGATACGGGACGGTACGATTCACGAGCTGCTCGGCAAGGACGAAATGAACGTAACAATCGGCACAATTGACGGCGCATCCGTGGCCTGACGGGACAAGCGGTGGATTATGTCATTCTTCTGGAAGCGCGAGAGACCGAATATTGATCGGCGGCAGTCGTTGAGCGGCGTGCCTGTTCTCAACGAGGGGGTTGATTTGCGACGCGAGGAAAGCGGGAAGATGATCCTCCGCGTACGGCTATTGCCGGAGGTCGGATGGATGGACCGTTTCCGGCCGCGCGTCGATACGCGCCGCTATGAACTGGACGATTTCGGCAGCTTTGTGGTGGCGCGGATTAACGGGAACCACACGGTTCTGGAGATTATCAACGGTTTTCAGGAAGCGTTCGGAATGAGCCGGCGCGAAAGCGAACTGGGCGTGGTCGCCTTTATCAAGATGCTCATGAAACGCCGGTTGCTCTCGGTCGGCGTGTGTGCGACCACAGGGCCGGGGAACACACCTCTTCATCATCATGCATAGCAGCAAGACAATCGGATTCTGGCTGTGCGGCGTCCTGCCGCTGGCGCTTCTCGTGGCCGACTGTGTCGGCGCGGAGCCGCCCGCCACGAACGCCGTGCCCCGGAACCTGCCCGCGGAATGGACCCGGTTTGTGGAAGCCCACGGTTCCCGCGCGCCCGGGATGCCCGGCAATCTCGCGCTCCAGGCCGCCGTGGAACAGCGGTTTGCCGACAGCGGCTTCACGAACGGCACGCTCAGGTTCGAGACCCCTGTCTTTGAGCCCGGCAAGACCCAGATCCGCCTTGCCGACGGAATCTCGTATCCCCTCATGCCGATGCATCCGTCGCTGATGCGGCCGGGCAACTTCAAGGAGCCCGAGTTCGATGCGTCCCTGGTCTACCTCGGCAGAGGACGGGTCGAGGATCTCACGCGTGCGCACGGGGTTCAGCTCGATGGCGGCGTTGCCGTGATGGAGTTTGATTGCGGCGACCGCTGGATGGATGTCCTGCGTTTCGGAATTCGCGGATTCATCTTCCTCCCGGCGAAGACATACGCGCATTCCGACGCGGTCGAGAAGGTGCACAACTCCGAGGTCTCGGTCCCGCGTTTCCTGGCTTCCGAAGCCGCCGCGGCGGCGTTGCGCGAACGGTTTGCCGCGGCGCAGTCAACACCCGCGACGGTCATCGCGGACCCATCACGGTGGCGGATGCAGGCCATGGGCAGTCCATGGGTGCTGATTCCGGGTTCAGATCCGGACGCCGCCCGTAACGTGCTCCTGCTGACAGCTCCTATCGATTCCTCCGGCGTTGTCCCTGAAATGGCGTTCGGAGGGGACTCTGCCGGCAACCTGATGATGCTGCTCAACCTGCTCGAAAAATGGCGCCGACAGCCGCCGCGCTGCTCCGTCATGCTTGTCGCAATCAACGCCCACACGCAGGGCTATCTCGGCGAACGGTTGCTTGCATGGCATCTGCTGCAGAACCAGACTGATGTTTCCAGTCTCCGGGACAATCTGGCACTTGAGACACGGATGGCGCAAATATATGTGGATTACTACAAGCGGCTGAAACTGGAACCGGTGACGCTGGCCCCGGACCCGCTCGCCGACGCCACGAGGGTACTCTGGGCCCTGCACGATCAGGAACTCACCGGGGATACACAGGCACTGGACGACGCGACGCTTCTGGCGGCTGTCGACCTGGCTATGGCGAAGGTTACGGACCGGCTCGAAGGAATGGGCGCTCGCTTTTTCATGACCGATGAAGGCCGCACGGAGTCGGAGACCACGCTTCGCCGACTCCGGGCCCTGCGCGACGGCGGCGCCGACGCGCTGCGCGCCGTTCTGGTCGAGGCACGGTCCACCTTCGAGGATGAACTGCTGCTGGAGGACTGGCGGTCGCTTATGGACGCCAGCACCGGTGTGCGGCTGGCCGTGAAGGCACCCCTGCAGGACCGCGTACAGCGCGAACTCAACATAACCAAGGTTGAGCAGATGGACCTGGCAAGCGACGGAGTTGAGGATGAGTCCCAGATTGCGGCGCTCCGCGCGCGACGCGCGGCGCTGACGACCGTGCTGGTACTGTTCAACAAGATAGACATCGGTTATGGCCGCGAGCGCGTGCGCTATCGACAGGTCGCGACGGATTCGACATGCCGGAAGCTCCTTGCCGGTTTTCGGGACGACACGATCGAAGAAATGGAGCTGCGCAAAAGCCTGTTTCAGCGCCGACTGGCCATGGACGGCGCTCGGGAAGAGGTGCGCCGGGCACTGGGGTTCAATCATGTCAGCCTCGCCATCACGCTGGACATAGACTGGTCGTCCGAGCGTTTCGGATTCATGGCTCTGAGTGCTCTGCCGAGACAGGAATGGTACCGCGCGCTCGGAGATCAGGCTGCCGCCATCGCCGCTGCGTTGCCCGCGCCTTCCGATGGAAAACGCGTTCCCTACGTCGACACACTGTCCGCGGCGGTGGGGGAACCCCAGGACAACTTTTTCTTTGGCCACCGCTCAGCGGCCGGCCTGTTTCATGCCGCCGCCGCCGTACCCTCCCTCAGTCTCAGATCCGCGTTCAGCGCACCGCGGCAAGCCTTCACCCCCCGCAACCGTGCAGCCGATCTCGACCCTGAGTCAACCGCCGCCACGTTCGAATGGCTTTCCTCTTTCCTTGCGGCATTGGCGTCCGAACCCGGAGCGATTGCCCAGCAGAAGCTGACCATTCCCTGGAATCAAGGGCTCTGGAGTTGCCTGGTCAAGACATTTGAAATGGATGAGTACGCGCCCAAACCGACGCCCAGCCTGCGGGTGCCGCACTCCTTTGTCGCAGCCTATTCCCCCGTGGCCGGCCCTGAGGGTGTTCTGCCGTCCATCGTGGACGGACAGGTCGCATACTGTTATTCGGCGCGTGCCGATGAGACGGCCTTTGCCGTCCTGTATGGTCTGCCCGAATCGCCTCTCGTGCCGGACGCCTACCAGCTTGATCCGAGCCGCCAGACCCGCATAGAGGCGGTCATCGACAAGGGGCGGATACAGGAATCGCAACAGATGAGCAGCGATCTACTGCGTGCGCCAAGCAAGCTGCTGCCCATGTTCCAGACGCGTGAGTTTGTCATCGGGAACCGTATCGATACGTCTCGCATGGGCCGCGCCCCGGTAGACGTGTCCATGTTCTACATCTACAGCGCCCACGGCTCTGCCGCGCCGAGGAAATACGGCGTTCAGGGGGCTGCCAGCCTGTCACGGGCCAAAGCGCGCTCCGCATCCGGGCCGGTCGGCGTATATCAGGAACTGAAGAGACGTCGAGACACGGGCGATCCGCTGATCGTCATGACGGATAATCGAAGATTTGCGGTCAACCCGACGGACGCCAACCCGGAGGGCGTCGGCTTCGAATCGCCATCGGAACTGGACCGCGACTTCATGAATCGGGCCGCACGGGACATGTACGGCGTGATCCGCCACAGGCTCGACAACATGAAGGGGATTGTGAACGAGCTCATCGAGGAATTCATGGACCAGGGCCGCTCTGCGCTTCAGGCCGCCGCCCAGGCCAGAGATACGGGCAACCACACGGAGTGGCGTCGAAGCTCTGCCGTGGCCCTCGGCGCTCTGGGCAAGGCCTACACCCAGATTCGCACCATCAATGCCGACATGCTCAAGTCAATCATGATCTACATGGCGCTGATGCTGCCCTTCTGCTACTTCCTGCAGAAACTGATCTTCAGCTTCACCCGGATGGAACATGAGATGCTCGGGTTCGGGATCCTTTTCGTCACGATCTACGTCGTGTTCCGCCTGATTCACCCCGCCTTTGGCATTGCCATGAGCCCGGAGGCGATCTTCCTGGCCTTCGTGCTCGGGACCGTCGGCGTCTTTGTGACGTCCGTGCTGCACAGCAGGTTCTCCGCCGAAATGGATATCATCTTCCGCGGGGCCTCCGGTTTCGCGGCCGAGGCCAGCACGGCTTTCGTCGGACAAACCGCAATGATCATCGGCGTGAACAACATGAAGCGCCGCCGCACACGCACGACGCTGACAACCGCCACAATCGTGCTTGTCGTGTTCACGATGCTGGCCTTCTCCAGCGTTTCGCGCAAGGTCCGCCCAACGCTCATCATGCAGACCGAAAAGGCCCCCTATACCGGCATCTTCTTCACCCGGCCCGATGGCTCCGCCCTGGATGAAGGTACACTGCGCGTCTTTGAAACGCTCTATGCCGGTCGTGGCAAACTGCTCGCCCGCCGTGTGCTGAATCCGGGCACCACCCCGAATGGAAACCGCGTGCGCTGGCCCATCGAGCGAGCCGATTCCAGAGACGCGACCGCCATGATAACTTCCCTCATCAGTCTTTCCCCGATGGAATCAGAGTTTTCGGGCGCCATACCGTTCGAAGACGGCGGAATGTTCTCGGACGACTACGCCGACGAGATTATACTTCCCTCTCCTCTCGCCGACGCAATGGGGATCGGGGCCGACGACGTGGGACGGACACAGGTCCTGCTCCTTGGCCACCGACTGACCGTCGTCGGCATTCTGGACGCCGAGCGTTATCTTCGCATGCGGGATCTGGCTCCCAACGCCTCTCTTCTGCCCACGGGGAAGATCAATACCCAGGAGGGGGCTGCGGCACCATCACAGAACGAGGAGGGAGCGAGCGCCCAGGACCTGGCGAGTCTGGCGTTCCTCCCGTCGGGCCTGCTGCAAAGGCTCGGAGGTCGGCCCTATTCCGTTTCGTTCCGGATTGCCGACGCCGGACCCTCCTCGGCCGGGCGCACACTCTGGGACGAGGTGGATGTCCTTCTCCGGACAACCGATGCGATGTTTACCATGGGAAGTGTCAACCCGTTCAAGGTGGGAGCGGAGGCCCGTCGCGCCACGGATCCTGGCGTCTATCAGGTGGTCGGCGCTTACCGCACAACAATCGGCGGCCTGTCCCGTCTGATCGTGCCGCTCCTTATCGCCGGCCTGATCCTCTTCAACACCATGCTCGGCGCGGTCTACGAGCGCAAAGCTGAAATAGCGATCTACAACGCCATCGGGCTGAACCCCCGGCATATCTTCATCTTCTTCCTTGCCGAGGCCCTGGTGTACGGCGTGATCGGCGCCATAGGCGGCTACCTGATCGGGCAGATCCTGGCGATAACCGCGCAGGCTTTCGACCTGGTGAAGGGGATCAACGTCAATTTCTCGTCGCTCATGGTGGTGTGGGCCATTATGTTTACCATCGGCCTGGTTCTGTTGTCGACGATCTACCCGGCCTGGGTTGCGGTGCGAACCGCAGTTCCTTCGGGCACAACCCGCTGGAGCCTGCCCAAGCACGACGGGCAGCGGATGCTGGTGGACCTGCCCTTCATCTACGAGCCGGACCTTGCCGTGGGCGTGATGGCGTATTTGCACGAAATTCTTTCGGCATGTGTGGACGACTCCATGAGTGAGCTGCTGGTGGAGACCCTGTCCCTCAGCGGCAAGGAGACCGCGAACGGCCACCCCGTGTTTGCGGCGGAATACAGCGTCGCCCTGGCCCCGTTCGATCTGGGTGTCACCCAGTCCATGTTGATTGCCGCCCAATTCATGCCGACTCTCGAAAGCTACGAAATGAACATCGATATCCAGCGCAAATCCGGCCAGGACACAAGCTGGGCAACGGTAAACCAGCCGATGCTGGAACGCTTGCGCAAGGCGCTGCTGCGCTGGCGGAACATGGACCCGGGTCGCCACCAGGAATACACGGACGCCGGACGCAGACTTTTTGAGGTATAGACATGTCGTTCATTGATGACAAAGAGCTGCAGGAGTATCGCGACATCATGACCGCGCCGCCGGCCACGGAGTTTGCCGACGGATTCGGATGGAAGACGGTTGCGGGTGCGCTCTTTCTGGGGTTTCTCGTCAATCCGGCCACGGACTACCTGTCACTGGTGATCGGGGGGGATGCCGGAATCTCCGGGGCGATGCGATGGGTGATCATTATTCTCTTCGCCGAGATCGCCAAGCGTTCGTTCGCCTCTCTCAAGTCGCAGGAGCTCTACACGCTGCACTTCATGTGCGGGGCGGCGCTGGCGGACCCGTTTGCGGGGTTTCTCTGGACGCAGTTCGTCGCGCAGTCCGAATACATTCAAGGCCTGGGCCTGGCGGCCGAACTGCCGGGCTGGGCGTTCCCGAAAGCGGAGGCCATCCAGGCCGCCGGGCGCACCCTGCTTACCAGGGCCTGGCTGCCGGTGATGGCGTTGGCGATGTTCGGACTCCTGGTCGGCCGCGTCAATAACTATGGTCTCGGCTACGTGCTCTACCGTATCACCAGCGATGTCGAGAAGCTGCCTTTCCCCTTCGCTCCCGTCGGCGCGGCCGGCATCATGGCGCTCTCCGACGACGGCGGACCGGACAGCAAATGGCGATGGCGCTGTTTCTCGATCGGCGGCATGATGGGAATGATGTGGGGGATCGTTTACATATGCGTTCCGCTGATTACCCAGGCCATACTGCCGAAACGGGTGGAACTCATCCCCATGATCTTCCTCGACTATACCAGCCAGGTGGGCAGTCTGCTGCCCGCTGTGCCCTTCAACCTGGCGATCAACCTTGGCGCATTTCTCTCGGGAATGGTTATCCCGTTCTGGGGTGTTATGGGAGGCCTGGCGGGCCTGATTTTCACTTGGATCGCCAATCCGGTGCTTCAGCACTATGGCATTCTGAGCACGTGGCGCCCCGACATGGGCTTTATCGACACCACCTTTTCCAATACTATCGACTTCTACCTGGCCTTCGGAATCGGACTCACGCTCGCCATAACGGCCAGCCAGTTGGTCATCTTCCTTACGACCGCACTTCGAAATGTCATCAAGCCCAAGGCCAGGGAGATTTCCAACCGCCAGTCTTTCGGTCAACGCGCAAAGGAAGTCTGGCGAATCCTGCTGACCAACAACAAGTCGCGCGGCGACTTTTCGATCTTCATCGCGCTCGCGATCTATTTCGTCAGCACCTTTTCCTGGATCAGTCTGGGCGTCTTCCTGATCGGTTCGGCTTATCCGTGGAAGATCATGGTGTTCTACGCCGTGATCTACACGCCGATGATATCCTACGCGACGGCCAAGCTCGAGGGAATCTGCGGTCAGGCCGTGAATATCCCATACCTCCGGGAACTCACGATTATGATGACCGGCTACAAGGGGGCCGACATCTGGTTTGCGCCGATGCCCATTCAGAATCTCGGGGCGGAAACCGTCGGTTTCAGGATACTCGAATTGACCGGAACCAAGATCATCAGCCAAATCAAGACGCTGGCGCTGACCGTCCCCATCGTCTTGCTTGCTTCACTGCTGGCCTCGGAGATGATATGGCGCATGGCGCCAGTGCCGTCCTCCGCTTATCCGTACACGGAGATGATGTGGGAACTGAGTTTGCGCAACTGGGCGCTGATGATCACGGCGACCCAGGAGGGCGGCTCGCAGTTCCTGGAGGCGATGCATTTCAACTACGCGTGGTGGGGCTTCCTTTCCGGCTCATCCCTCTTTGCCGTTTTGTCGGCGCTGGGTTTGCCGATCATGCTCATCTTCGGCGCGGTGGCCGGCCTGGCGCAGAGCAACCCCGGAGCCATGTTCTGCACCATCGCCGGCGCTTTCGTTGCGCGTTTTCACTTCAAACGCAAGTACAAGGGCATGTGGCTCAAGTACATGGTCACCATCATGGCCGGGTTCGGCTGTGGCACGGGCATCACGGCGATGATCGCCATGGCGTTCACTGTCGTTGTCCGAATGTTGAGCCCCACACAATGGTAACGTGATGAACGCCAATCGAATAACGCTGCGCTCGGTAGTACTCGGCATGATGGCATCCGGGCTGTTCGCCTGGTATACGGTGATCATGGAGAACAGCGGGGGCAAGAACCCCCCGATCCTAACGGCAACCCAGATTCCGGTCATGCCGTTTCTCCTCTTGATTCTCTTTGTCCTGGTGGTCAATCCCGTGCTGCGCCGCATCCGCTTCATTCGCCGGCTGTCGACCGCCGAAGTGATGCTGATATTCATCATGACGATGGTGTCCAGCGGTGTCTCAACGTTCGGGCTGGCGTCGCAGCTCGTGCCGGCCGTGTCCGGACTGTTCAACCGGAACTGGAACACGGCCCAGGTGCGGTGGGATCGCCACATTGAGCCGTTTGTCAGCGAGTCCTTCTTTGTTGCCGAACCGGGGATACAGCAACTGGCCGCGGTGGCCCGAAGCGCCGAGGATGCATGGCGCGGCATGGACGGGATTCTCCAGACCGCCCGCACCATCGAGGACGCGCGGCAAGTTGCCGGTGAGCTGCAGAAGCAACTGTCTAACGAGGAAACGCCGGTCGGCGCCGCCGCCCGCGTGCAACTTACCCGTCAGCTCGATCTCGAACACGGCCGTATCGCGCAGGCCGAAGAGCAGTGGGCCCGATACACGCAGCAGAAGACGCTTGATATCAACGACGTGCTGCGCGCCTGTCCGGAACGGGTCGCCGCACTGCTGGCCGAATATGAAGCGCGACGCGCGGCTCTTGCGGTGCAAGAAGAACGAGCGTTCGCCAGTATTGACGAATTCCGCAAGGGACTGCCCGATGACCTGCGGGCTGTGCCGGGTCTTCTACCAACCGCCGATGAGGGGCTTCAACTCTATCGTACGCGCCTCCGCCGCCTCCGGGCCGGCATTGCCGCCGCGGGGCTGATCGAGGCCGCACGGGAGGCGCTGGATGCCGGCCGCGACGCCGACGCCCGCGCGGCGCTGCGGCGGGCCGCGCAACGACTCGAACCCGTTGCGGACAGGACCGCCCTCGATGCTCAGCGAGCGGATCTCGTGAATCGGCGCACGACGCTCGAACCGCAGTTGACGGAGGCGAGAGCCGAACTTGAGGCCCTGCGAGCAAGCCGCCGCTCGGCACATGCGGACGCGTTCGCCGATCTTGACAAGCGCATCCAGTCCGCCAATACGGAGGGGGCGAGGATCGAGGCCGAGATCGCGGCAATCACCCGCGAAATTGACGGCACCGTCGATCCATGCCTGCGCCTGACGACGGAAATAGCGGACGTACGTGCCGCCATACTGGACATCGCTTCTGAATGGGTAAGCGGCAGCGATCCAGAAACCCTCGGCGCGGAACTGGCCCACCTGTCGTCCGAACTCGAGCGACGGAGCATCTCGTGGCGCGCCATGTTTGCGGGCGCCGTGCCGTGGCGTGTCTGGTTACGGCCGCTCGCCAATTGGGCTTTGCTGATCATCGCCACCTACACGATGCTGATGACCCTCAACGTGCTCATCTTCCGTCAATGGGCGCATAACGAAAAGCTGTCCTATCCGCTCGCGGAACTCCCTCTCCTGCTCAGCGGCGCCGGGGATTTATCAACCAGCGACGGCCGCGTGCCTTCCATTTACAGGAGCGGCATGTTCTGGACCGGGTTCGCGATTTCGGCGTTCACCATGGGTTGGAACATCATGGCAGTCCGACAGGTCATGCCGGGCCTCAAGCCCATTCCCCTTCGCTGGGCCTGGAACTCCTACGTGGAGGGCAGCGTATTCAGTGGGCTGGCGGGAGGTCACCACCAGGTATTCTTCACAATGATCGGACTGGCATTTCTGGTTCCTGCGCGCATAAGCAAGTCGCTCTGGGGATTCCACCTGATCTACATGGGACTTCTGCTGATCCTGGTCTGGTTCGGCTACGGGGCGAATATGAGCTCCTTTCCAGGCAACATGACCATGGTCCTGAACTTCCGCAGCGGCATTGGTGGCGGAGCGCTTGTGGCATTCTCGGCCATGGCCATGTGGACCTGTCGTCGCTACATGCTGTGCGCCGCGTTCCCGGGCGCCGTCGCCGGTCTGGAACAGGCGGAGCGCCGCGAACTGCGTCTCTCGTCAATGATGTTCCTGCTCAGCTCCGCGCTCATAATCGGACTGCTCTCCTTCGCGATGGGCACCAACATCTGGTTCACGTTGTTCTGCTACCTGGTCATTGTCATCGTTACGATCGGCATGACACGCGGTGTGGCAGAGGGCGGTCTGCTGGTGTTCCAGTGCCACTTCACGCCGTTTCACATCATACGCAGCACCTTCGGAATGAATCGGGCCTGGACGTCCGTGTCCCTTTTCGCGCCGCTCGTTGTTTTCTACTACGTTTTTTTCTGGGACCTCAAGACGTTCATCGCACCGGCAATGGCCAACGCAATGAAGATCCGCGATTCGCTCAGCCTGCGGCGGGTGGGATTCCACATGTCCATCTGGCTCGGACTCGGAGTCGCGGTCGCCGTCGCCGTGGCCACTCATATCATTTTCGGCTATGAGCATGGCGCAAACACCATGCACGGCTGGTTCCACGCCGCCGGCCCCAGACAACTGTTCGACAGCATCACGCAGATGGCCGTGTCCAACCCGGTCGACACGACCGGCGGATTGTACTGGATGCTGGCAGGTGTTGCGATCATGACGGGGCTCCTTTTTATCCGACGTCACCGGTCCGGGGGGTTGCACCCGCTCGGCCTGGTGATGTGGGTCTATCCGTACATGTGGTCGCTCTGGTTCTCGATCTTCCTCGGATGGACATTCAAATCACTCGTCACCCGTTACGGTGACCGGTCAACCTATCAGAGGTTCCGCGAATTGTTTATAGGCCTGATCGCAGGCGAATTGCTCATGTGCCTCTTCGGGATTGATCTGAACCGGTGGTGATGAGCGTCGGCCCGCGATTCGGAATTATCAGGTGTCAGGGAGGAGTATTCATGCGGCGGTTGGCGTGGGACGGCATTGAGTTCGACGTGCCGGACAACTGGGACATGGCCAGATACCATTGTCCGTCCAGGTTGCACACGCTCCTGGTGATCGAGGACGAGTATTCCATTCGCATGGAGGTCGAATGGATGCAGGCACCTGCTCTGGCTAAGGCGCGCCGGTTCACTGCACGCACCACGCGGGCGCTCGAAGCGCTCATCGCGCGGGCCGATAAGCGCACACCGGTCCAAGAACTCCCGCCGGGCTGGAGTGCAACACACTGCGAGTTCAGCGAGATCCTGCCGGCCCGCCGCCGCGATCGCAAGCTGGGAGTGGTGCGTCATGAACTGATAACGGCGATCTATGCCCCCGAAGACAGCCTGCTGCGCGGTGTGGTCCGGCTCAATTTTCTGCCGGGAGATACCGAGAAACCGGAGCCGCTGCTGCGCGACATCTTGTCGTCGTTCCGATGGCCCGGCCCGCACGACGGCCGGGTCCTGTGGCAGGTGCTCGATCTCTCGCAAGAGATGAATCCGGACTTCCGGCTCGAGGCCACCACGTTCGAGATCGGTTCCAAGCTGATGGTGTTTCGCCGCGGCGGCCGCCGGCTGTATTGCTGGACACTCTCCTGCGCCGACCGCATCTTCACCCCCGGCGTCAACGAGACCGAATGGATCATCGGTTTTTTGAACGGCACCCGGCGCGTCCCGGGAATCATGTTCCAACAGGGCCAGGGGAACGGAATCGGATGGCGCCGGCGCGGCCTGATCGCCGTGGTCCACAGGGACGAGCTCGCGCGTTTGTGTTTTCGCTACGTCATTGGCTACCGGCGGCGGCCCGAGCGCAACCAGATTGCGGCCTGGGTGTTCAACTACCACCGCCAGACCGACCTGCAATGGCTCCGGGACATCATTCCGTAACCCCGTCGTCACGAAGGTTCATTTCTCGCCCGGGAGCCGCAGATCGCAGACAATCGGCAGGTGGTCGGAGAGGGTCGAGTCGAGGATCTCGAAGCGGACGGGCGTGATGTCGGCCGTGGTGCAGATGAAGTCAAGCTCGCGGGATGGACGCCAGCTCGGATACGTCGGCGAATGGTCCTGGTTGGCCGAGGTCAGGCCGGTAGCGGCAAGGAAGAGCTTCATCTCGGCGGCACCAGAAAGGGCGTTGAAGTCGCCCATCACGACACACGGCTTGGTTGACATCCTGACCAGATCGTGGAGGTCGGTGAGTTGCCGTTGGCGGGTTCCGAAGCGGAGCGACAGGTGGACGAGAAACAGGTTGACCGCATCCAGTTCCAGTTCGATGACCAACCGTTTGAAGCCATAATTCAGGTAGTGGAACCGTTCTCGGTGAATTTCCCCGCGTGTCAGAATGGCGTTGGCCTGCTTGTCAAGAACCGGCAAGCGATCAAAAAGCCCCCCTTTGGAGTATTTCACCTCGCACCGGTGAAAATAGCTCCCCAGATCCTGGGCAATCGCCTCGGCCTGGTTGACGCCCCGGCTGCGGAACGAGCCGGTGTCAACCTCGACCAGACCGATCACGTCGGGGTCATGCCCGCGAATCAGGTCCGTGATCCGCGGGAGTTGGTTCACGGTCTTGCGCAGCAAATCCATCCAGGCGTGGTGTTCACGACGCCCCGTTCCATAGCGGATGTTGTAGAGAAAAAAACGCATGGGTTTTGAACCTAAAAAAAGGCTATAGGCTGAAAGGCAGTAAGGCTATGAGGTTGAAAATGAACAGGTTACAGATTTATTCGCACGCACCCAATGGTGAACAGATCCCGTTTGCATAACCGATTGCCTCCCAATCCTTACAGTCTCACAGTCTTCTGCCCTTTTTAGGTTGAAACCGGCAACCACACACTGCACACGAGACCATCAGGGATCTTTCATCCCGACGCGGATGAGCCAGGCGGCCTGGATGGCCCGGGACAGGGGGATGAGCCACGTGCTGTAGACGGCGTCAAGGGCGTCGGGCAACCGGGAGGCGAGAAGAGGCGGAAGACCTTGGGCGCGAATGTGTTCTGCGGCACAGGCGCGGACGCGCAGCAGGACGAGTTGTTCGACGGACGGGTAGGTGATCAACGCCTCGATCTGGGCGGCTTCGCCCGCTGCTGCGGCGGCGCGGAGACGGGTGTCACGTCCGTCAAACTTGCACGCCGCGATGTGCAGCGAAAGGCCGAGGCGGATGGCGATTGCGGTGATGGCCGCCGCATCCGCCGCGCGCAGGGCGACGGCCGACCCGACCGCGATCGCGCCGTCCGGGATCAGGCGCGGCAGGACGGTGCGGGTAAAGCCGTCCTCGATCCGATCATAGAAAGCACCCAGATGCGGGGAAAACGCAGCCTCTGGCGGCAACCGGCTAAAAACCGGTGCGCCCCAACCGACGGGGTAAAAACCGTCGGGTGCCGCACCGCCGAGCGCCCGCTGCGCGAGACTGCGTACAATCTCGGCATCGTGCAGGGCAATCTGCTCGCGTATCTGTTCGAGGGGGGTGCTCATGGACAGTCCATTGTGGCGTCAACGGGGACGTTTAGGCAAGCAGCAATTCTAACACAGCAGCAATTCTAACACTGGCAGCCGCTATCGGGATCCAAAACGAGAATTGCTGGGTCTGTGCTCGACGGCCGGGACGGGACGTGCGACAATGGAGTTGACCGCCGGGACAGGTTTTGGTGCACCCGCATGATCCGTATCACGTTACCCGGCCAGAATAAAACACCATGAGCGCCGCCGTCCGTCTTCGTTCGCTGATCAACGCATGGGAAACGGTTCGATACGAACTGCTGAACACCCGTGTCTGTGACCTGAATTTGCGCCTGTCCCGTTCTCCGGTTCTGCCCCAGATAACCCAACTGCAGAAGGAGTTTCATGATCGCAAGATCGGCTTTTCACCCATATTCTATCTGACCGACGGCTGGGGCTGCCCCAACCGTGTTCCGGTCATCGGCATTCCATTCTATCTGGCCGACAAACGGCTGATGCGGATTGAAGAGGAGCAAACCGGGGAGATCGAGGACGAGCAGATGCTGATGATGTTCCTCCGCCACGAGGCCGGCCACGCGGTGAACTACGCCTACCGGCTGTGGGCGCAGCAGGAGTGGGGCGATCTGTTCGGCCGGTTTGCAGAACCCTACCGCGACACGTTTGACACCGATCCCTTCAGCCGCCGCTTCGTCCGCCACCTGGCGCATGGCCAGGCGCGTCGGACGACCTACGCGCAAAAGCATCCGGACGAGGATTTCGCCGAGACGTTTGCCGTCTGGCTGACGCCGAAATCGGGCTGGCGCAGGCGTTATGCCAACTGGCCCGCGCTGCGCAAACTCGAGTATGTCGATCGCGTGATGCGCCGCCTGCGCGATCGCACGCCCGGGGTGACCGGCGGCGAACTGATGCAGCCGGTTGAAACGCTCACGATGACCATCGCCGAGCACTACGGCAAGCGTGCCGAGCGTTATCGCTCCAAAGCCCAGGGCTATCTCGACGACAAGCTCAAGCGTGTTTTCCCGCAATTTCGCGCCCCCGTTCCCGCAGTCGAAGCCGCCCCGTTTATCAACCGCCGTCGCCGCATGCTCATCACCCGCGTTTCCGGTTGGTCCGGGATGGCGCCCGAAGACATCGGGATGCTGCTCGACAAGGTCGAAGAGCGCGCCCATTCCCTTGGATTGCGTGTGCGCATGGACAAGCAAGAGGAACGGCTGATGGACATTGCCTCGTTGCTCACGGCCATGGCCGTGACCTTCCGCCATACGGGCAAGTTCATGGAATGATACCGGAAAGGGAGACGATGCACATTAGCAACGGATTGTTCGCCCACATGGTCTTGCAACGTAATGGTAAGAACCTGAGCCAGGCTGATTTTACCGGCACGTGCTCCGCAACCGGACCGATCCGGGTACGGGTCTTCCGGGAGGGCAAACCGCTCAAAGGCTTCGCCGACCGGACGGTCGGTGCGGCGGGGAGAGGAAGGCTCCGCGGCTGTCTCGCCGGATTACCGGTTGGCGGCCCCTATACGGTCGCCCTTCGCGTCGGCGACGAGACGCTGGCGATCGAGGACGTGCTGGTGGGCGACGTCTGGATCCTCGGCGGTCAATCCAACATGCAGGGCTGCGGCCTGTTCCCCCGCGAGCGGATTCCCACCGATCCGGGCGTCCGGGCGTTTTACATGGATGACCGCTGGGCCATCGCCCAAGACCCGACGCACAACCTGTGGCAAAGTGTGGATCAGGTGCACCGTGATCTCAACGGGGGCCTTCCGCCGCTCCCCCCCGACCCGGATTACGGCGTCTCCCCCGGACCTGCCTTCGGCAATGAGATGCGCCGACTGACCAACGGCGTCCCCCAAGGATTGATCGCCTGCGCCCACGGCGGCACGTCGATGCTGCAGTGGGATCCGCAGCGCAAACAGGAGGGCGGCAAGAGCCTCTATGGCGCATTGGTCCGCCGCGTCCGCAAGAATGGCGGACGGGTTGCCGGTCTGCTGTGGTATCAGGGATGCAGCGACGCCACCGCCGAGAGCGCCCCGCTCTACACCCGGCGCATGAAGGCCCTCATCGCCGCCATCCGCCGCGACTGCCACGCCGCAGCGCTGCCGGTGGTAATCGTGCAGATCTCGCGCCTCGTCGGAAAATTGAATTTTATCTCCCCCACCGCGTGGAATTCGATCCAAGAGCAGCAGCGGCTCCTGCCACGGACGATCCGGCGGCTCGAAACCGTCCCGGCCATCGATCTTCCACTCGATGATTTAATCCATATCAGCGGCGAGGGCCACGCTGTCCTGGGTGTCCGGCTAGCCCGTGCCATGCAGTCCCTGCGCCAGGCTCGTCACGCCGAGCCGCCCCCGATCACCCTCAACCGCGTGACTGTCGAGACCGTCCGCGGCACGGGCGTTGCCGTCGTCGCCTTTGACAACGTGGTCGGCGGGCTGCGTGCGGGCAGCCGGCCGACCGGGTTCACCGTGGTCTCTCAAAACGAGGTCGACCACGTGACCGATGTTCGACTGGATGGCGCGCACGCATACATCCGCACCACGCTCGCGCCTGGCGATCTCGCAGGCGCAAGCCTCTACTACGGCTACGGGACCAATCCGGTCTGCACCCTCACCGACGCAGCCGGACGCCCCCTGCCCGTCTTCGGTCCGATCCCGATGGGCCGGACCCGCGCGCTCACACCCTTTGTCCGTGAACTCAGGGTCAGCACAATCCAACCGGGCTCCGGAAATCTCGGCGAACTGCGCTATCCGGACGACTTGAATGTCCTGCAGTTGACAAAACGAACCTTCGACGAGACGTTCTGCAACCTGCACCCCGAAATCAGCCGCTGTGGCGAATGCGATGCCACGGTCTATTACGCCTTCCGGTTCTCCTGTGCGCACCCGATGCGTCTGGCACTCCTGCTCGGCTACGACGGCCCGGTCAAGGCCTGGATGGACGGCTCGCCCATCTTCCATGATTCGAACGGAACCAACCCCGCGTACCCGGATAAGGGACAGCCCCGCGTCCGCGCCGGCACGGGCGAGCACGAACTGATCATCGCACTCGGCACCCACAACGGCGCCGCATGGGGCATCTTCGCGCGATTGGAGCGGCTCGACGTCTCTCTCAAGCAGATCCAGGCCGGGCCCACCGCCTATGCGCTACCCGAACTTCGAGACTAAAAGAAGAATGGCCTGTCCATGCTGAACCATCTGCGTGTCTGCAACCTGGCGATCGTCGAGGACGCGGCCGTCTCCCCGGGCGGCGGATTGAATATCATTACCGGCGAGACCGGCGCGGGTAAATCGATTCTGATGGGCGCACTCGACCTGGTCCTGGGCGGTCGCGCCGACAAGTCATTGGTTCGTAGCGGCGCGGTCGAAGCCCAGGTTGAAGCGATCTTTACCCTGGATGCGTCGGCGGCCGTCGACGCCCAACTCGCCGACGCGGGCCTTCCGCCCTGCGAGGAGGGGCAGCTCATCATCCGCCGCACCGTCGCGGCGGCCGGCGCGGGTCGCTGCCTGCTCAATGACGCCCCGGTCACCGTCCAGACCCTCCGTCGCATCGGCGCCTTGTTGGTCGACATCCATGGGCCCAACGACCACCAGTCACTCCTCGACCCCGCCTTCCAGCTTGACCTGCTCGACAGCTTCGGCCGCTGTCAACCGGCCCGCGCCGCCTATACCGAAACCTGGCGCGCCCTCGCCCTGCTCGAACGCCGCCGCACCGAACTCATCGGCGGCGGCGCCGACATCGCCGCCGAAACCGACCGGCTGCGGTTCATCGTCGACGAAATCGCCGCCGCCGCCCTCACTCCGGCAGATGAGGCCGACCTGATCCGCGATCACGCCGAAGCGGCCAATGCCGAAGCGATCCTGCTGTCGGGCAATGCCATTCTCACGGGTCTCACCGACGGCGAGGCCTCCGCATTCGATACGCTCGCAGCCCTGCAGCACAGCCTCCGCGACCTGACCCGGATCCTCCCCGAAGCCGACGCCTGGCGGGGGGAATTGCAGTCCGCCACCACCCAGGTGCAGGAACTGGCCCACACCGTCGCCGACCGTCTGCAGCGGATTGTCGCCGATCCCGGCCGCCTCCAGCAACTCGAGGAGCGGATGGCGCGGGTGCAAAAACTCAAGCGTAAGTACGGACCCTCCGTCCAGGACGTGCTGAACCGGATGCAGACCAGCCGCGACCGGCTTGACGACCTCGCCGCGCGTGACGAGCGGCTCGCGTCCATCGACGCTGAAATCGCCGCTGCCGTCACGACCCGCGACGTCCAGGCCGCACGCCTCTCCAAGGTCCGCACGACCGCGTCGGGCAGCCTCGCCAAGGCGATCACCCAGGAGCTGCGCGACCTCGGCTTCCTCCGTGCCGGGTTCGGCGTCGACGTCACACCCGTTCCGCCCCGCCCCGACGGTGCGGATGCCGTCTCCTTCGGTTTCGCACCCAACCCGGGCGAGCCGATGCGCGCCCTGCGCGACATCGCATCGAGTGGCGAGATCGCCCGCGTCATGCTCGCCGTCAAGGCGGTTCTGGCCAAGCACGATCGGATTCCGGTGCTCGTGTTCGACGAAATTGACTCCAACATCGGCGGTGAAGTGGGCCATGCCGTCGGCCGCAAGTTACGGACCGTCTCCGCCAACCATCAGGTCCTCTGCATCACCCACTTGCCGCAGGTCGCCGTCTTCGGCGACGCGCATTTTGTGGTGAGCAAGGTCGTCCAGAAAAAACGGACCCTCACCCGCATCGCGCCCGTGGCCGGTGAAGCGCGGGCGGAGGAAATCGCCCGCATGCTCGGCGGCAAGGATCTGACCTCCGTGACGCTTGAACACGCCCGCAAGCTGCTGGAGACCGCTTAGGCGCCAGCCCCGGCGGTCTCCTGATCAGAGCCTGTCCATTTTAATTCCGTTCGACGAGTGACCGGCATGGAAGCCGGCCCTCCAGACGTCGAAACGGCATTTCTGTTTCATTCGGAGGGTCGGGTCCTCCCCGACCGCAAAAGGTGCGGCTCTATTAAGATCTGCTCATTCGGTATAGCGAGGCGAGCAGGAAAATGTTAGACTAGCAAACAAAAGATCCTAAACAAGTCTACGGGCTGAAAGACAGGAAAGCAGAAGGCCCGTCAGAAGCGGGCTAGAACTTTCACAATAGGCACGCGATGGTTGTTATTCACGGTTCGTGGCTGGCGGGGGAATGGTTGCTTTGGGGGGAGGAAACCCCTGAGGTCGGCAGGGGCGTGCGTGGAGACAGCGACAAAACCCCGGCAGACCCGCACGGTATCCGAGCGCCACATCCGCACGTCGCGGACGAACCGAAGCCGTGGGGCTGTGACCGTGATGCGCTGGCCAAGGCCCTGGCGGCATTTGAAACGGGCGGAGCGGCGGCACGTGTCGTGACCGACGGTCAGATCCGCATCGCGTGGCTTCCCGCCACCGACAGACACATCCTCTCGTCCCGTCACTGGCTGCGTCGCAGCGGACCGGAGCGGTCGGCGCCGGTCCCGCGGCGGGTGTGGGCGCTTCCGTTGCAGGTGCATGAGCTCTTCCTGGTGCTGGGCGCCACGGCTGAAGGCAGACGCCTCGCACCGGGGGTGATGGCCGGCTCCGATGTGGGCGCCTGGAGCGATCTATTCCGCATGGCTGGCGCCGTCGTGGCGCGCCGGCAGGTCCTGCCGGGGTTGCGTGAATTTGACGCCGGGCCTGCTTCCGCGCCGCACGGGACACCGGAGACGGCGGACGATACGGGAACGGTGGCGGCGGTCCTGGCCGATACCGGCTACGAATCCCGATGGCAACCCGCATTCGCCCGGGGCGAGGTGCGGCGATTCGATGCGCTCGTGGCGCGTCTGCCGGGAGCGGCGGCTTGCCTCACGGCCGATGCGGCGACGCCCCCGCGCGGCGATGCCCTGCGGACAGGAGCCGCCGCCTTCTTCGACGAGGCCGTGGACCGGCTGGTGCGGCTGGCGGCGGTGACAACCCTGTCGCGTGCCCATGCGGATCGGGGACGCTCGTTCAGCGCGCACGACGCCTGGGGGGCCTCCTTGCGCGGAGACACCCGCACCATTCGCTGGGAAAGCCGTGCCGAAATCGCCGCGCTCGCCGAAGAGGTCGCACGCTGGCGCCGACCGGTCGATCTCGAAAGCCGCTCCCCCCTGCACCTCTGTTTTGAATTGCAGGAGCCGGAGCGGGAGAACGCCCTCTGGTCGTTGCGCTACCGCGTGGAGGGATTGCCCCAGTCCGACCCAGCGGGGGAAGGGGAAGAGCGGGTCGACTGGGAGCAGGCGTGGCACGACAACCGACTGGATGCGGCCGGGCGCGAAGGACTCCTCACGGCACTCGGTCAGGCGGCGCTGATCACACCCAGCGTGGCCACCGGTCACGCGGGTGAGACGGGAACGACCCTGACGACAGACCATGCCCACCACTTTATGCGCAACGACGCGCCCATGCTTCAAGCCGCCGGCTTCAGCGTGCGACTGCCGGCATGGTGGCAGGGGGGCGCGTCTCATATTCAGGTGGTCGCCCGGGTCGCTGCGGAAGGCGCGCCCGTCGCAGGTTCATTCACCCTGGCGTCTCTGGTGGACGTCGACTGGCAGATCGCCATCGGCGGCGAGCCGGTAACCGCCGAGGATCTGGCCCGTCTCGCCGAAGCCGGCGACGCGCTCGTCCGTTTCCACAACCGCTGGATCGAGATCAATCGCGGGCAGGTCAACGAGGCGCTGCGGCTGTGGCAGAAACAGGTGCGCGAGGCGCGTGCGGCGAACGATATCATCCGCATGATGCTGGGCATCGACAGAGACGCCCACGGATTGGCGGTCGCGGGTGTCGAGGCGGAGGGGTGGCTGGGCCAGCTCATGCGCCGGCTCAACGGCGAAACCGCGCTCGAACCGCTCCCGCCGCCGGCGGGTTTCTGCGGCACGTTGCGCCCCTATCAGGAGCGGGGCTACGCGTGGCTGGCATTTTTGCGGCAATGGGGCTTGGGTGCCTGTTTGGCGGACGACATGGGACTGGGCAAAACGATCCAGGCGCTGGCGCTGATCGCCCGGGAGCGGGAACGCGGCGAACGCCGGCCGGTGCTGCTGGTGTGCCCGACCTCCGTGCTCACCAACTGGGCACGCGAGGCGGCCCGTTTTGTCCCTGACGTGCCGGTGCATGTTCACCACGGCGCAAGCCGCAGCGTGTCCGGCACGTTCGCCGAAGAAGCGGCGGCGGCGGGAATCGTCGTCACGAGTTACAACCTCCTGTACCGCGACTACGGCAGCATCCGGCAGACCGCGTGGGCAGGCATCATCCTCGACGAGGCGCAGAATATCAAGAACCCCGACACGCGGCAGGCTCAGGCGGCGCGTGCGCTGCAAGCCGATTACCGCATCGCGCTGACCGGCACGCCGGTTGAAAACCAGGTTGGTGATTTGTGGTCCATCATGGATTTTCTCAACCCCGGGCTGCTCGGGGCGCGCACGGCGTTCCGCGAAACCTTCGCCCTGCCGATCAAGACCGGAATCGATTTGACGGCGCGCGACCGGCTGCGGCAGATGACCGCACCGTTTGTGCTGCGGCGGCTCAAGACCGACCGCGACATCATCCGCGACCTGCCCGAAAAGCGGGAGGCGTCGGTCTACTGCACGCTGACGCGCGAACAGGCCGCGCTCTACCAGGGGGTGCTGGACGAACTCAGTGCCGCGCTGAAAAACGGCGCAACCGGGATCGGCCGGTGCGGCCTGGTGCTGGCCTCGATCACCCGCCTGAAACAAGTGTGCAACCACCCCGCCCATTTCCTGGGTGAAGACGGCGATCTGGGCGGACGTTCGGGCAAGCTGGACCGGTTACGCGAGATGATCGAAGAAGTGGTCGCGGCGGGCGATGCGGCGCTGGTCTTTACCCAGTACGCGACGATGGGAGCATTGCTGCAGCGGCACCTGCAACAGGAGTTCGGTTGCTTTGTCCCCTTCCTGCATGGCGGCACGACGCGCGCGCAACGCGACGCGCAAGTGGCGGCGTTCCAAGCCCATGCTGGAGCGGCCGTCTTCGTCCTCTCCCTGAAGGCCGGGGGCACCGGGCTCAACCTGACCCGGGCCAACCACGTGTTTCATTTTGACCGCTGGTGGAATCCGGCGGTGGAGAACCAGGCGACCGACCGTGCGTTCCGGATCGGACAGACCCGCGACGTGATGGTGCATAAGTTTGTGTGCGGCGGCACCATCGAAGATCGAATCGAGGCGATGATCCGGGAAAAGACGGCGCTTGCCGATGATCTGGTCGTGAGCGGCGATACGTGGCTCACGGAACTCAACGACACCGACTTGCGCGACGTGCTGTCGCTGTCGCAGGACGCCGTCGGAGAATGGGCGCCATGAGCAAACGCAAAAAACAACACGAGCCGCGGGTGCCGCTGGCGGTGCGAGGAGGCATCCGGGCGCAGGGGACGCGGAGCAACCACAGCCGTACGTGGTGGGGGCGGCGCTGGATGCTGATGCTGGAGGGATTGCGGCTGGGTGCCCGGCTGGGCCGGGGCCGCCAGTATGCGGTAGCCGGGCAAGTCGCGGCGCTGACCCTGGGCGAGGGGGCGGTTGGGGCCGTGGTGCAGGGCGGTTCCCCAGAGCCGTACCGGGTGTCTCTCACGTTCCGCACGCTGGCCGATGGCGACCGTGGCGACCTCGCGGCCGCGCTCGGCGCACACCCCGCCTGGCTCGGGCGGCTTCTGGTCAATGACCTGCCCGTCGAGCTGGAGGCGCTCTTCCGCAACGCGGGGGTACCGCTGTTTCCCGAGCGACGCGGCGACTGGACCTGCCAATGCACCTGCCCCGATTGGTCGAAGCCGTGCAAACATGCGGCTGCCGTCCTGTTTCTCTTGGGCGAGGCCGTCGAACGCGAGCCCATGCTTCTGCTCGATTTGCGCGGCATCAACCGCAGCGATCTGATTCCGGCGGTACGCGTCCGCCCCGCCAGCGGCGGTCTCCAACCGCCCGCTCCCGAACCCGACCGGCCGTGCGAGCCGGCTGCGGACGCCGCCGCGTTCTGGGGCGACCGCTGGACGCCCGCCGAAACCTTTGGGCCCCCGCCCGGCCGGACCGTGCCGGCTCCGCTTCTCACCCGCCTCGGTCCGATGCCGTTTTGGCGCGGACAAGAGCGTTTTCGCGAGATGCTCGAACAGGTGTATGACCGGGCGGTGCCGGTCGCCATGCAGGTCTGGGGCGGCGAACGTCCCAACGCCCTTCTGCGAGCCAAACCGACCGGAACGCCCACCAGCTTCGTCTTGCGCAAACACCGCTTGCAGATTCAACGATCATGACCTGTTTGCGGGATTGACGCCTCGCGCGATTCACCGTATCATGTTGGGCCTTTATGTCGACAACCGAATGGGTCGCACGCCATTCGGATTCAGGAGAACCAGGATCACCATGTTTTCGTCGAAGAAGAAGCATCAGGAACACGAACCGAGGGCAGCCCAAGATGAGAACACGCCCGGGTCCGGCGCGGCGGGCGGCCAGAAGCCGACCCCGCCTGCGGCCGTTCCGGCAGAGGAGTCTGTCGCGGCGGCAGCGATCGAGGGAGAGGCGCCGCCAGCCAACCCGCTCGAGACCGAACTGGCAACCGCAAAAGACCGCTATGCCCGTCTGCTGGCCGACTTCGATAACGTCCGAAAACGTCACGTGCGCGAACGCGAGGAAGTGGTCAAGCGGGCCACCGAGGCGCTGATCATCGAACTACTCCCCGTGATCGACCATTTCGACCTCGCGCTGGCCGCTGCAGCCGACCCCGACGACCCCTTTGTTGCGGGCGTGCGCATGGTTTCCGACCAGCTCCACGCCGCGTTGGCCAAGTTTGACGCCAAACCGGAGGATGCGGTCGGACAACCGTTCGACCCCGCCCGGCACGAGGCGCTCAGCGAGATGCCCTCCGACGCCTCCCCGGCCGGACATGTCGTCTTCCAGCTTCGCAAGGGCTGGAGCCTCGCGGGCCGCTTCATCCGTCCCGCCCAGGTGATGCTATCGTCCGGGCCGGCCACTCCCGCAACGGCCCCGGCCGATGCGCCAACTCCTGACTGAACGCCGAACCCCGGATACTGGACATGGCTGCGAAACGTGATTATTACGAGGTGCTGGGAATCGGGAAGGCCGCTTCCGCCGACGACATCAAGAAGGCCTATCGCAAATTGGCCATGCAGTACCATCCCGACCGCAATCCCGACAACAAAGAGGCCGAGGTCAAGTTCCGCGAGGTCTCCGAGGCTTACGAGGTGCTGAGCGACGACAAGAAGCGACGCCAGTACGACCAGTTCGGCCACGAGGGGATGAAGTCGACGTTCGGCCCCGGCGGCTTTGACTTCGGCCGCGACTTCACGCACATGTCCGACATCGAGGACATCCTCGGCAATCTGTTCGGCGGCGGCGAAGGGGTGTTCGGCAACATGTTTGGCGGCCGCAGTTCCCGCCGCTCGCGCACTGGGGAGGAACGCGGCAATGACCTCCGCTTTGACCTTGAGATCGATCTCGAAGAGTCGGTGTTCGGATCCGAGCGCGACATCGACATCCCGGTGAATGACGGCTGCGACCTGTGCCAGGGAACCGGGGCAGCCGCCGGGGCGAAACGGGAGACCTGCCGCCAGTGTGGCGGCCACGGCTTCGTCGTGGCAGGCGGCGGCTTTTTCCAGATCCGCCAGCCCTGCCCCGTGTGCAATGGCGAAGGAACCATGATCCGCAACCCCTGTACGAAGTGCAACGGTTCCGGACGTATGAAGACACGCCGCAAGCTCTCCCTGCGCATCCCGCGCGGCGTCGAGACCGGCTCGCGGCTCAGGCTCCCCGGAAAAGGCGAGGGGGGGCTCCGCGGCGGCGGCTCGGGCGACCTCTACGTCGTGCTGCACGTGCGGGATCATGCCCTGTTTGAACGGCAGGGAGATGATCTCACCTGCATCGTCCCGATTTCACCGACCGACGCCGCCCTCGGCGGCACCGTCAAAGTGCCGACGCCCGAAGGCTTTGCCGAGATCCGGCTTCCGCCCGGCACCCCCAACGGAAAGGTGTTCCGCCTGCGCGACAAAGGCGTCCCCAGCATCGAGGGACGCGGTACCGGCGATCTGAACGTCCGCATCATGATTGAGGTTCCGGCCCACCTCTCGTCCAAACAACGGAAGCATCTCGAGGATTTCCGTGACGCCTGCGAACCGTCCAACTTCCCCGACGCTGAACGGATGCGCAAGGCGGCCGAGACCTTCTTTGCCAACCGTGACACGCTCCGGAAGAAGCACTGATCACAACCACCGGTTGCCAAGCACGCACAGCCCGTAAAGAGCGGCTGTTTCGGCGCGCAACACCAGGCCGCCCAGATCGACCGGAATGGCGCCGGCGGCGATCAGCCGATCCAACTCATCGGGGGTAAAATCGCCCTCGGGGCCGACGAACCAGCCGGCCCGGACAGGTCGATCCGAAAAAGCAGCCAATGCATCGCGCAACCGGGGAGTGTTGGGACGCAGCGCACCGACCAACACCGGCGCGGACTCGACCAAGAGCGCCACACTGGCCTCAAACGGCAGCGGCGGTTCGATGCGCGTCACCCACGCCGCGCCGCATTGCCGGGCCGCCTCGCGTGCGATTCGTTCCCACCGCATCTGCTTCTCGATGCCGTCCTGTGCGTCAAGCCGCACCACCGTCCGGGAGGAAAGAACCGGCACGATGCGCGACGCGCCGGTTTCGACCGCCTTTTCAACGGTCCAATCCATCCGGCTCCCCTTGCTGATGCAGACGAAGAGCGTCAGCGCGCAGGCCGGCCGCAACCGGGTGACACTGTCGCCCGCAGGCTCCAGTTCGACCTCGTTCCGGGTCACCCGGACCACACGCAATGGCCGCACCAGCCCCGCCCCGTCAAAGCCCTCGATCACGTCGCCCGGCGTCACGCGCATCACCCGGAGCACGTGGTGCGACGCGTCCCGATCCAATACGCAGCCCGCTGAAATCAGTCGCGCGGTGTCGATAAATTGTCGGAGCATGGCAGGACGGCCCCTCACGAACGACAGCACCCGGAACACTACTTCGGTAAGCCCGGCCACCCCAAGCCTGCCGCACTCCGGCTTTGTTGCGCGAGCTGTTCGACCAGCGGTTGCAACCCTGGAATCTGATGCGCCGCCTGCATGGCCTGCGCGCGTCCGTTCTCTTGCGCCCGGCGCAGGCATCCGAGCGCCTGTTCCGTCTTCTGCAGCTTCTGGTAAACCGAAGCCAGCATGATCCACACGCGCCAATCGCCCGGACGCGCCTGCAAATAGCGCGACACCGGCACGACCATCTTGCCCGGCTGGCCGCAGATGTCATAGGACTGGGCGATTTGAATGAACCCGTCCAGCGGGAAATCCGGCGGCAGCGGTTGCGCCATCAACCGGTCCAGCAAGTGTGCTGCGGCCCCTGCCTTCCGGCTTTGGGCAAGCTGGACGGCCACATCCAGCATGACAGGCAACGGCAACCCTTCCGCGCCCGCGAGCGACTCCAGCACCCGCGCCGACTGTTCGACATTTCCCAGTTCGCGGTAACACTTGGCGATTTCCAGCGTATGCTCCAACGGGATCGTGGCGCCCTGCTGCGCCACGGCCAGCAATTCACGCAGACGGCGCTCCATCGTGTCATAATGGGCGACCGTGTCACGGAACGAAACGCCCCGGTCGTTGTTGGGATCGAGCCGCACAAACGCGTTGATCACATCCAGCGCGTCGTGCGTTCGCCCCTGCCGCAGCAGGACCTCCTGTGCCAGCCGGAAACTCCCCTCGGGGCTGGGCGGATAGAGGATGCGCGACTCCTGAAACGCCTGCTCGCTCTCGCGCATCCGACCGTGCGCCACGTAGAGCCCGCCAATGGCGCCGCGCAACTTGGAGAATGACTTCTGGGCCACCACGTCGCGGCGATAGCGGGTGTCCCGGGTGAGCCGGCGCCAATACCAGTCCCAAAAATCCAGATCGGCGGTGACCACATCCTGCGCAATCGGGCCCTGCTCGTTGTTGAGCTTCATGATCAGGCCATGCGGGGTGAAGTAAGGATACATCCACGGAATGACGTAGCTCTCCTCGACATAGAACGCGTGGCGGAAGTTGTTGTTGCGCCAGATCATCTCACACAGAATGCCGTTGATCTCCATCACCCCGAGGGCCCCGCTTACCTGCACGCGGCCGTTCTGAATCACCAGCTCCGCATTCCGCGGCCGCTTACCCGAATTGACCTCGTCCACATAGATACGGAAGGCATTCGCGCTATCGGCCGGCGTCGGCATCCAGATGAGATCCGCGTACAAGGCCCGCATCGTGGCCATGTACGTGTTGTCGGCCAACGCATTCTGGGTGATCAGGAAGACATCGGGGCGCACCCGGGCCGAATAGATCATGTAGGTCGGCACGAACCGCCCGGGGTCGGTGCCGCCGTAAAAGACCGCGTTCGGCTCCATCGCGGGCGGGAAGAGCGGATCGGGCAGCGGCTCCTCCTCCGCGATCAATTCCTCGGTGATCGCCGCCGCGCCGCGCAATTGGTAATTACCGAATTGCCACCCGTAGTCATGTCCGTTCTGTTCTGCGGAACCAAATTCGAACACCAACTGATCGTCCGTATAATTGCGGTAAACCGGTATGGCCGCAAGCGCCAGCGTCACCACCACGGCGCCCGTCATGATCGCGCGCGACAGCAGACGCGACGACGCCCCCGCCGGTTCGGAAGTCGGCGGCCGCATCCAGTTCAACGCCGCCGTCAGCAGCGCGTCCAATACCGCCAACCCGAACACCAAGCCGTACCCGATCCACAGGGCGAACAGGCCGTGGGACGAGATGAACTTGACCTTCTGGATGAACGCATCCTGCAAGTCCCCCTTCGGGTTGGCCAGCACGATCAGCAGCACGCTCATCATGAGAAATGCCGCCACGGTGGCGATCAACCATTGCTGGGTCACTGCGCCCATCGCACAGCGCAAATCACGCTTGCCGGCCAACACACGCCGTCCCCAGGCCAGCGCCGCGACGACAATCGCCAGCGCCACAATGTGGAACACCGCCGCCAGCGGACGCTTGCCCATCTCAACCAGCAATCCGAAGAAGCCAAAACAAGCCACGATCACGAAGGCGCCGATCACGCCGAGCGTGAAGCGTTCAGACCGGCCGCCCGAACGCCACGTCTGGACCAACCGCTCGTCCACCTGCGTGAGCGCCAACACGCCACCGCCGACCGCCGACAGCATCAAGATGCCGGCCAGCATGAGCTTGTCGAACCGCGTCACATCAAAAATCCGCTCGACCTGCGGCACACTTGCCAGCACCACGAACGGCAACGAAAGCACGAACAGACCGATCGCCGCGTGCAACACCTTCACGCCAGCGGCCAGCGCACCCGCGAACGACAACATCAGCCCTGCGAGCGCCACTCCCCGCAGCAAGCTGCCCAGCGGAACGGCTTTGGCCGCCAACCCCGGCAGCCACGCAAATTTGACCTCTTGCGGCATCCACGCCTGAAGGCTGATAAACCAGACGACCGCCGCGCCGGCCAGTGCCGCCAGACAGACACCCCATCCCCGGGTGCGCCGCCACGCCGGTCCGCGCACCTGCCACGCGGCAAACGGCAGGAACCCCAGCGGCGCAATCAGCAGGGTGAACTGCACCCGCAAGTCGGTAAAATAGGATCCCAACTGCGGCAATATCCGGGATGTCGACGGAACGATCTTCTCGTATTGGCCCCGGGTGATCGCATGCTTGAAGCCCTCCCAGGTCCGTGGATAGCCCCAGTTCATCGGCGGGTTGCGCAGATCGGAAACGATCGGCATGTAAATGTAGAATGAGATCCCCAATTCGGCAAAAAAGAGGGACAGCGCCGCGAGCCGGCCATGCGGCAACAGCAACCAGGCCAGCCCCAGCACACCGAAATTCCACCACAGCGGCGCCTGAAACCACCAGGTCGTCGGATGGGTCAGCCCCAGCAGCGCCCCCTTGCGCACCAGGCCGAACAACGCCGCCTGCACCGCCAGCACCGCCAGCGCGTAGAAGATCCCCCGGGGAATGGTCGCGCCCAGTACAAACAGGATGCCGCAGCCACCCAGAAAGACAAGTGTCGGCAGTGCCCAGGAAAACACCGGCTGCCCCGGTGCGGCTTGCAGCACAGGCGCGGCGGGCAGGTTGGAAAGCACCGCGAACAAAACCAGCAGCACCCCGACCGCCAGGGCCAACGGCACGGCAACCCACCGTTCAGACCAGCGGTCGCGCTTGGCAAAACCGGCCAGCGCCGAACACGTCACCACACCCACCGTCAGAATGCCGATCCACAAATAACGCAACGGCGCGACCCGGGGCGCAAACTCGCCCGGCACCTGCAGGGAATGGGTCACCATGCCGGCCACCACCAGGCACAACAGCCCCGCCCCAAACAACACCGCGGGCACCGCATTGCGGCGGTTGCGTCCGCGCGCCGTGGCCGGGTCCCGCCGGTGCAAGGCCAGCGCCGCGACAAATCCCGCCAGCACCACCGCCAAACCGGCGATGAGCAGTCCCCCCGACGGCGCCATAACCTGCTTGCCGACCACTGGTTCGAGCTTGGCAAATCCAGGCATCGGCATCATC
>Ga0268276_1001005_pt1 | contig 29885 bp, 21 predicted proteins | sample saktaG_4_FD_190145 | JGI IMG/M metagenome (GOLD analysis project Ga0268276, IMG submission 190145) | Saline water microbial communities from Sakinaw Lake, British Columbia, Canada - sak_2010_1_5_45m | ecosystem: Environmental > Aquatic > Non-marine Saline and Alkaline > Saline ...
AGCTATTCAGATTTAGGCGCTCAAGTTACTGATAACCTTAGTAATAATTTAGGGGTAGTGATAGGAGGAGAAATGGTTAATACCGAAGAAGAAGGTTCTTACTTTGTCACTTATACTGCTACAGATGAAGCTGGCAATGTTGCTACGGCCACTCGGGAAGTCATTGTTTATGCTTATGATGTTGTGCCTGAGGTAGAACCTGTTGTAGAAGAAGAAGTGCCAATGATTGTTCCAGAAGTAGTGGTAGAACCTGAACCGGTAATTGAACCAATTGTGGAAGAAGTTATTGTTCCTGAAGAAACACCAGTAATTTCTCCAGTGGTAGAAGAAGAAATAACAGACATCGCTACCACCACAGAAACAATGGTGGCAAAAACTCCTCCTGTAGAATTGATTAATAATTCTCTTAGTTCTACTGAAGTTATGGTGGAAACAGCCAACGTGGTTGTGGAGAATGTGGTGGAAGGGGGGAAACAAGCGGGTAAGAAAATTAAGGAAACCGTTGAGGCAGTCAGTGAGGTGACAACAGTTGTGGCAGAAACAGTTTCGGAAGTAACCACAGATACTCTGGAACAAGTTTCTGCTGGAATAGAAACAGTGGCCGAAGAAGTTTCTGCTTTGATTAAAAAAGTTAATTTCTGGGAATTAATAGGAAATGTGAAGTCAGCTTTGCAGGGAGGAACAAAGAAAGTGGAATCGGGTTTACAAGCAAGTATTTCAACTGCGGGTAATGAAGCAGGTGATATGTTTGAGACGATTGGAAAATTCTTTAGACCTATTACAGAAGGTTTCCAGTCAGGAATAGAAGTTTTGAAAAATGCTCCTAAAAAGGTCTTTGAAAAAGTTGGTTTAGAAAAAATCATTTATCAAGCTCCTGAAGGGGTCCTTGCTAACATTAGTGATTTTAATAAAAATTCAGATTTGATTGAAGAAGAATATTTTAAATCTCAAGAAAAAAGTTTTTTCAGTTTTGCTGTGGAAGAAATTAATGCTTTACCAAGTAAGCTTGCTGATAAAATCAGTGATTCATTGTCTGTTTTGACAGCGACTATTTCAAATACTTTTGATTTTTTCAAAACACACCGCCCTAAGTGAATTAACCCTGTTAAATAAACAAAACAATTTATCAAAAAATATTTAAAACTTATCATGGAAAAACATTTATTAGAAAAAGAATCAAATCATATTTAACAGGGTAAATGGAAAATTTAAAAAAAATTAGAATAGCAATAAATGGATTTGGGCGGATTGGACGTGTTTTTTTTAGATTAGTTTTTGCAAATTCTGACCTTCAAGTTGTGGCTATCAATGATTTGGCTGATGAAGATAATCTCAAATATCTTTTGAAATATGATACTTCTTATGCAAAATGTTCTTTAGACTGTGAAAAAGCTATTCAAGAAGTTCAATTTCTTAGTGAACCAGACCCTCAATATTTGCCGTGGAAAGATTTAACCATTGATGTTGTTGTAGAAGCTACGGGGGTTTTTAATACTTACCAAAAAGCTAATGCGCATCTTGAAGCTGGAGCAAAAAGAGTAATTTTAACAGCGCCAGTTAAAGAAAATTCACAAGAAAATCTGGGGAGGTCAGACCTCTCCAAATCTGGGGAGGTCCGATCTCCCGAGATGCCTGATTATAATGTATTGGGAAAAACTATTTTGATGGGAATTAACGATGATGAATTAAAAAACTGTCAAATTAGTGCGAATGGTTCTTGTACGACCAATGCGGTTAGCCCTGTTTTACAAATTCTTGATAGAACTATCGGTGTTAATAAGGCTATTTTAAATACTATCCATTCCTATACTTCTACCCAAAAATTAGTTGACTCACCCAACAAAAAAGATTATCGTCGAGGACGAGCGGGAGCACAAAACATTATTCCCACCAGCACAGGAGCGGCGGTGGCTACAACTTTAGTTATTAAAAGGTTGGCAGGGAAGTTTGATGGATTAGCTTTAAGAGTTCCAACAGTGTTGGGTTCTTTGGTTGATTTAACTTTTGTTGCAAAAAGAGAAACTAGTTGTGAAGAAATCAATTCAATTTTAAAACAAGCCAGTCAAGAAAAAAGATGGCAAGATATTTTTACCACAACCGAAGATTCAATTGTTTCTTCAGATACCATTGGAAACCCCTATGCTTCTATCGCGGATTTATCTTTAACTAAAGTTATTGGCGGAGATTTGGTAAAAGTTTTAATATGGTATGATAACGAAATGGGTTATGCTAAAACCCTCATTAAACATATTTTGGCTACAAGGGATTATCCCTGTTAAATGTTTTCAAATTTAGTATAATTTAATTATTAATTAATCTTTAAATTTATTTTGTGTAGCTGTATAAAATTGTGGAAAAAAATAAATTTGAAATTAAAATTTGTTGCAACAAATTTTATTTAACAGGGTAAATTATGAAAATACTTATTGCTTCTGACCATGCTGGGTTTGAATTAAAAAAAGAACTTATTTTATCTTTAACTGAATTGGGCCATGAGGTTGAGGATAAGGGACCTTTTCAATATGTTTCAGATGATGATTATCCAGATTTTGTTCTTCCAGTTGCGGAAGAGGTTTCAAAAAATGAAAATATAAAAGCTATTATTCTCGGTGGTTCTGGACAAGGAGAAGCCATTGTAGCTAATCGTTTTAAAAATGTGAGAGCAGTGGTTTATTATGCTGATAATCCTGATGTTATTAAATTGACGCGTGAACACAATGATTCTAATGTGCTCTCTTTAGGAGCGAGATTTCTTTCTGTAGAAGAAGCTAAAGAAGCAGTTCAGCTTTGGTTGGAAACGAAATTTTCTGGTGAATCTCGTCATTCGCGTCGTCTCCAAAAGATAAATTTACTTAGTAACCGGGTTACTAAGTAAAATGGGGATAAGTCCAAAATAACCAATGTTTACAACATGATAACCACCTAGTTATTTAGTAACCTTACTTAGTAACCGGGTTACTAAGTAAAAAAATATATGAAAAAAGAGAATTATGTTGCTTCCTCGGCGACCCATCGAAGAGGTGGAGAAAATATAGAAATAATACCCGCTATTTTACCCAAAGATTTTGATGAATTGGAACGAAAATTGGCTCTTTTAAAAGATGTTTCTGTAATTTTAGGTGAACAAAAAAAAATGGTTGTGCAAATGGACATTTGTGATGGTTTATTTGTTGAAACTAAAACTTGGCCATATTGGGAAGGGGATGTTTTGGAAAAGTTAGCCCCTTTTCGTGATGTTTTTGACTTTGAAATAGATTTATTTGTTCAAAATCCTAAGAGTGCGATTTCAAATTGGCAAGAAATTGGGGCGAAAAGAATTATTTTACATATTGAAAGTTTAATTGACCAGTCCCTAAGCGAACTGTTTATAGAATTAGATGTTCAAGCCACTCAATTTGGTTTTTCACTCAATTTGGAGACAGCCACAAAAGGATTAGACCAATATGTAAGAGATGCAGACTTTTTCCAGTTTATGGGAATCAATAAAATTGGTCATCAGGGAGAAAAATTTAATAAAGGTGTTTTGAAAAAGATAAAAATTTTTCGTCAAAATAATCCGGATGTTATAATTTCTGTGGATGGAGGAGTTAATTTGAAAAACAGTCAAGACTTGGTGAAAATGGGTGCTAATCGTCTAGTGGTTGGTTCAGTTATTTTTGGGAAACATAATGCTGAAGAAATAGTTCAAATAATTAAAAAGTTTAGAAAAATTCACCCTGTTAAATAAACAAAACAATTTATCAAAAAATATTTAAAACTTATCATGGAAAAACATTTATTAGAAAAAGAATCAAATCATATTTAATAAGGTAAATTATGGCGATTGACAACAAAAAAATAATTAAAGATTTGGAAAAGATAGCGACAACTGTGCGTCAAGAAATAATTGAGATGTTAAGGCAAGCTGGTTCGGGACATACGGCTGGTTCCTTGAGTATGACAGAGATTTTTGTAGCGATGTATTTTAATATTTTGAGACATGACCCCCGCAATCCAGATTGGGGAGGAAGAGACCGTTTAATTCTTTCTCATGGACATACTTGCCCAGCTTTATATGCGGTGATGGCTGAAGCTGGTTATTTTCCAAAAGATGAATTACAAACATTGCGAAAATTCGGGTCTTCATTACAGGGACATCCACACAAGGAATGGTTAAAAGGAATTGAGACGAGTTCTGGTCCTTTAGGATCGGGGCTTTCACAAGCGGTTGGAATGGTTTTGGCAGATAGAATCGATCATTTTTCTGACTTGGAAGATTTGGACGTCGGGTGTTTAAGTGGTAAGGAAAGAAAATTTTTTTATTGTTTAATGTCTGATGGAGAGATGCAGTGTGGTCAAACTTGGGAAGCCCTGATGTTGGCAGGAAAAGAAAAACTTTCTAATTTGATTGCAATTATTGATAGAAACAATATTCAAATCAGTGGAGAAACAGAAAAAGTTATGCCTTTAGAACCCTTGCGTGATAAATTAGAGGCTTTTAATTGGCAAGTTTTAGAAATTGACGGGCATAATTTTGAACAGATAATAGGGGCGGTAGCAACAGCTAAGAGAACAACAGGATTGCCCTTTGAAGAAAATCGTCCCACAATTATTATTGCTCATACAATTCCGGGAAAGGGTTTTCCAGAATTTGAAAACGATTATCATTGGCATGGCAAAGTTCCTGACAAGATTTCTGTTTCTGTAAAATTCACAGAATCCCAACCCTCTTAATTTCGGGAGGTCCGACCTCTCGAGAAATATATTAAAGGAATATGAAATTTAAAAAAGGGGAACAAAAAAAAGTTTTCGTAGGTGCTTCGGGTGGAGTAGATTCTTCTACTGCGATGGCTTTATTAAAAAAACAAGGTTATGCCGTGACAGGTGTTTTCATCAAAGTTTGGCAACCTGATTTTGTAGAATGTCGGTGGAAAGAAGACCGTTTAGATGCGATGCGAGTTTGCGCATCTTTAGGCGTTGATTTTTTAGATTTGGATTTGGAAAAAGAATATAAGCGAGACGTTTTTGATTATATGGTGGATGAGTATAAAAATGGGAGAACTCCTAATCCTGATGTGATGTGCAATAAAAAAATTAAATTCGGGGCTTTTTTAGATTTTGCAAAAAAGACAGGGGCAGATTATATCGCGACTGGTCATTATGTTAGGTTACAAGCTGGACAGCTTTTAGCTGGAGTTGATAAAAACAAAGACCAATCATATTTTTTATGGACGCTAACACAAGCACAGCTTAAACATTGTCTTTTCCCAATTGGTGATTATGAAAAAACGGAAGTTAGACAATTAGCTAAAAAATTTAATCTTCCCACAGCTCAAAAAAAAGATAGCCAAGGTTTGTGTTTTGTGGGAAAAGTTGATATGAAAGAATTTTTAGAGAGATTTATTCCGCAAAAAAAGGGAGATGTTTTGAACGAAAAAGGAGAAGTAATTGGTCAACACGATGGGGTTTTCTTCTACACCATTGGACAAAGACACGGTTTTGAAATTATAAAAAAAGGAACAAATGACAAACCTTATTACATTACTGCAAAAGATTTAGATGAAAATACTTTAACGGTTTCAAACAACAAAAAATTTCGGGAGGTTCGACTCCCCGAGATTTTTAGGGGGGTTGAAATTGAGGAAGTAAATTGGATTTTGGGGAAAAGTCCAAATTTAGATAAGAAGTATCAGGCCAGGATAAGATATAGACAAGTTTTGCAAGATTGTGGTCTGATGGAAAAAAATAATGAAATCTTAATTAAGTTTGAAGAAAATCAAAATGTAGCTAAAGGTCAGTCCCTTGTAATCTATGATGGAGAAATTTGTTTGGGAGGAGGAATAATTAGCTAAAGAATTTAATCAATAAATGATTACAAGTTTTTAATTACATTTGATATAATAAAGAGATGATGACAGAAGAAGACAAACCAATTTATATAATTAAAGCAAGCGGAGAAAAAGAACCTTTTGAAAATGAAAAACTCAGAAATTCTTTAAGAAAAGCCGGGGCAAGCTCTCAGGTAATTGAAGAAATTGTTGGAGTAATTAGGAAAAAATTAATTGATGGGATGACTACTACTGAGATTTATAAAGAGGCCCTTAAGTTGTTAAGAGAGATTGAGGAAGAAATTGTTCCTATCAAATATTCGGTTAGAAGAGCTGTTATGCAGTTAGGTCCAGACGGTTTTTCTTTTGAGGATTTTATCGGAGCAATGTTTCGGGCTGTTGGTTATAAAGTGCAATTAAGACAGACAATTAGAGGATTATGTGTGGCTCATGAAATTGATCTTATTGCTCAAAACGATGAGGAAATTTTAATTGGTGAAATAAAATTTCACAATAAACAAGGAATGAAATCAGATATAAAAATTGTTTTATATGTGAAAGAAAGATTTGACGATTTAATGAAAGGTGAATTTTGGAAAAATATAAAAAAAGATTTAAGGAAAGAACTTTTGTTAATAACTAACACTAAGTTTACTAGTAAAGCAATTCAGTATGCAGAATGTTATCCTGGGTTGCAATTAATGAGTTGGAATTATCCAGAAGGAGGAAGTCTACATAAGTTTATAGAAGAGGCTAAATTATATCCACTAACTTGTTTGGAATCATTAAGTAGTTATGAAAAAAAATTATTTTTGAAAAACAAAATTGTTTTATGTCGGGAATTAAAACAAGGAGGAGAGAGGTTATTTAATTTGGTGGGAATTTCTCCAGAAAAAAGGGTAGTAGTTTTAAGAGAAGTAGAACATTTATTAACTAAAAAATAATCATTAGGATGAGTTACAATTTTATAAAGTTAAAAAAAGATGTTGCTGAAATAGAGAACTGGTTAAAAAAGGAATTTTCTAATATCAGAACTGGTTTGGTCTCAATCACGATTTTAGACAATATTAGGGTCGAAAATTACGGCAACTTGACACCGATCAACCAAATAGCTAATCTGACAATAGAAGATGCAAAAACAATTCGAATTATCCCTTGGGATTCATCTCAAGTTAAAGGAATTGAAAAAGCAATAATAAAGTTCGATTTAGGTGTATCTGTTGCAGTGGATGAAAAGGGATTAAGATTATCTTTTCCTGAGTTGACTAACGAAAGAAGACAAACTTTTGTCAAAATTGCCAAAGACAAATTAGAACAAGCTAAGGTTTCTTTACGAGCCGAACGAGACAAAGTCTGGAATGATATTCAGAATAAAGAAAAAAATAATGAAATTAGTGAAGACGATAAATTTCAATTAAAAGATGAAATGCAAAAAATTATAGATGAGATAAAAGAAGTGTTAGTCGTATTGTTTGAAAAGAAGGAAAAGGAAATAATAGGGTAAGGGGTCGGCTGAAAAAATTATGCCAATTTTGATTTTTATAATAGTTTTAGGAATTCTTATTTTTGTCCATGAATTGGGTCATTTTGTCTTTGCCAAAAAAACAGGAATGTTGGTGGAAGAGTTTGCCATTGGTTTTCCTCCCAGAATTTTTAGTTTTCAAAAAGGAGAGACAAAGTATTCTATTGGTCTTATTCCAATTGGTGGTTTTGTCAAAATACATGGAGAAGATTATGAAGACAAGGATAAAAGGGATAACCAAAAAGAAAAAGACAAAAATTATCAGAGACGATTTACGAGTAGCCCTAAATGGGCCCAAGCAGTTGTTCTTATCGCTGGTGTTTCTTTTAATTTGTTATTGGCTTGGTCTTTTATTTCTATTGGCTTTATGTTGGGGTTGCCTGTTTCAATTAACCAATTTGAAAATGAAGTTGTTAATGACGTCAGATTGGTCTTAATTAATGTTTTGCCGAAATCTCCAGCTGAACAAGCTGGATTAAAAACAGGCGATATTATTTTATCTTTAGGAGATGAAGTAGCTAATGTAGTTCAAAATTTTGAAAGCGCTAAAATAGCAGAGGATTATATTGCTGTTCATGGTAATCAAAAAATTGAAGTCCTCTATAAAAGGAATCAAGAGACAATTTTGACCAAACTTACTCCTCAAGAAGGAATAGTAGAAGGAAAACCAGCAATAGGAGTTTCGTTTGGAATGATTGGAATTATTAAATTTCCAGTAGGGGTTGCTTTTTGGGAAGGTTTAAAGACGACTTACTCATTGACGGTTGCTACTGTTATTGGTTTATTTTATTTTGTAAAAGATTTATTGGTTGGGTCAGCCGACTTGTCTCAAGTAGCTGGTCCAGTGGGAATTATTTTTATGGTAGGAAATGCCTTTAGTTTTGGTTTTATTTATTTACTTAGCTTTGTAGCTCTTATTTCTATAAATTTAGCTGTTATAAATTTAATTCCTATTCCAGCTCTTGATGGAGGGCGTTTGTTGTTTGTTTTAATTGAAGCTATCAAGAGGTCTCCTCTGAAGGCAAAAACTGTTAATGGACTTAATTTTATTGGTTTTGCTTTCTTAATTCTTTTAATGCTGGCTGTCACTTTCAGCGATGTTATTAAGTTTTTCTAATTTTGAGAAGATAAAATCATCAAAGAGAAGATTAATGTTTATTAGGACAGTTGTTTTGACCAAACTGTTGGAATAAGTTATTATTAGAGTAATGCGACAAAGTAATTTATTTACAAAAACAAGAAAAGAAGCTCCTAAAGACGAAGTAGCTAAAAATGCTAGATTGCTTATTCAAGCTGGTTTTATAAATAAAGAAATGGCGGGGGTATATTCTTTTTTACCTTTAGGTCTAAGAGTTTTAGAAAAAATAAAAGATATTATAAGAGACGAGATGAATAAAATGGGGGGGCAAGAAATTTTAATGACGACTCTCCAAGACAAAGATGCTTGGGAAAGGACGGAGAGATGGGATGACAACAAAGTTGATGATTGGTTTAAAACCGATTTAAAAACGGGGTCTGAACTTGGTTTAGCTTTTACCCACGAAGAACCTCTCACTCAAATAATGAAAAATTTTATTTCTTCATACAAAGACTTGCCTTGTTTAGTTTATCAATTTCAAACCAAGTTTAGGAATGAATTAAGAGTTAAATCAGGTCTTCTGAGAGGGAGAGAATTTTTAATGAAAGACCTTTATTCTTTTTCTAAAAACAAAGAAGAACACGAAAAGTTTTATGAGAAGATGAAAGATGTTTATATGAATATCTTTGGGAGATTAGGTTTTGGTGATAAAACTTACACAACGATTTCGTCGGGGGGGAGTTTTTCTAAGTATTCTTATGAATTTCAGACCTTAACAGAGGCGGGGGAAGATTTAGTTTATGTTGTTGATGAAGTTAAAAAGATTGCTATAAATAAGGATGATTTTAGCGAAGAGATTTTAAAAGATTTTGGATTAGAAAATATAAAAAAAGAAAATTTGACACAAAGAAAATCAATTGAAGTAGGCGATATTTATTCTTTAGGGGAAAAATATTCAAAGGCCCTTGGCTTGAGCTATAAAAATGAAAAAGGAAAAGAAAAGTTTGTCTATATGGGTTCTTATGGAATTGGAGTAACTCGGTTGATGGGAACTATCGTAGAAATTTTTTCAGATGAAAATGGAATTATTTGGCCAGAAGCAGTGGCTCCTTTTCAAATACATTTGTTAAGTTTAGGGCAAGATAATGAAGCCGATAAAATTTATGAAAAATTGAAGGAAGCTGGAAAAGAGGTTCTTTATGATGATAGAGATGTTAAGGCCGGTGAGAAATTTGTGGAGGCTGATTTAATTGGTATTCCAATTAGAATTGTGGTGAGTGAAAAAAGTTTGAAAGAGGGAGGGGTAGAATTTAAAAAAAGGAATGAAAAAGTAACAAAAATCGTAAAAACGGAGGAGTTGTTTAAATGATATTAATAGTTTAGTTTAAAGATAATTTACTTTTTGTAGGTATCTAACGGGATGAAAAAAAAGAACATCATAGAAAGAATAAAGAAGAAATTTAAGAATTTATTTTCTAATGATATTGGAATTGATTTGGGTACTGCCAATACTCTTGTTTATGTTCGAGGAAGAGGAATTGTCTTGAACGAACCGACGGTGGTGGCTTTAAATGAAAAAACTGGAAGAGTAGTGGCGGTTGGTCGCCAAGCTCAAAAAATGATTGGGCGAACTCCTTCACACATAACAGCTGTGAGACCTTTAGTGGAAGGAGTTATTTCTGATTTTGAGATAACAGAAGAAATGATTGCTTACTTGATAAATAAATCACAAGAAAATTCAAAAAAAATAATTGGTCCGCGAGTTTTGGTTGGTGTTCCTTCGGGCATTACCAATGTAGAAACACGCGCAGTTTATGATGCTGTAAAAAATGCTGGGGCACGAGAGGTTCATCTGATTGAAGAACCCATGGTCGCAGCTATTGGAGATCGTCTCCCGATTAAAGATGCCGTGGGGAGTGTCATTATTGATATCGGTGGGGGAAATACAGATATTGCGGTGATTTCTTTGGGTGGAATAGTTAATTCTAAAAATTTAAAAATAGCTGGAGATAGGTTAAATGAAGATATTATTCAATATGTCAGAAATAAATTTAAGATTTTAATCGGGGAAAAAACAGCGGAACGTTTAAAAATAGATATTGGTTCAGTTTTACCTTTAGATGAGCCATTGGAAGCTACGATGAGGGGGAGAGATTTAGTAACGGGCTTACCTCGAGAAATAAAAATAAACGATACTCATATACGAAAGGCCATTTCCCAATCACTTGTTTTGTTATTAGATGCGATTAAAGAAGTCTTAGAAATAACCCCTCCAGAAATAATATCTGATATTTTAAATAGGGGGATTTTCCTTACGGGAGGGGGTTCTCTTCTTAGACAGTTAGATGTTCTTTTGGGTGAATTGACAAAAGTTCCTGTTCATCTTGTAGATGACCCTCTAACTTCAGTTGCGAGGGGAACGGGAGTAGTCTTGGAAGAGATGAGCGATTATAAAGAAATTCTTATTTGTGATGAAGATGGTGTTTCTCTCAAAGAATAATAAAAGTAGCAAAAAAAAGTTCTTAATTGGATTTATTGGGTTATTATTGATGGTGGCTTTTTACTTGGGGGGCTTATCTTTTTTAACAGGACCATTACACTATGCTGGAAAACCATTATGGTGGTTAAAAAATTATTCTTTTGAAATTGTTTCTAACTTTACAGCCATAATTAAGACAAAAGAAACTTTATCGGAAGAAAATAAAGAATTGAAAATCAAATTGAATCAAATTAATTCCCAGTATTTATTTCTCAAAACTTTATCAGAAGAAAATAAAGAATTGAAAAAAATGTTGGGGAGACAGGAAAATAATTATAAATTTATTTTAGCTAATGTTTTAGCCAAACCTAATTTATCGCCCTATGATTCTTTGATTTTAGATGTGGGGGAGAATTATGGTGTTAAAAAAGGAGATAAAGTTGTGGTTGATGATACCGTCGTTATCGGCGAGTTGGAAGAAATTTATTCTAAAACAGCCAAGGTTCACTTGTATTCTTTTCCTGGGGAGAGTTTAAATGTAGCCATTGGTTTTAATAAAATAGTCGGTATGGCTAAAGGGAAAGGAGGGGGCAATTTTGAAGTAAAATTTCCTAAAGATGTTCTTTTTGAAGAGGGTGATATTGTTGTTCTTCCCAGCCTAAATTTATTTTTTTTAGGAGTAATTAATAAAATAATAATTACTCCAGAAGATTCTTTACAAACTATTTTATTTAAAATTCCAATTAATATCTTTGAATTAAAATGGGTTCAAATTTTTCAAGAATAATAGTAGATTTTTGTTTATGTTTTAGTATTTTTATCTTACCTTGGTGGATTTCTCTTTTATTTATGTGTGGGGCTTTTTTTATTTTTGAATCATTTTATGAAGGTTTGTTTTTAGGTTTAACGGCTGATTTACTCTTTTTTACTTCTCACGAATTATTCTATAATTTACCTATTATTTTTTTCTTATCTTTGTTTGCTTTTTTACTAATATCTTTTTTGAAAAAACAATTAAGATTAAATCATCAATAATGTTTTTAAGAAAAAAAAAATTATTCCATAGGTTTAAAAGAACTGGAAGAGAAATTACCCCAGATGATATTTTTATTGATTCAAAAAATTTGCCGAGATTTGATGAGGACCAGTTTGAAGGGAGAATAGAAAAATCTATTTCAAAAAAGATTATTATTTTTGTTGGTTGTTTCTTTATGTTGGTAACTACTGTTTATCTTTTAAAAATAGGAGATTTACAGTTGAAAAATGGTAATAAATTTTTGGCAAGAAGCGAAAATAATCATCTTCAACACTCAATTATTTTTGCAGAACGAGGAATCATTTACGACAGGAACAATCAAGAGCTTGTTTATAATTCTTCAGAGAAAGAGACTGATCAAGAATTTTTTAAGAGAGAATATTTTGATTATAAGGGGTTGGCCCATATTTTAGGTTATGTAAGTTATCCATTAAAGGATAAAAATGGTAATTATTATCAAGATGAGTATCTCGGAAAAAGTGGTATGGAAGAATTTTTCAATGATAAATTAAGCGGTGAGAACGGTTTAAAAATCATTGAAAAAGATGCTCTCTTTGAGACAAAATCAGAGTCAATTATTCAGCCCCCCCAAAAAGGCGAGAGTGTTTTTCTTTCTATTGATATTAGAGTTCAAGAAACACTTTATAAGTTTATCTCTGGATTAGCCAAACAAATTGGTTCTAAAGGTGGGGCAGGGGTGATAATGGATGTGAACAATGGTGAAGTTTTGGCCTTAGTCAGTTATCCAGAATATGACCTTGAAATTATGTCTAATAGTAAGGACGAAAATGAAGTCAAAAAATATACAATGGCGAAAGATAATCCTTTCCTAAATAGAGTAACTATGGGTCTTTATACCCCAGGGTCTATTGTTAAGCCGTTTTTAGCTATAGCTGCTTTGAATGAAGGTATTATTAGTCCTAATAAAAAAATATTAAGTACGGGTTCTATTTCTATTCCTAACCCATATTTCCCCAATGAAAGTTCTATTTTTAACGACTGGAAAGCTCACGGTTGGGTAGATATGAAAGAAGCATTGGCTGTTTCCTCTAATGTCTATTTTTATGCAATTGGAGGTGGATACGAGGGTCAAATTGGTTTAGGTATTGATAAAATTAATGAATATATCAAACTTTTTGGTTTTAGCGAAGAAGCGGGGATTGAGGGTTTTTTAGAAGAAAGAGGAATTATTCCTAATCCCGAGTGGAAAAAAAAGATGTTTAATGGAGAGGAATGGATGTTGGGAGATACTTACCACACTTCTATTGGGCAATATGGTTTTCAAGTAACCCCTTTACAGATAGTAAGAGCTATAGGTTCAATTGCTAACAGCGGAAAACTTTTTCGTCCAACTATTGTAAAAAAAGAAAATAATGAAAAAAATTATGAAATTATACCAATTGATGAACAATATTTTCAAATTGTGCGAGAAGGGATGCGACAAGCGGTGACTGTTGGAACAGGCAAGGGATTAAATTTACCTTTTTTAGATATTTCGGTCAAAACTGGTACTGCTGAAAGGGGGACTATAAAGGAAAAAGTTAATTCTTGGGTGACGGGTTTTTTTCCGTCTATCAATCCGAGGTTTGCTTTTGCTGTGATGATGGAAGAGGGTCCTAGTGATAATCAAATTGGGGGTCTTTATGTTATGCGACAATTATTAGAGTGGATGCATCTAAACACCCCTGAATATTTATCATCTTAAATTTAAAAAAGAGATTTTAAGAAAAACCTTAAAAAGACAGAAAGTTTTATTTTTAAGGTTTGTTTTTTATTACTATGTATATTAGAATGTAGGGCAAAGATTTGGTAAATAAAGATATGAACAATGACAGAGAATATCTAACAAAAGAAAAATACGAGGAACTTCAAAAAGAGTTTGAATGGCTTCAATCAGGAAGGCGAAAAGAATTAGCAGATAATTTAAGAGAGGCGATGACCTTAGGTGATTTAAGTGAGAATGCAGAATATCACCAAGCCAGAGAAGATCAAGCCAATGTTGAAAAAAGAATAAAGGAATTAGAGGTTATCTTAAAAAATGTTGTTATTGTCAAACAAAGTAAATTTGATACTGTTGGTGTGGGAGCAACTATCCTTCTGAAGAAGAAAGGAGAAAGCGAAAACAAACAGTTTTACATTGTAGGGACCCAAGAAGTAGATATGGAACAAAATAAAATTTCTATAACTTCACCTTTAGTGCAAGCTATGTTAGACAAAAAAGAGGGTGAATCATTTGCTTTTAAATCACCGAAAGGGATACAAGAATATAAAATAATTAGTATTAAGTAATTATTAATTTTTTTTAAAAACTATAAACTATTAACTAACAACTATAAACTGAATCATGGCATCTTTAGAAGAAATTAGAAAAATAAGACTGGAAAAAAAGAAAAAATTAGAAAACAAAGGCATTAATCCTTATCCAGCCAAAATCGTTTTTGATGCGACCTTAAAAGAAGTTATTGATAGTTTTAAAGAAGGAAAAAAAATTAGAGTGGTAGGGAGAATAATGTCTCTTCGTTCACAGGGAGTTTTGATTTTTTTTGATTTATTTGATGGCACAGGAAGTTTCCAAGGACTTCTCAAAAAAGATGAAATTAGTGAGGAAAAATTCAATCTTTTTGTAGAAACAATTGATATTGGTGATTTTGTTTTGATTGAGGGGAAACTTTTTATAACTGAAAGAGGTCAGCAAACAATAGCTGTTTCTGATTGGAAGATTGTTGCTAAAAGTTTAAGACCTTTACCAGAGAAGTGGCATGGTTTAAAGGATTCAGAAGAAAGATATAGAAAAAGATATTTAGATTTATTGATGAATCCTGAGATTAAAAATCTTTTTATCAAAAAAACAGAATTTTGGAATGTTGCGAGAGAGTTTTTTAAGGCAAAAGGTTTCCTTGAAGTAGAAACACCTATGTTAGAAATAACTACAGGGGGAGCAGAGGCCCGACCTTTTATTACCCATCATAATGATTTTGATATTGATTTATATTTGAGAATTTCTGTTGGCGAATTATGGCATAAACGACTGTTAGTGTCTGGTTTTACAAAAACATTTGAAATTGGCAAAATTTTTCGCAATGAGGGAACTAGTGCAGAACATTTACAGGAATTTACTAATTTAGAGTTTTACTGGGCTTATGCTGATTACAAAGATGGGATGGAATTGGCACAAGAATTATATCGGAAAATAGCTAAAGATGTTTTTGGAACAACCAAGTTTGAATTGAAACAATATAAATTTGATTTAGCAGATGAATGGATTGAAATTGATTATCAGAGTGAAGTATTAAAACAAACAGGTATTGATGTTTTGACTACCAATGAAGAAAAAATGAAAAGCAAGTTAGATGAACTTAAAATAAAGTATGAAGGAGAAAATAGAGAACGTTTGATGGATACTTTATGGAAATATTGTCGAGAAAAAATTGCTGGCCCAGCTTTTCTTATTAATCATCCTAAGTTAGTAGCTCCTTTAGCCAAAGTTAAAAATGATAATCAGGAGTTGACAGAAAGATTTCAAATTATTTTAGCTGGTTCAGAAATAGGCAATGGTTTCTCGGAATTGAACGACCCGCTTGACCAAAAAGAAAGGTTTGAAATACAACAAGCTCTTTTGAAAAAAGGTGACCTTGAAGCCATGATGCCCGATTGGGAATTTGTAGAAACTTTAGAATACGGTATGCCACCAGCTTGTGGTTTTGGTTTTGGTGAAAGATTATTCTGGGTTTTAGCGGGTGTCTCTGCTCGAGAAGGAACTCTCTTCCCCCTAATGCGTTCAAGAGAAGTAGGAAAAGACTAAAAATAGATTAAAAGTTGATTTTGACAAGGTTATTTGGTAGAATACGGGCATGTTAAAAATTAGATTACAGAGAGTTGGTAGAAAACATGATCCTTCTTACAGGATTATTTTAGCTGACGTCAAACAAGGACCAAAAAGCGGTAAATCTATTGAGAATCTTGGTTCCTATGATGCTAGAAAAGATGTTAAACAAGTAAAGGGAGAAAGAATAAAATATTGGATTGACCATGGAGCACAAGTTTCAGATACAGTTCATAATATTTTAGTAAGTGAAAAAGTAGTTGAAGGTAAAAAAATAAATGTTTTACCTAAAAAAACTCCAATTAAAAAAGAAGTAAACACAACCCTAAAAGAAGAAAAATCTACTACGGAGGAAATTAAAAATGATAAAGAAAAAGTAAATATCGCAGACAAAGATGTGATTGAAGAAACAGAAGAAACACAAAATGAAGAGGAGAAAGTATAAATGTAAATGATAGTTGACTTATTTTTACAGATAAAGTAAACTACAAGGCAGTAATTATACGACTTATTGAGTTGTGATATATAGTTCAAAATATTAATATTTACCTCAGAAATACGGTAGGACGTTTTTTGTTGGTATTGTTTTGTCAATTTAAAGTTGACTTTTTAAAAAGTTCTTATATTCGCTTTTTATTATTTTATTTCTTTATTTAAGATTAATTTTCTATGAATACACCTAAAAAAAGTAGAGAGAAGAAATATTTTAAGAAATTTAAAAAATCATTAGTAGAACTCCCCAACTTAGTAGAGTCCCAATTGTCTTCCTATCAAAAATTTGTTGATGGAGGAATTGAAAGTGTTCTTAAAGAATTTACTCCCATTGAGGACTATTCTGGCAAAAAATTTAAAATGGAGTTTCTTGATTTTGAATTTAAACAACCAGATTATGATGAGTTTTATGCTAAAGAAAACAAAAAAACATACCAAGCTACTATTAAGGTAAACGTAAAACTAACTAACAAGATATTAAAAATAGAAAAAGAACAAGAGATTTTCTTGACTGATTTTCCGATGATGACTGAACATGGCACATTTATTATCAACGGAATTGAAAGAGTTATTGTGCCACAATTATCAAGGTCATTCGGAATGTTTTTTACGGTTCAAGAACTAAAAGGGAAAAGATATTTTGGGGTTAAAATAATTCCTTATAGAGGGGCTTGGATAGAAATAGATTCGGAACCAGGGGGTCTTATCTATGTCAAAATAGATAGAAAAAGAAAATTTTTGATTAGTTCTCTTTTAAGAGTAGTTGCTCCAGTGGGGGCTGACTTAACATCTTTGTTTAAGGATAAAGAAGCCAAAGAAATTATTCAAAAATCAATTGAAAATGACCCGGCTAAAAATATAGATGAATCTTATATTGAAATTCATCGAAAATTAAGAGATGGAGAATTAACAACAGCCAGTCATTCAAAAGTATTTGTTGATGGTGTTTTAGATAAGGAAAAGTATGACTTACACGAAGTAGGAAGATTTTATTTTAACAAAAGATTTGGTAAGTCAATGGATAAAAAAGAGTTGGAAAGAAAGACAATTTCTATTGATGATTTGGTAACGATAGTTGAACATATTGTAGAGTTAAATAGAACACCAGGAGTTCCTGAAGATGATATTGACCACTTGGGGTCAAGAAGATTGCGTTATTTTGGCGAAATGGTCCAACAAAAATTTAGAGTAGGAATGTATCAGATAAAAAGGAATATTCAAGATAGGATGTCAATTATTGGGGTGGACGTAACTTTACCGATGCAATTGGTTAATCCTCGTCCTTTACAGGCAAGAATTAAAGAATTCTTTGCTACCAACCAACTTTCCCAATTTATGTTGCAAGATAATATTTTAGCAGAGTTAGAACATTTAAGAACTGTTTCAGCTTTAGGCCCAGGGGGATTGGTTCGAGAAAGAGCTGGTATTGAAGTTCGCGACGTCCATCCTTCTCATTATGGAAGAATTTGTCCTATCCAAACACCAGAAGGTCAAAATATTGGATTGATATTACACTTAGCTAATTATGCCAAAGTCAATGACTTCGGAATGGTTGAGACCCCTTATTCTAAAGTTAAAAATGGAAAAGTAACTGGTGAAATAGTTTATTTAAATGCAGCCGATGAAGAATTATATAATATTGCGGATGCAACAATTAGTTTAAGTGGAGACAGCACTATCAAAGAAAAATTAATAGAAGTGCGAGTAGGGGGGAGGTTGGGAATAGTAGATAGACAAAAAGTAGATTTTATTGATGTTTCAACTAAACAGGCTTTTTCAGTAGCAACCTCGATGATTCCTTTTTTGAATCACAATGATGCTAACAGAGCTTTGATGGGGTCTAATATGCAAAAGCAATCAGTGCCTTGTGTTTTACCCGAAGCACCTTTGGTAGCGACTGGAATTGAAGAAAAAGCTGCGCGTGATTCTGGACGTTTGGTTATTGCTAAAGAAAGTGGAATTATTTCTTTTGTAGATGCGAGAACCATTAAAGTTAAAAATAAAAAAGGAGAGGAGGACGAATATAAATTAGTTAATTTCTTAAGAACTAATAGTTTTTCTTCCTTAAGTCATTATCCCCTTGTTAATCTAAACCAAAAAGTAAAGAAGGGCGATATTTTAGCAGATGTATCTTCCACAGAAAATGGACAAATAGCACTTGGTCAGAATATTTTAGTAGCTTTTATGTCATGGTATGGTTCAAATTATGAAGATGCTATTGTTATTTCTGATAGATTGGTCAAGGAAGACAAATTTACCAGTATCTATATTGAAGAATTTGTGGAAGATGTCCGTGATACAAAGTTGGGAGAAGAAATAACTACTCACGACATTCCCAATGTTGGTGAAGCTAAATTAAAAAACCTAGATGAAGATGGAATTATTAGAATTGGGGCAGAAGTTAACCAAGGTGATATTTTGGTTGGAAAAATTACACCGAAAGGGGAAACCCAACTGACACCAGAAGAAAGATTATTAAAGTCTATTTTTGGTGAGAAAGCCCAAGATGTTAAAGATACGTCTTTACGAGTTAAAGGAGGTAAAAGAGGTTTTGTCAAAAGTGTCAAAGTTTTTTCTAGAGATAAAGGTGAGATAAATGAGCCAGGAGTGATTAAAAGAATTTATGTTGAAGTAGCTCATCTAAGAAACATTTCTGTGGGTGACAAGTTATCTGGCCGACATGGTAACAAAGGAGTTATTTCAAGAATTCTTCCCCAAGAAGATATGCCTTATATGAAAGATGGCACTCCCATTGATATTATTTTAACTCCATTAGGAGTTCCTTCTCGTATGAATTTAGGACAAATTTTAGAATTGCATCTTGGGATGGCAGCTCATTCTCTGAATTATCAAGCCATTGTTCCTCCTTTTGCGGGAGCTACCGAAGAAGAAATTAAAGATGAGTTGGAAAAAGCTGGTTTTAGTAAAGATGGAACAATGGCACTTTATGATGGATTAACTGGTGAACCTTTTGATCAAAATATTGCTGTGGGTTATATGTATATTCTTAAACTTCACCATATGGTTGAGGACAAGATGCATATGCGTTCTGTTGGTCCTTATTCTCTTATTAATCAACAACCCTTAGGGGGAAAAGCTCAGAAAGGAGGGCAACGATTTGGGGAAATGGAAGTTTGGGCTCTTTTGGGGCATGGGACAGCTCATATTTTAAGAGAAGTTTTAACAATAAAATCGGATGATATTCTTGGTCGTTCAGCAGCTTTTGACGCTATTGTCAAAGATAGAAAAATACCAGAACCAAATATTCCAGCTTCTTTTAACGTTTTATTAAATAATCTTCGTGGTTTGGCTTTGGATATAGATTTAAAGAAAAAATAAAATAATTATATTTAAAATTAAATTAAATCTTAAAATAATATGTTAGCAAATAATAAAATAGCAAAAGACAAAGATTTCTACTCAACGGATTTTGATTATATTACTCTTAAATTGGCTTCTCCAGAAAAAATCTTAGAATGGTCACACGGTGAAGTTAAAAAACCAGAGACGATTAATTATAGAACACAACGAAGTGAAAAAGATGGTCTTTTTGATGAAAAGGTTTTTGGTCCTGATAAAGATTATGAATGTTACTGTGGTAAATATAAAGGAATAAGATATAAAGGAATTATTTGTGAAAAATGTGGAGTGGAAATCACGAGGTCAATCGTGCGACGAGATCGTATGGGGCATATAGAATTAGCTGTTCCGGTTTCTCATATTTGGTTTTTAAAATCAATTCCTTCTCGGATTGGTTTGATTTTAGATATCCCGGCGGCAGATTTAAGAAGGGTTATTTATTTTGCTGGCTATATAGTAGTGAAAATAAACGAAGATGAAAAAAAGAGAATTTTAAGCGAAGTAGAAATAGAGTATAAAACAAAAGTAAAAAATCTTAAAAGTAACAAAGATAAAGAAAAGATAAAAGAATTGGTCTCAAATGTGAAAAGAGAAATTGAGGGAATTCAATTAGGGGTCGTTTTTGATGAGATTACTTATAATAAAAACTCATTAAAATATGGGGCAATGTTTGAAGCTGGAATTGGAGCAGAAGCTATTTATGAAATTTGTAGGCAAATTAATTTAGAAAAGTTGAAGGAAGAATTGGAGAAAGATTTGATAAAGGCGGGCTCAATAAAAAGAGTTAAATTAAACAAACGATTAGAGTTAGTTGAGTCATTAATCACCTCAAAAACAAGGCCAGAATGGATGTTTCTTACGCGGATTCCAGTGATTCCACCAGCTCTTCGTCCCATGGTTGTTTTAGGAGGAGGACGACATGCAACTTCAGATGTAAATGATTTATACAGAAGAGTTATTAATAGGAATAACCGTCTTAAAAAATTACAAGAAATTAATGCCCCTGATGTTATTCTAAGAAATGAAAAAAGAATTTTACAAGAAGCGGTTGATTCTTTAATTGATAACTCAATCAAATATACGGGGTCTTCTTCTGTTATGAGTCAGGCACAGAGAAGACCACTTAAATCATTATCTGATAATCTAAAAGGGAAACAGGGCTTATTTAGACAAAACCTTTTAGGAAAAAGGGTAGATTACTCAGGTCGTTCGGTTATTGTAGTTGGACCTGATTTAAATTTGGATCAATGCGGTTTACCAAAATATATGGCACTTGAGTTGTTTCGGCCTTTTGTTATCTCTAGAATTTTAAAAGATGAATTAGCTCATAATATAAAGTGGGCAGGAAGGTTAATTGAAGAAGGGGGTCCAGAAGTTTGGGCTATTCTGGAAGATGTCATTAAAGATAAATATGTGTTATTGAATAGAGCTCCAACTTTGCACCGTTTAGGAATTCAAGCTTTTCGTCCGCTTTTGATAGAAGGGATGGCTATTCAAGTTCACCCTTTGGTTTGTTCGGCTTTTAATGCTGATTTTGATGGTGATATGATGGCCGTGCATGTTCCTTTGACGAGAAAAGCTCAAACTGAAGCAAGGGAAATTATGGCAGCAGATAAAAATATTTTAAAACCAGGAACGGGTCACCCAATAGTTGACCCCAAAATGGATATGGCTTTGGGTTGTTATTGGATGACAAAAATTGTTGATGAGGAGAAAAAAGAAAATAAATTTTTCTCAAGTATTAATGAAGCAATCACAGCTTGTGATTTTGGAGTGATTGGTTATGGAACTCTTATTAAAGTTTTACCATCGGAAAGTCCCAAGTATGCTGAATTTAAGGGAGAAGTTTTTGAGACAACGGCAGGGAGATTACTTTTTAACAGTATTTTGCCAAAAGATTATCCTTTTATAAATGATAAAGTTGGGAAAAAAGATATTTCTAGAATAACGAATGATTTAATTAAGAGATACGGAATGAAAAATATTGCGCCTATTTTAGGGAAAATAAAAGATTTTGGTTTTAAATATGCGACAAAATCGGGGGTTACTTGGGGAATTGATAATATTACTATTCCTGAAAATAAATACGAAATAATTAATTTAGCTAAGGAAAAATCGAGTGGAGTTTGGGCACAATATAATGAAGGGCTTCTTACTCCAGAAGAGAGACGGAGAAAAAATATAGAAATTTGGCATGCAACTAAAGATGAATTAGGAAATCTTATTCCAGATACATTAGATAAACAAGGGTCAGCTTATAATATGTGGATTTCTGGAGCGAGAGGTTCTCTGGGTCAATTTACTCAAATGGCAGGAATGAGGGGCCTTATTCAAAATACAGCGGGGGAAACGATTGAGACTCCAGTTATTTCTTGTTTAAAGGAAGGTTTGACACCGATTGAATACTTTACCACTACTCATGGTTCACGAAAAGGATTAGCTGATACAGCTTTGAATACTTCTAAAGCGGGTTATTTAACGAGAAAATTATTTGATGTCTCTCAAGATGTGGTTATTACAGAAGAAGATTGTGGAACAAATAATTATATTACTCTTAGAAAAGAAAAACTTTCAGGAATAGAAATTTCTTTAGCAAGAAATATCAAGGGAAGAGTCTTGGCTAAAAAAATTGAAGATAAAGATGGGAAAGTATTGTTTAAGAAAGGACACCTCATCACTACTGATGAGGCAGAGTTAATTGAAAATTTAGAAGTGGAATCGGTAGATGTAAGGTCTCCGATGACTTGCTCAACTTTACGTGGAATTTGCCAGAAATGTTATGGAACCGATTTTGGGACAGATGAATTAGTTGATTTAGGCGAGGCTGTTGGAACTATTGCTGCCCAAGCTATTGGAGAACCAGGAACACAATTGACCATGAGAACCTTCCACACGGGAGGAACTGCTTCTGTGGGAGGAGATATTACACAAGGATTGCCCAGAGTAGAAGAAATTTTTGAAAGAAGAATTCCTAAATCCATTGCCACAATTAGCAAAGTAAATGGGATGGTGACCGACATTGATGAAAAAGGAAAAGAAAGAAAAATAGTTATTATGCCAGATATTGAAAATCGCACAGCCTCAACAAAAGGAAAACAACAAATTATTTATATTATTCCTTATAATAGGACTATTTTAGTGAAAGTGGGAGATAAAGTAAAAAAAGGTAATTTATTGACAGATGGTTCGGCTGATATTGCGGAATTATTTAAATATGCTGGAAAAGAAAGAACGCAAGAATATATTATCAGGGAAACAATTAAAATCTATGAATTACAAGGAGCTTCTACCTCAAGAAAACATATAGAGGTTATTATAAAACAAATGATGTCTCGGAGAAAAGTTAAATCGTCAGGTGGAACAACTTTGGCAGTGGGAAGTATTATAGAAGATTTCAAATTGGAAGAAGAAAATAAGAAGGCGAAAAAATTAGGGTTAGAAGAAGCCAAAGGAGCGAATTTGGTTTTAGGAATCACAGAATCAGCCTTAACTAGAGAAAGTTTTCTTTCCTCGGTTTCTTTCCAAAATACAACCAAGATGTTAATTGGAGCCGCACTTAATGGAGCAGAGGATAATTTGGTTGGGTTGAAAGAAAATATTATTGTAGGGAGGTTAGTGCCAGCTGGTTCAGGGTTCAAAAATAGTAAAAAGTGGAAAATGATACAGGCGGTTGAAGAACCAGAAGGAGAAAGGGAGTAATATGAAGTCCATAAAGTCTGTAAGGCTCATAAAGTCAAAGGTCTATAAAGCCCATAAAGTCAAAAATCGCTTTGCGATTTTTCCAAAAAAAACTTTCGACTTTTGACTTTATAAACTTTAGACTAATATATATTATGGATAATGTTGAAAAAATAAAAAACCGTTTAGATATTGTCGATGTTGTCGGTTCTTATATAAAATTAGAAAAAACTGGTTTAAATTTTAAAGCATGTTGTCCTTTCCATAACGAAAAAACACCTTCTTTTTTTGTTTCACCGACGAGAGGAACATATAAATGTTTTGGTTGTGGAGAAGGGGGAGATATTTTTTCTTTTGTGGAAAAGTTTGAGGGGGTTGATTTTAAAGGAGCTTTAAAAATTTTAGCCGAGAAAGCGGGGATAGAGTTAGAAAAAGAAGACCCTAAGAAAGCAAATGAAAGGAAAAGAATTTACGATGTTTTAGAAAAAGCTACGGTTTATTTTGAAAAAAATTTGAAAGAAAACCTATCAGCTCTTGCTTATTTGGAACAGAGGGGAATAAATAATCAGACGATAGAGAAATTTCGGTTAGGATTTGCTAAACCAAATTGGCAAGATTTGTATAATTTTTTAAAAAAAGAAAAATATACTGATTTTGAGATAGATAAAGCGGGTTTAATTAAAAAAAAGAACGAAAAAAGCGGTTTTTACGATAGATTTAGAGAAAGAATTATTTTTCCGTTATTTGACAATTCAAATCAAGTTATTGCTTTCTCTGGAAGATATTTTGGGAGAGGTGGTGAGCAAGAAGGAACGATAGCTAAGTATTTAAATAGTCCAGAAACAATTTTATTTGATAAATCTAGCATTCTTCACGGATATAATTTTGCTAAGACCAAGATAAGAAAAAGAGATTTTTCAATTTTAGTGGAGGGGCAAATGGATCTTCTAATGTGCCATCAAAACGGTTATGACAATGCAGTGGCTAGTTCAGGAACGGCTTTAAGTCGGAGACACATTGATCTTTTAAAAAAATTATCTCGGAGATTGGTGATTGCTTTTGATGGAGATAAAGCCGGGTTTTCTTCTGCTTGTCGGGCTACAAAGATTGCTTTATCAGAAGGAATGGAAGTAAGATTAATGGAAATACCCAATGGGCTTGACCCAGCGGAGTTTATTTTGCAAGATAAATTAGGTTGGCAAAAAGCTCTGAAAGAGGGTAAACATATTGTTGAATTTTACTTAAACAAATTAGTTTTTGAAGTTAAGGGGGCTTCTAACAAGGTTGTAGATGATAAAATTAAAAGAAAATTAGGTAAAGCTGTTCAAGAAGAAGTCTTGCCTTTTGTAATCTTAATTGAAAGTGAGATAGAGAAAGCTAATTTTGTAGAAAAGATTGCTAATCAATTAGAAGTTCCAGATAAAGTTATTTGGGAAGAATTGGCAAAAATAAAAAAAATTGCTTTTTCAATGACTCGCCAGAGTGAAGAAGAGGGGTTTGATAGAAAAAAAAGTTTTGTGAAAAAGTTATCTTTGAAAAAAGACAAAAAAAATAGAAAACAAATAATTTTAAGGCAATTGGCAGGCTTATATTGGTGGCAAAAAGATATAAAACAACCAATTTTTGATTTTCAATTATTAAGAAAAAATATAAAAAAAAATATAGGTAATGATATTTTTAAAAAAATTGAAAAGTTGCCTGAAAAAATAAAGGACGAAATTGTTTTTGAAGTTGAAATTTTATATGGTGATGTTGAAAATATAGAAGAAAAAATTATAGAATTGCTTAAGAACTTAGAGATTGAATTGTTAAATGAAAAAATCAAAAAAGTTGTTTTTGAACAAAAACAAGCTGAAAAAGAAGGAAATAGTCGGTTGGCATTAAAAAAATTAGAGATGTATAATCAATTATCAAAACAAAAGAGTCAATTATGTAATTAAAAAACTATGCCTAAAAAAACCAAGAAAGAAATAAAAAAGAAATCCTCTAAAAAAATGGTGGTAAAGAAAGGGGTAAAAAAGAAAGAAAGAGATAAAATAACGACGAAGAAAGTCAAAAAAATAACCCCGAAGAAGAAAGGGGAAAAGAAATCTATTTTTTCCGAAAAGAAAAAAATTATTGTTAAGAAAAACAAGGAAAAAATAAAACCCAATAAACACTCGGAGGAAAATAAAAAAAAGATAGAAAGTTTGGTAAAGAGAGGAAAAGAAATGGGATTTGTGACTTTTGATAATATCTTAAAGGAATTTCCTTATGTGGAGAATGATTTGTTTTTGTTGGAAGAGGTCTATGAAAATTTTGATAAAATGGGGATTGATGTTCTAGAAAATAAAGAGATTTTAGACTCAAATGCTGAAATGTCATTGAAGAAGGTGGGAAAATATGACCGAGCTTCACAAGATTCTATTCAAATGTATTTGAAGGAAATTGGAAGATATGAATTATTAACCCAAGCTCAAGAAAAATCCTTAGCGCAAAGAATTGAGAAGGGAGATGAAGAAGCCAAAAACTTATTAGCCAGAGCCAACTTAAGATTGGTGGTTTCTATTGCTAAAAAATACATGGGGAGAAGTTCGGATTTAACTTTGTTAGATTTAATTCAAGAGGGGAGTTTGGGTTTATTTAAAGCGGTTGAAAAATTTGATTGGACAAAAGGATTCAAGTTTTCTACTTATGCAACTTGGTGGATTAGGCAAGCTATAACACGAGCTTTAGCTGACCAATCTAGAACGATTAGAATTCCTGTGCATATGGTGGAAACCATTGCTAAATACAAACAAACAGTTAGAAGATTATCTCAGGAGTTGGGGAGGAAACCTCTTCCAGAAGAAATTGCGGTAGAAATGGATTTAACAGTTGATAAGGTTCATAATATTTTAAGGATAGATAGAAAAATTGTTTCTTTAGAAAATCCAATTGGAGGAGAAGATGGCGACGGGAAGTCAACTTTGGAAGATTTTACTCCCGATGACAAAATTGATTCTCCAGAACAAAAGGTCTCACAAAGAATTTTAGCCGATCAAGTTAGAGATGTTCTAAATGATTTGACTTTCAAAGAAAAAAAGATTTTGGAAATGAGGAATGGAATTGGAGACGGAGTTTATCGGACTTTGGAGGAAGTGGGGAAGGAATTTGGAGTAACCCGAGAACGAATTCGTCAAATTGAAGCCAAAGCTCACGAAAAAATTAGGCAAAATGAGAAAATAAATCGTCTCAGAGACCTTGATTTTTAAAATATCGGAAGAGGTCTGACCTTCTCAGATTTAGTTTTTCAAGATTTTTTAGATATAAATTTTTAAAGTTTTGAGATAAAAATCGAACACCCAATAAATAGGGCTGGTTTATGGCCTAGACAAGAGTATAATGGACATTATGACCGGAGGGGGAGGATTGGAGGATTTTGCCTGCTTGTTCTAATTGGTTGAGATAACGGAGAGCAGTGGTGCCAGAGACATTTAAGAGTTTTTCGACATCCTCACGAGTGATGCCAGTTGGTTTGTCTGCTAAATTACAATTCTGGAGAGCTTGTTGGTGGGCGGTTTCTCTCTGGAGAAATTCTAAAATTTGTTGTTTGCGTTCCTCGGTTCTTTCAGTGAGGACTTCTTGAGCTTCCTCTTGCAAGTTGTCTAATTCGGCTTTGGGTAAATCAGCAGAGGGGGTGTCTCAATTGGTTGACAATTGGTTGACAATTAAAAAGCATTTGTTTACAATATAGTTTATATATGTTGACCAAAGAAAAAATTCTTCAGGAAGTTTATAATAAAGGCATTATAAAAACTTCTGATTTTATAGAGAGTTTTGGTGTGTCTCGGCAATATGTCTCAAAATTACTCTCCGGATTAGTCGATAAAAATCTCTTAATTAAGGTTGGTTCAACTCGGTCGGCTTTTTATACAACTGAAGAATTTTTGCAGAAGAATCCAAAATTTGCTCCAAATTCATATTCTAAAACTTTAAATAACAAAAACTTAGAAGAACACAAAATATTGAATGACATACAAAGGTCTTTTTTGCCAATATCGTCAATTTCTGAAAATGTAAAAAGTATTTTTGAGTATGCCTTTTCGGAAATGTTAAATAATGCGATAGAACATTCTACTTCAAAAAAAATTAAAATATTTGTTAGTTTGCAAAAAGAGGTGTTTTCTTTTGTGGTTGATGATTTTGGAATTGGGGTATTCAGAAATATAATGAAAAAGAAAAATCTGAATTCTGAAATAGAAGCGATTCAGGATCTCTTGAAAGGAAAAACAACGACGGCTCCTAAGCTTCATTCCGGAGAAGGAATCTTTTTTACCTCAAAAGTTGGAGATGAATTTGTGCTTGATAGTTATGGACATCAATTTATTGCGGATAATATTATAAAAGATATTTTTGTAAAAAAAGTTAAAGGTCAAAAGCAAGGGACAAAAGTTACTTTTAAAATCAATCTAAATGATAAACATCATTTGAATGACATTTTTAAAAAATATACGAATATTGGGGAAAATAGCGATTATGGTTTTGACAAAACCGAAATAAGAGTTAGGTTGTATCTGTTAGGGGGGGTTCATATATCAAGGTCTCAAGCTCGTCGTGTTTTATCTGGTTTGGAGAAATTTAAAGTGATTGTTATGGACTATGATAAAGTTCCAACAGTTGGGCAGGCTTTTGCTGATGAAATTTATCGTGTATTTAAAAATAAAAAACCTGAGATTGAAATTCAAAATATCAATATGAACGAGACAGTCCAATTTATGGTTGAAAGAGCAAAAAATTAGGTAAAAATTTAGGGTTGTATAATGGAAAGCAAGATGTCTACAAAAAAATTTGAAACTGAATATAAAAGGTTAAATCCTCATCAAAAACAGGCAGTAGATGCGGTGGAGGGGACAGTGATGGTGGTAGCGGGGCCGGGAACTGGCAAAACTCAAATTTTAAGTTTGCGAATTGCGAATATCTTGAAACAAACTGACACCAACCCAGAAAATATTCTGGCATTAACTTTTACGAATGCGGGGGTATTTGCTATGCGGAAAAGATTGATTGAAATTATTGGAGCAGAGGCCTACCGAGTGAATATTTTTACTTTTCATAGTTTTTGTGAAGCTTTGGTTAATGAGTTTGGTGAAGAGTATCAAAAAATTGCGGGGGCGAAACTTATTTCACCAGTGGAACAATTACAGATAATTGAGGAGATTATTAAGGAAAGTGAGTTTGATAAGTTACGACCTTGGGGGAAGACTTCTACTTATGTAAATAGTTTGCCAACAGTAATAAATAAATTAAAACGAGAAAATATCTCGGTAGAAAAATTAAAACAGATTTTATCTGAACAAGAAAAAAATTTTTCTCAGATTGAGGACTTGTATCATACCAAAGGGAAGTGGGGGGGTCAGATGAAAGGTAAATATAAACAAGAGGAAAAAAATTTGGAGAAGAATAAAGAGGTGGTAATTTTTTATGAAGAATACGAACAGTGGTTGAGGAAGAAGCAGTTATATGATTTTGATGATGTAATTTTAGAGACAATTCGGGCGATGGAAAATAACCCAGATTTTTTATTAGCATTACAGGAAAAGTATCAATATATTTTAGTAGACGAGCATCAGGACACTAATGATTCACAGAATAAGATTTTGGAATTGTTGACGAATTTTTTTGAACGACCGAATTTATTTATTGTGGGAGACGAAAAACAAGCGATTTATCGTTTTCAAGGAGCTTCTTTGGAAAATTTTATGTTTTTTAAAGATAAATATAAGGATGTTTTAATGGTTGGTTTAGAAGAAAATTATAGGTCTACTCAGAAAATTTTGGATGGGGCTTTGAGTTTGATGAAAAATAATCAGGCATCCGATGCCTCTAAGAACACTTCTCAAGGAGTTACCCCCCAAGAATCGGGGCGGTTTGGAGGGGTTCCCGAGCTGAAAGCTATGGTAGGCGGGTCAGGAGTAGAAATTTCAGTTTATCCTTTTTCTGAAGAGGAATTTGAAAAAAGGTTTTTAGCAGAGGATATTCAAAAGAAAATAAAGGCAGGTGTTCCTCTTAATGAAATTGCTATTTTTTATCGTAATAATAGTGAAGTGCTTGATATTATGAAAGCTTTAGAAAAAGTACAGGTGCCGTTTGTGGTTGAGTCCAAACAAAATATTTTAACGGATGCAGATATTTTAAAAATAATTTTGATACTTAAAACTGTAAATCGTCTAGGCGATAACATTTGGTTGGGGAAAATGTTGTTTATTGATTTTTTGAAAATTGATAGTTTGGATATTTATAAGTTGATGTCTTTTAGTCAGAAACAAAAAGTTGGTTTATTTGATTGTCTGATTTCTGAAAAATTTCTCAAAGAAGCTGGTGTCAGTGAGATTAAAAAGTTGGCGAATTTATATAAAAAAATTGAGGGTTGGAAAAAGACCGCAATGAATAAAGATTTGACGACTTGTTTAGAAGAGATTGTTTACCAGTCAGGTTATTTTGATTATTTGTTAAAAGCCGAGGATTCAGCCGAAAGATTACAGAAACTTAATAAGTTTTTTGATGAAGCCAAACAATTTATTCAGGGGAAACAAGGAGCAAGATTGGCTGACTTTGTAAAATATTTGGAGTTGTTGGAAAATTATCAAGT
>Ga0268276_1001006_pt1 | contig 29869 bp, 31 predicted proteins | sample saktaG_4_FD_190145 | JGI IMG/M metagenome (GOLD analysis project Ga0268276, IMG submission 190145) | Saline water microbial communities from Sakinaw Lake, British Columbia, Canada - sak_2010_1_5_45m | ecosystem: Environmental > Aquatic > Non-marine Saline and Alkaline > Saline ...
TGGCATATCTATCCATGGATACGTTATAGTGCCTCGCCTCTATAGGTGTTCCGGCAACCGCACCCGCACCCATAGTAAGTTTTATATCCGTTGCCGCCATCTTGACTTTGTCAAGGCTGGCCTCGAGCATCATAACATAAGCACCGAGGTAATTTTTTAAGTATATGGGCTGTGCATGCTGCATATGAGTAAAGCCCGGCATTATGATATCGCTATTGGCTTTCGCCAGAGATTTCAATGCGCCTATGACATCCGCACAGAGCGCGGCCACCTCCGATAACTTATCCTTGCAATATACCTTTGTAGCAAACACAACCTGGTCATTTCTCGACCGGGCCGTATGCAGTTTAAGAGCAAGATCACCGATCTTTTGCTCGAGCATCTCCTGTATCTGGCTGTGGACATCTTCATGGGCCATATCCGGAGAGAATTTGCCGTTGCCGATCTTTATAAGGGCCGACTGTATCTTCGAGACTTCATGGCTTTTCAGATATCCGGCCTTACCAAGAACTTCCACGTGGACAATGGAGCCCAAGATGTCGTATTTAGCGAGTTTATAGTCGTATTGTATCGACTTGGTGAATTCTTCTACCGACAGGTCTGTCGGTTTCGTGAATCTTCCACCCCATAGTTTCTTACTCATTTTTGTCTCCCTTGTATGAATAAATTTTCGTTGCCGCAGGCGTAACTTGCGGTGGATACGCCTGAAGCGGCGTGCTGAAGGCGGACACCAAAATGTTCCGCCTCCGCTAGCGAATTTAATCTTTGCCTCTCCCTTTATATGGCAATCCCCATAATTCGATAAAGCCCTTGGCGAGCGACTGGTCGAACTTATCGCCCTTCTCGTATGTCGCCAGGTCTTTCTTATACAGAGAATTCGGAGACTTTCTGCCCACTACGGAACAATTTCCCTTGCAGAGCTTCAGCTTCACCGTGCCGTTGACATATTTTTGCGTCTCATCGACGAATTTATCGAGCGCCTCCCTTAGGGGCGTATACCATAGCCCGTAATAGACGAGCTCGGCATATTTTAAAGCTACCGCATCCTTGTAATGCATAAGCTCTCTGTCCAATACAAGACTCTCCAGGGCTTTGTGTGCCGTATAAAGCACCGAACCTGCCGGAGCCTCATAAACTTCCCTGGACTTTATCCCTACGAGCCTGTTCTCTATCATGTCGCTTCTTCCTACGCCGGCGTCTCCGGCTATCTTCGCGAGCTTAAGTATCAAGCTGACGCCATCCATCGCAAGGCCATTCAGCTTCACAGGGACGCCCTTCTTAAACTCCACCTCGATATAACAAGGCTTCGCCGCACAGCTGTCTATTCCTTTCGTAAGCTGATATGTATCTTCGTCAGGCTCGTAATAAGGATCTTCCAGCTTCCCACTTTCAATCGATATTCCCCAAAGATTAACATCAATCGAGTAAGGCTTCTTCTTTGTTGTGTCGATGGGGATATTATTATTCTTCGCATATTCTATCTCTTCGCTTCTTGTCTTCAGTTCCCACTCTCTTACAGGCGCCAATATCTTTAAGCTCGGATCGAGCGCCATTACCGTAACTTCAAATCTCACCTGGTCGTTGCCCTTGCCGGTGCAGCCGTGCGCAACAAAACCAGCTTTCTCTCTTTGCGCCGCCTTTACCAGGCCCTTGGCTATCACCGGCCTTGAGAGCGCGGTCGCCAAAAGATATCCGCCCTCGTATACCGCGTCCGCCTTCAGGGCCTTGAAGACGAAATCTTTCACAAATTCATTCTTCAGATCGTCTACTATCACTTTTATCGCCCCGGTCTTAAGGGCTCTTTTCTTATAGACTTCAAAGTCCGAGCCCTGCCTGACTGCATGCTTACCCCTCTCAGGCAGGCAGGCCTGCCCAACATCGGCCATGTACGCGATGACCTCGTAGCCTTTATTTACAAACCACTTTATGGCTACCGATGTATCGAGTCCGCCGGAATACGCGAGAACCACTCTTTTGTTCATCTGTGAACTCTCCCTATTTTAATGTCTGCAGAAGTACCGCTTTCTGTATGTGCATCCTGTTCTCCGCCTGATCATAGACCACGGAATTCTTCGAGTCGATCACCGAATCGGTGATCTCATCGCCCCTGTGCGCGGGCAGGCAATGCATCACGAGACAGTTTTTGTTCGTCACCTTCATAAGATCGTCGTTTATCTGAAAACCTTTAAAGTCTTTCAACCGCTTTTGCGACTCCTTCTCCTGGCCCATGCTCACCCAGACATCGGTATAGACAGCGTCGGCCCCCTTGGCGCACAGCTTCGGGTCGTGCGAAAACTCTATCCCGGCGCCGGATAGCGCGGCAAACTTCTTCGCGGTATCCACCGCTTTTTTATCCGGCTCATAACCCTTCGGGGTGGCCACATTTAAATTCAGGCCCACCTTGGCGCACGCGCACATCAAGGAATTAAGCACATTATTGGCGTCGCCTATATAAGAGAGCGTTATGCCCTTAAATGTCCCAAACTTCTCCTTGATCGTGAATATATCGCTTAAGCCTGGCATGGATGCTCGTAATCGCTGAGCCCATTTATAACCGGGACCGTCGCGTGCGTCGCCAGTAATTCCACATCGGCATGTTTATAGGTTCTGGCGACGAGACAATCGAGGTATCTTGACAGCACCCTCGCCACATCCTTCACGGATTCTCTGCCGCCCATGCCTATCTCTGAAGGGCCCAGGTATATGGCATATCCGCCGAGCTGGACCATACCTATCTCAAAAGAGACTCTCGTCCTGTTGGAAGGCTTCTGGAATATGAGCCCTATCGACTTACCCTTTAAAGAGTCGGCGTACTGGGCCTTATCTTTCTTTATTCTCTTAGCTAACTCCAGTATGCCTTCGATAGACTCGCTCGAGAGAACGCTTATTGAAAGCAGATCTCGCTTCTTCATACTTAAGCACCTCTTTCTATACTGTTGCCAATACCTTATCGAGTATCGATATGGCTTTATCTATCTCAATCTTTGTCACGTTCATCGGGGGCATTATCCTTAAGATATTCCCTTGAGTGCAATTTATAAGTAGACCATTCTCAAGACACTTGCTGTATATGGTATCCCCCTCTACGCTAAGCTCAACGCCTATCACGAGGCCCATCGACCTCACCTCTTTTATAAAACGGTACTTCTTCTTCAGCGCTTCCAGTTTTTTTGTTAGATAGGCGCCCTGCTTTTTCGTATTCTTAAGCAACTTCTCTTTCCTTATCGCTTCGAAGACCGCAAGCGCCGCCGCCGATACGAGCGGCGAGCCTCCGAACGTGGACGCGTGCGCACCCGGCGTCAGCACATCCTGGAACTTCTCGGAAGCCACGCATACTCCTATCGGGACCCCACCGCCGATCGCTTTGGCTAGCGTCATGACATCCGGAGTAACTCCATAATTTTTGAAACAGAACATTTCACCGGTCCTGCCCATGCCCGTCTGGACCTCATCAAGGATCATCAGGATATCTTTTTCATCGCAAAGCCTTCTTACCTCTTTCATATATTCCGGTGTCGCTATATTTATACCGCCCTCGCACTGTATCGGCTCGAACATCACCGCGGCCGTCTTGTCGGTAATAGCTTCTTTAAGAGCCTCTATGTCGTTGAAGGGTATATGCACGAAACCCTCAGGGATCGGCTCGAAGCCCTTCTTGACCTTGTCCTGTCCTGTTGCGGCTATCATCCCAAGCGTTCTGCCGTGAAAGGACTTCAGCATAGTTATGATCTGGTATCTACCCTTATCATGGCCGTAACGTCTCGCCAGTTTAACCGCGGCCTCGTTTGCCTCGGCGCCGGAATTCGCAAAGAAAACTTTACCTTTGAACGAATTTTCAATTATCTTCTTAGCTAATAGCCCCTGCAATTGGGAATAATAATTATTCGACACATGCATCAACTTCTTGGCCTGTTTCGCCACGGCGGCGCTGACCATAGGATGGCAATGGCCTATTCCGGAGACCGCCCAGCCCGGAAAGAAATCCAGATACGTCTTTCCATCAATATCCGAAACCTTGCTCCCTCTCGCCTTCTCCAGACAGAAAGGAACCCTCTTGTAAGTGCACATTACGTACTTGTCGTATAAACCTATAATCTTATCCGTCTTACTCACTTTTCTAATTCTCCTCGTCTCAGCCGCAGGCTTTAGGCCGTAGGTTTTAAGCATAAAGCTTACGGCCTATAACTTACAGCTATTTAACTATCTCCGTGCCTATGCCTCTATCGGTAAAAATTTCCAAAAGAAGCGCGTGCGGAATTCCGGCATCCAGTATATGCGCCTTCTTGACTCCGCCTTTTATCGCGTTTACACAGGCAAAAGCTTTCGGTATCATCCCCGAGCTGACTATTCCCTTCTTCACCAGCTTACTTATATCGCTGACCGTAAGCGTATTATAAAGCGTCGACGGATCTAGCTTATCCTTCATTATCCCGCGTACATTCGTAAGAAGCACAAACTTCTCAGCTTTCAATGCCGTGGCTATTTCGCTCGCTACGTCATCGGCGTTCACATTATATAGATTTCTGTCCTTTCCCGTACCCAGGGGGTATATGACGGGTATTATATTATCCTCGATCAATTGCCTAACGACCGTGGCGTCGACCGATGTAACGCTTCCCACGAACCCTAAGTCGACTTCACTCTTCAGCTTCTTAACCCTGATAAGCCCATTCTCTCTGCCGCTCAATCCAAACGCCTTGGCGCCAAGCTCCTTCAATGTCTTGACGATCTGCTGATTGATCGAATGGAGCGCCTTATCTATTATATAGATCGACTCCCTGTCCGTCACTCTCCTGCCGGCTATAAATCGCGGCTCTATGCCCGCCTTCTTCATAAACTTCGATATCAGCGGCCCGCCTCCGTGGACGAGTATGGGCTTCATGCCGGCGTAGTTCATGAATACTATATCTTCAAGAACCGATCTGTCTACTCCGCTCTCGTTGACCGCGGCGCCGCCATATTTAATGACGACGATCTTTTTATAGAACTTCTTTATATAGGGAAGAGCCTCTATAAGCACTTCGCTCTTCTTTATCGCTTCCTTCACGTCGAATACTCCGAATTTATCGCTACGTACTCCTTGGAGAAGTCGCACGTCCATGCCGTAGCTTTATGATGGCCGCTCTTCAGGTCCACTTTAATAGATACATCTTTCCCGGTAAATAATTTGTGCGCCTTCTCTTTATCGAGGCCTTTAACGCTCATTCCGTTCGAAAGAGCCTTTAAGCTGCCCAGATAAAGATCTACCTTATCCGGGTCAAAGTTTACCCCGCTCGAACCTGCCGCGGCGACTATCCTGCCCCAGTTCGGGTCCTCGCCGCATACGGCGCATTTCAGAAGGCTCGAGGTAGATATCTTTCTGGCGACCGCTTTCGCGCTCTTTTCATCCCTGGCGCCTGTGACGGATATCTCCACAAACTTCGTGGCGCCCTCACCGTCACGCACCAATTCTTTGGCGAGCTCACCCGTTACAAATTTCAGGGCTTCGGTGAATTTTCTGTAATCGCTTCCTTTGGCGCTTATCTTTCTGTTCCTTGCAAGGCCATTGGCCATTATGAAACATGAGTCGTTCGTACTCATATCGCCGTCCACTGATATCATGTTGAAAGAGTCGCTTATTGCATCGTTCAGCGACGCAATGAGCATCCTCTTCGTTATCGCCGCATCGGTTGTGAGAAAGGCGAGCATGGTAGCGTGTCTTTCCGTCTTCATGATAGGATAGAGCATCCCCACGCCTTTGCACGCCCCGCCTATAGTTACAGCGGCCTTGCCGAGCTTTACTTTAACTGCCAATTCTTTTTTCACCGTGTCAGTAGTCATTATAGCCTCGGCGAAACGGGTACCTCCGGACTCGGAGAGCTCTCCTACAAGCTCAGGTATCGCCTCTTCTATCTTACCCAGCGGCAGATAGACGCCTATGATGCCGGTTGACGCCACGAGAACTTCCCTCTTATCCAGCAAGAGGGCGCTCCCGGCAAGCTCCGTCATCTTCAGGGCGTCTCTATCTCCAATACCGCCATTGGCGCAATTTGCATTACCGCTATTCACTATTATCGCCTGGTGCTCCTTCGCTCTTAGATGAGACTTGCTCACTTTAACCGGCGATGCCTGAAACCTGTTGGTCGTAAAAGCGGCCGCCGCCACGGCCGGAACTTCGGAGTAGAGAAGCGCCAGGTCGGCTCTTCCCGATTTCTTGATACCGGCCTTAACGCCAGAAGCCAGAAATCCCTTTGGCGATGCCACTGTGCCTTTGACTATCTTCATACCTACATCAGTCCTTCGGTTTCATCCAGACCGGATACTATGTTCATATTCTGCACCGCCTGCCCGGCCGCGCCCTTCGTCAGGTTATCTATACACGAGATGACTATCAGAGTCTTCCCTGTCACTTTAAGCCCTATATCGCAATAGTTCGACAAGACCACGTCTCTTACCTGCGGAAGTTTACCTTCGTCATATACTCTCACGAAAGGCCTGCCGGAGTAGAACTTTCTGTACATATCTATGACACTCTTTGTGTCGAGTTTATCTTTCAGCTTCATATATATAGTCGATAGTATACCCCTGTTCATAGGTATCAGGTGCGGCGTAAATACGACGTCTATATCTTCGCCGGCCACTTGAGACAATATCTTGTTTATCTCGGGCTTATGCTGGTGCTCATTCACCTTGTACGCCTTAAGGTTCTCGTTGACCTCGCCGAACGAGAGCGCAAGATCCGGTTTTCTGCCAGCCCCGGTTACACCGCTCTTGGAGTCTATGATAACCGAGCCTTTATCTATCGCTTTGGCGCTCAGCATAGGCGCCACGCCGAGTATGGCGCCAGTGGGATAACACCCCGGATTCGCTATCAGAAGGGCCTTCTTTATCCGGTCGTGATAGAGCTCCGGCAGCCCGTATACGGCATTCGGGATATTGCCCTTGTCCTTGTGTTCCATCCCGTACCATACTTTATATACGTCTGCGTCGAGCCTGTAGTCGGCGCTCAGATCTATTACCGTTTTTTTGGCCTTCAAAAATACCGGCGCTATATCCATGGAAACCTTATGAGGAAGAGCCAGGAATACTATATCGACATTCTTGGACACCCTCTCCGGATCAGGCTTGTGACAGATCATGTCGAGCGAGCCTTTAAATGCCGGAAATATCGAAGATATCGGCTCCTTTTTCTCTATCACCGCGGAGAGCTCGGTTATCTCGACAGCCTTGTGATTTACCAAAATCTTAATTACTTCTTCGCCGGCGTATCCAGTAGCGCCGACCACTCCAACTTTGATCATAAATTTAGTCCCTCCTTCTGCTTCGCCCTTCACCTATCAATATCGGGTAGGGCTTCGCAGGAATTGCTGCAAGGCCCTACGAAGCCATACCAGAATTTTACAATTTGAATGGCGAAGTAGGCCCCTCCCGTCGGACTTGAACCTTTATGTTAAATTAAAAAACCTATCCTGTCAACTAAAATATCGTCGGCGTTGACAAGATAGGTTTTAATTTTCCGTCGAGGTTTTTATTACCTCTTAGTGAACTGGAATCTCCTCCTTGCACGCTTACGGCCGTATTTTTTACGCTCGCGGGCTCTCGGATCGCGGGTCAAGAACTTCGCTTTTTTAAGGGGGCTCTTCAGGCTCTCCTGGATCTTGACGAGGGCCCTGGCTATACCAAGCTTCATGGCTCCGGCCTGTCCGCTGCCTCCGCCTCCCTCAACCTTCGCGAATATATCGTATTTTGTCGGCAGCTTAACAAGCTCCATAGGCTGCATGATGACGAGGCGGTGGCTCTCGCGGTTAAAATATTCGACGAACGGCTTTTTGTTAACGGTGATCGTACCGTTTCCCTCGAGCATCCTGACACGCGCGATCGACTTCTTGCGCCTCCCCGTTGCAATATACTGAACTTTCTCTGACATTGTCTTTACATGCTCCTTATGTTAAACCGTAAGAGGTTTCGGGTTCTGGGCCTTATGCGGATGATTCTCGTCCGCGTAAACTTTAAGCTTCTTCAAGAGCTTTGCCCCAAGCTTGCTCTTTGGCAGCATCCCTTTAACCGCATGCCTTATAACGTGTCCCGGGTTCTTCTTCATCTTGACTTCGAGCGTTTCGAGATGGAGCCCACCCGGATAGGCAGTATACCTTTTGTATACCTTATCGGCATTCTTATTTCCGGTGATCTTTATCTTACTTGCATTGATGACTATAACTTCATCCCCGGTATCCTGGTGAGGCGAATATATGACCTTATTCTTACCCATGAGCACGGTGGCCACTTTGCACGCCAGCCTGCCCAGGACCTTATCCTTGGCATCGACAAGGAGCCATGCCTTCTTTATATCTTTCTCCGGAATTAAATACGTTCTTGAGCTGTTCTTCATATGATCCCTTCAAAATGCTTAATATCCGCCTTCGCATTCAACGAGTAATAGGGTAAATGCTTCGGCGGATTGTCCCGCCGTTCTTTGGCGGGACAAAAAAACCGCCCCTTACTTAAGAGGCGGTTGATGATACCATACTCGCCCGGAGTTGTCAATATTATTATTGGATAACCCCTCTTTCCATCAGGTCCTTTTCGAGCTTGCCGGAATCCTGATATTTGATCGAATCTATGCCGAAAGCGGCGGCTTCCTTTATAAGGTCCTCACGGTCATCTATATAGAGAACGGCCGATTTATCACCGCCTGCCCGCCTTACCGCATCCTCAAAAATGAGCTTCTCCGGCTTTATGGCTCCAACGGCGAATGAGACTATTATCTCATCGAATATCTTCAATATATCGAACTTTTTCACGATATATTCGTAATGCAGCCTGCTTATGTTGGAGAGGAGGAAGAGCTTGTAGTCCTTTTTGAGCCGCCTGGCGATGGCGCAAGACCCCTCGTCTAGCCAAAATATGTCGTTCCATATGGAGACAAAGTCCTTGAAAGGCAGCTTCACGCGCAGGTGCCTGGTGATCCTGGCGTGAAACTCTTTCGGGGATATCTGGCCCCTTTCGAAGGCCTGGGTCAGCTTGGAATCAAAGAAGAGCCTGCGAACTTCCTCGGAATCGAGATGAAAAAGGTTCGCGAACTTCTTAGCCGAAATACTATGATCGAACCTTACCAGCGTGTTGCCCAGATCGAATATTATGACTCTATAACGTTTCTGCACTCCCCGCCTATTTCGCGCTACCTTTCATGAACATTCCGTACTTCATGTTTTTATATCCCTGCCACATCCTGCCCTTCTTGCACATCATGTTGCAGCTGTCCGCAAGACTATATAAGAGGCTCAAGATTATTATGGCCGTGCCGAGAGTATACCCTACGGCCCGGAGGATACCCTTCGTCTGCTTCTCCGCCAGTATGCACAGCACATAACCTATGGCGAGCGACATGAATAAAGCCAATACCCCTTTCATCATATACATACTCTTGCCCTCCCTTTCGAATTTGTGAAACAAATTCGATCCTGATCCCGCCCCAAGCCTATAACGAGACGTGGCGGGAGACGGATCTCTCCTTAGTATTCAACGCTCATAAGACATAAGCCCTTGGCCGGCGCCGTAGGGCCCGCCGATCTCCTGTCCCTCTTGGCTAATATCTCTTTTATACTCTCTTCGGGCATCTTGCCGCGTCCGATCTCGAGCAGAGTACCCGCTATGATCCTAACCATGTTATACAAAAATCCGTCGGCCCAGAGATCAATATATACTAAATCTGCGCGCTTTTCAATCTTTATATCCTTTATTGTGCGGACGGTATTAGATTCGCTGCTCTTGGCGGACTGAAACGCTTTGAAATCATGCCTGCCAGCGAGCGCCCTGGCGGCACGCCTCATAGATCCTATATTCAGTGGATAGGAAAAAGACGAGGCGAAATGCCTTATGAAAGGATCGGCGAAGCGTACGGTAGTAACGGTATAGCGGTACCTTTTCGCTATTGCCGAGCGCTGGGAATCGAACTCAAGTGGAGCGTATTCGGCGGATACTATCAGGATATCCTCGGCAAGCGAGCTGTTAAGAGCGTCCTTTACCTTTTTCAAGGAAAGATTGGAGCGCGTCTTGAAATTAGCGACCTGGCCCGCGGCATGCACACCAGAATCGGTCCGGCCCGCACCCGTCAACTTTATCTTGCACCCGGTTATTCTTTTGAGCGCCGATTCGATCTCTTCCTGGACCGTTCCGGCATTCTTCTGGAATTGCCACCCCGAGTAATGAGTTCCGTCATAGCTTATGACAAGTTTTATATTACGCGTTGACGATCTCCTGTTCGATCGTATTCATCCCGCTGTCTTTGCCCAAATACATAAGGCCGCCCACCTTCTTCACCATCTCCTCCACCGATGAAGGCGGCTTCAGGAAAGTTACTGTGCCAAAGGTAAAAGTCACGGGCCACCTGTTGGCCTCCATCATATTCAGCAGTACGTTCCGCATCCTGCTCAAGACTACCTGTGCGGCTTCGGCCCCCGTCTCCGGCAGGAGGATCGTGAACTCGTCGCCTCCGAAACGCGAAACTATATCGAGTTTACGCAAATTTTTTCTGACCGTATCCGCTACCGAGCGCAGGAGCTGATCCCCCGTCTTGTGACCGTAGCGGTAATTGACCACCTTGAAATTATCTATATCCATATAGGCTACCGTAAAAGGATGTTTATATCTCTCGAGCCTGGCTATCTCTCTTCCGGCCAGGTCATAAAAGGCCCGACGGTTCACGGCCCCGGTCAGGGCATCCACCCTTGCCAGCTCTTCATTTATACCAAGCGCCTCTTTCAACGAAGAGAGAAGAAACGTTACCAGAAAGAATAATACCAGCTCTATCGACATATTGAGATAAGAGGCCCCTGAGATCGACATATAGCCCTTATAGCTCGCATCACCGGCGAACCATAGCGTTGCGCATAGAATTGATATCAATACCCCGAGGCGCCTCGTAGTGAGCCATATGAAAAAAGATACAGGTATCAGATAAAAAGAGAGGAATGATAGATTGCCCCCCGCCACGTCATCAAGATACGCGACTAAAACGATAATCAGAGACCCCAAAGCTATCGATACTATCCTGGGCAAACTGCGAATCTTATCCGCTGCCGACATATGACCTCCCCATTGATTTCACTTGGATAACCGCAAGACCTGATTATAGTAATTATATATCGACTCCGTCGATTTTGCCATCAGGGCGAAGACTATATAGCAGACCAGTAGAGTCAAAAGCGTTATAAATATCTTCTTGGATCGCCTGTAGCGCGGATTTATCCAGACGAGTATCAGGGCGAGCGGCCCCACGCACAAAAACGCCACGACAAAAGAATAGGTGCTGAAGTACCACTTTGAAGGATCGAGCCTCATAGTCTTCTCCTGTCCTCCCTGCGTATGGCCAGTCCAAATATAAGCCAGCTCATTACTATGATGGCTACGCTCGCGGCCACGCAGTTGAGTATGACTATCTTTTTATCGATCGAGACGACCTCTTTCTTCAATACGTCAATTATGTAGGCGTCCTCGGAACTCTTCGCAAATATCCTTATCTTCTTGTCGAGCGAGACGTTCCTTTTATAGAGCGGCACGCCTATCGCAATATAGTTGAAGAGGATGACCGCTAAAAGAGTTGCTCCTATCCATACCCTTGCTTTCCGGCTCATTCGGTCCGTGCCTTTCTGGAATAATCTTCGACTATCCCGGCTATCTTTTCTACGGCCTGCTTCACTGTAAGTTTGCCCGTGTCGATACAATGATCGGCCCTGGCATAAAAGGGAGCGCGTTTCGCCATAAGATTTCTTATCTTCTGCTTGGGATCCTCGACGTTCAAAAGAGGGCGGTGCTTATATTTCTTGGTCCGCTCCATTATGATATTCTCGTCGGCGGTAAGGCCCACAACTATGCCGGACGCCTTCATTGTCTGCCAATTTTCATCGCGTAAAACGGCGCCGCCGCCCAAGTCTATGACTACATTTTCCATGGAGCAGGCGTCGCGCACGACAACCGCCTCCACGCTCCTGAAATATTCCTCGCCCCGCTTCGTGAATATCTCGTTTATGGTGCACTTCTCCCTCTTCTCTATGAGGTCGTCCGTTGAAAGATACCGCATATTGAGACGGTGCGACAATTCAAAAGCTATCGTCGTCTTGCCCGAACCCATAAAACCTACCAGGATAATGTTCTTCACGGCGCCCATTCTCCTGCTCTCATCCCGCCCTTAAGAATAGGCGGTCTTTCATATCGATTTGATCAGAACCTTTTGATCTGCGCCAGGTACCCGTCGTAATTGCGCCTCATCTCGGAGACGGAATCTCCGCCGAACTTTTCAATAAGCGCGTTTGCTATCTCTATGGAGCAGACGCCCTCTCCGATTACGGCGGCCGCCGGCACGGCGCATACATCGGACCTTTCCACCGTGGCCATGACCCGCTTCTTGGTCCTGATGTCGACGCTCGAGAGCGGCCTTCTCAATGTCGATATCGGCTTCATGGCGGCTCTTATCACTATATCCTCGCCGGTAGTCATGCCGCCTTCGATGCCGCCGGCGTTATTGCTTCCTCTGTAGAAACCTCTTCTTTTATCATAAAATATTTGATCGTGAACCAATGAACCCTTTAGCGCCGCGCAGGCGAAACCGATTCCGAAATCTACACCTTTGACGGCCTGTATCGACATCATGGCCCTCGCCAGAGAGCCGTCTATCTTCCTGTCCCACTGCGCGTGGCTGCCCAGGCCCGGAGGAACGCCATGGATCAGGACCTCAAAGATTCCGCCGAGAGTATCTCCTGCTCTCTTTGCTTTATCTATCTCTCTACACATACTTGCTGAGGCTTTCTTGTCCGCGCACATCACGGGCGACTTTATCGAAGAAGCGACTATCTTATCAAAAGTTAACTTTTTAGCCTTCGAAACCGCGGCGCCTATCGCCACGACATGGCTTACGACGGTTATACCGAACTCGGCAAGCAGTATCTTGCAGATAGCGCCCACCGCCACTCTTGAAACCGTCTCGCGCGCGCTTGCCCTTTCGAGGATGTCGCGAACATCGCTTAAATTATACTTAAGTATGCCGCTCAAGTCCGCGTGTCCGGGCCTCGGCTCGTAAACTTTAGGCAGCTTATCGATCGAATTGTCTATGTTCTTGACCAGAAGCGAGACGGGGCTGCCTATGGTGCGGTCCTTCCTCAGCCCTGAGAGTATATCGACCTTATCAGATTCAAGCGCCATACGCATGCCCCTGCCGTATCCAAGCGTCCGCCTGGCAAGCTCCAGATCTATTATCGATCTATCTACATGTAGTCCCGCCGGGACCCCGTCGACTATAGTTAGCATCGATCTTCCGTGTGATTCACCGCCCGTCAGATATCGCAGCATCTTGACCTCCAGATTTATGAAGTGTAATACTTATTAATACATCCCGTAGAAGAGCATACGGAGGATCTTCTCCCCAAAAAATATCGAGCATACGGCCGCCAGAGAGAGGTACGGCCCGTAAGGGATGATATCTCTGCCGTGCCTTATCTTCAGTATTATGCCCACTACGGAGCCGAATACCGGCGCCAGAAAAAATGTCAGCAATACCAGTTTCCATCCTATAAAGGCCCCTACCATGGCAAGGAGCTTAACATCTCCCCCGCCCATCGCTTCCTTCTTGAAAGCGAATTCACCAAGCATCCCCATAACGTATATCATCCCGCCGCCGGCCAGCGCGCCAAGGATCGAGTTCAGGAAACCATTGAGCCTCGTAGTTTCGTTCAATATCGAAGGGAAGGTTACGGCCAGCGCCAATCCCAATCCAAGTCCGCCTATAGAGACCTCATCCGGTATCTCCTGGATCTCGAAGTCTACGAATGTAGCTACTATCAAACCCGAGACCATCACGGCATAGGCAAAAAATTTCGGCGTTAACCCGAAGGTTGAAAACAATACAAGAAAGATCGACGCGGTAAAGATTTCGACTATAAAATATCTGATTGATATCTTCGCTTTACAGCATCTGGCTCTCCCGCCGAGGAAGATGTAGCCCAATATGGGAATATTATCATACCAATGGATCGCCGCTGTGCAGTTAGGGCAGTACGACCCGGGCACGACCACAGACCTGCCCTTCGGAAGCCTGTAGATGCAGACGTTCAGGAAGCTGCCTACGATCGAACCGAATATGAACGCGACTATCTTATCCATGGGATTTAAGGGCTTCCTTCAGTGCCTTCCTCATAACTTCAAGGGGCGCCTTTTTGGCGGTCCATAACTCGAAAGCTATGGCACCCTGGCATAAGAGCATGCCCAGTCCCGTAATTGCGTGCAATTTCATCCTCGAAGCCTCCTCCACAAGCTTTGTCGCTGGCCTGTTATAGACCAGGTCGTAAATACGCAGCCCCGGGTGCAATAATGCCGGGTCTATCGGCGACGGATCGCCGTCATGCATGCCAAGCGGCGTCGCCTGCACCAATAGATCCGCCGCGTCGAGCGACTCTTTGAAATTGTTCTTATATACGGCCTTAAACCTGCGATGATCGTAGTACTTTTCAAAATGCCTTCTCAGTTCATCGACCGCGTGATCGGCTATATCGGTGACAAATATCTCTTTTGGCCCGTTACCCAGGTACATGACTATGGCCCTCGCGGCCCCGCCCGAGCCTAGTACAAATATCTTCTTGCCTTCAGGCTCAAACTTTAGATCCTCTACAAGCGACCTGTAAAAACCCGGTCCATCGGTGTTGAAACCTACCAACTTACCGCCTGAGACCTTGATAGTGTTTACCGCTCCGAGCTTTTCAGCGTGCTCGTTCAATACGCCGTTTGCCTCTATGAACTCCTTAACCTTGATCTTGTGCGGTATAGTGACATTGACCCCGGCAATATTATCCTTTGCCAGGTCCTTCAGGAACCGCTGGAGGTCGGACGGCTCGACATCAAATAACTTATACTCGGCGTCTATCTTAAGAGCATTGAAGGCCGCATTTTGCATGGCGGGAGAAAGTGAATGCTCAACCGGATGCCCGATTAAACCGTAAGTAAGTTTTGCCATTATTTTTTATGAAGGAGCTTATTAACCGCATTCACATAGGCCTTGATGCTCGCCTCTATGATGTCGGTAGAGGCGCCCCTGCCCGACACGACGGTACCTTTTGATCCTATCTTGACCGAGACTTCACCCAGAGCGTCCTTGCCGCCGGTAACGGACTTTATCTGGTAATCGATAAGTTTTCCGCCGATCTTTATAACCTTATCTATGGCCTTGTAGCAGGCGTCCACCGGACCGTCTCCGCTTGACTTGCTCTCATAATGTTTGCCCTTATACCTGACGGCGATCTCGGCCGCGGGCTCTATCTTATCGCCGCTCGCTATATGGAAATGTTCGAGTTTAAGCTCTTCCGGGATCTTCGATATCTCTTCGTCGACTATCGTCTCCAGGTCCTCATCGAAGATCTCTTTTTTCTTATCGGCCAGCGCTTTAAACCGGCCAAAAGCTTTTTCGATCTGGTCTTCCTTTAATGAGAAGCCTAAGCTCTTTAGCCTCTCTTTAAAGGCATGCCTACCGGAATGTTTGCCTAATACTAAATTCGTTCCCATAACCCCGACATCCTCCGGCTTCATTATTTCGTACGTGATTCGCTTTTTCAAAACTCCGTCCTGATGTATCCCGGATTCATGAGCGAAGGCGTTTGCTCCTACTATGGCTTTGTTCGGCTGAACCGGCATGCCGGTCAGTTTAGAAACAAGGCGGCTCGTCTTGAATATCTCCTTTGTGTTTATACCCATGCTTATATTCCTGAATACGTCGCTACGCGTTCTTATCGTCATGACGATCTCTTCCAAAGACGCGTTGCCCGCGCGCTCGCCCAGGCCATTCATGGTGCACTCGACCTGCCTCGCGCCATTAAGCACCGCGGCCAAAGAATTAGCGACTCCAAGCCCGAGGTCATTATGGCAATGGACGCTTATTATTGCCCTGTCGACGTTCGACGCATTCTCCTTTATACCTCTTATTATATTGGCGAATTCAAAAGGCGTTGAGTATCCCACCGTGTCCGGTATGTTCACGGTCTTGGCGCCGGCATCTATTACCGCCTCGACCACCTTATACAGGAAATCCCTGTCCGTGCGTGACGCGTCCTCAGGCGAAAATTCGACATCGCCGCATCTCTTCCCGGCGTATTTCACCGCGGCTGCGGCCAGCTTCAATATCTCGTCTTCTGCTTTTTTGAGCTTATACTTCATGTGGATCTTGGAGGTGGCCAGAAATACATGTATGCGCGGAGATTTCGAATACTTCACCGCGTTATAGGCGGCGTCGATATCTTTTTCGATGGCCCGAGCCAGTCCGCATATGGAAGGCCCCTTCACCTCTTTTGCGACGCGTTTGACCGCCTCAAAATCGCCGGGGCTTGATATGGGAAATCCCGCTTCGATGACGTCGACGCCAAGCACGGCAAGCTGCCTGGCTATCTCTATCTTCTCGTTGATATTGAGGCTCGCCCCGGGACACTGCTCCCCGTCCCTTAGCGTCGTATCGAATATTATTATCTTCTCGTTATTCATTTTCTCGCATTTCAATAGTAAATTTTTTTGCTCTCATCGCAGGCGGAAATTGCAGTATGCCGCCTGGAGCGGCGTCATCTCACTCTTTTAGTAACATTTTTAGTTCTCGCATAATCCCCCGAGGGATGAGGTATCGAGCGGGACGTAAAAATCGCGAGCGGGCATGGTTTTTTGGCCCGCTATAACTTATAGCCAAAAAGAGCGAGCGATTTTTTCGAGTTCAATTTTCCACGCTGGGGAAAATTGAACGATCCCGCGAGGTACCCCGACCTCGGGGGAAGATCGCTTCAAACGGAAAAATTTTACGCCTTCTTCATCCATGGCATCATGTTTCTCAAAGACTGCCCGACCTTCTCTATCGGATGCTCATCGCCCTTCTTCATGAGCGCGTTCCAGTTCGCCCTGCCCGTCTCGTTCTCTTTTATCCACTCACGGGCGAACTTGCCCGACTTTATCTCTTTCAGCATCTTCTGCATCGCTTTGCGCGTTTTTTCGGTAATGACCCTGGGGCCGCGCGTAATATCGCCGTAACAAGCCGTATTGGAAACGCCGCGCCTCATTCCGCTGATACCCCTCTCCTGGATGAGGTCTGTGATCAATTTAAGTTCGTGCAGAACCTCAAAATACGCTATCTCCGGCTGGTACCCGGCATCGATCAAAGTGTCGAATCCGGCTTTGATCAGCTCGCTGACACCGCCGCAAAGTACCGCCTGCTCCCCGAAGAGATCCGTCTCGGTCTCTTCTTCGAATGTAGTTTCAATAACGCCGGCCTTCGTGCCGCCTATGCCCTTGGCGTACGCGAGCGCAATCTTCATGGCATTGCCGGATGCGTCCTGGTAGATGGCCACTAAACAGGGGACCCCCTTGCCCTCTTCATACATCTTTCTCACCAATGCGCCGGGCCCCTTAGGAGCGATCATGACCACGTCGATCTTCTTTGAGGGCTTTATCTGCTTGAATCTTATATTGAACCCGTGAGAGAATATAAGGACCTTGCCCTTGGTCATATTCTCGGCGATCTGTTCCTTATAAACTTTTGCCTGCACGTGATCTTCCGTCAGTATCTGTACGAGATCCGCTGCGGCCGAAGCTTCTTTCGCCGAAACGGGATTGAACCCGTCGGCCTTGGCCTGCTCGTAATTTTTTGTTCCGGGTAGCTCGCTTACGATCACCTCAAGCCCCGAATCCCTTAAATTAAGGCTCTGCCCGCGGCCCTGTATGCCGTATCCAATAACCGCGATCTTCTTGCCCTTCAGAATATTCAGATCAGCATCGTTGTCGTAATAGATCTTTGCCATGATTTACTCCTCCTTTTTATTTACTCATTTACTTCAGGCTTTCCATCGGCCTTCATGCCCTTTTCACCCGTTCCCAACGCTATCCTCCCGGTCCTGACGACCTCGACTATACCGAAAGGCCTCAGTAGCTCTATCAACCCGTTTATCCTATTCGAATCTCCGGTAATTTCCACGCTCACCGAACCCGGCAGCGCGCTCACAACCCTGCCGCCTACGGATTCTACCGCTTCAAGCGCGTCGTTGCGGTTCTTCGCGTTAACGCTCACCTTTATCAGCATAAGCTCCCTGTCCAAAAATTCACCCGATTTAAAATCGACCACCTTGATGACATCGATAAGCTTATTAAGCTGCTTCTTTATCTGTTCGAGAGTCTTGTCGTCGCCTTCCGAAGTTATCGTCATCCTGGAGACTGCCGGGTCTTCAGTCCGGCCCACAGCCAGGGAGTCGATATTGAAACCGCGCGCGCTGAAGAGGCCCGCTATGCGCGCAAGAACGCCGAACTTATTCTCAACCAGGACCGATATCGTGTGCCTCATGCCAGACCGCCGCTTATCATCTTATTTATCGCCTCGCCCGCGGGGACCATCGGGAAGACATTCTCCTCCTGCTCGACGCGGAAATCCATTATGACCGTATTCTTTATCTTCAACGCCTTATCTATCGCTTTCCTCACGTCTTTCTTCTTCGTTATTCTCATGCCGACAGCTCCGTAGCTCTCGGCCAGCTTGACAAAATCGGGAGTATCTAAGCAGAGTTTGGTATACGAATATCTCTTCTTATAGAAGAGCTCCTGCCACTGCCTTACCATGCCGAGACAGGAATTGTTCAATATGACTATCTTCACCGGCGTCTTTTCGATGACGGCGGTGGCGAGCTCCTGTATATTCATCTGGATCGAACCGTCTCCGGCCACATCAAATACCGGCATGCCGGGTTTGCCCAGCTTGGCGCCTATGGCCGCGGGGAAACCGTATCCCATCGTCCCCAATCCGCCGGAAGATATTATCGTCCGGGGCTTGATGAATTTAAAGTACTGGGCGGCCCACATCTGGTTCTGCCCGACCTCCGTGCAGATTATGGCATCCCCTTTGGTCGCTTCGTATATCTGTTCAACAACGTACTGCGGGCGCAGCTTATCATCATCCTTATACTTCATCGGATAAGCCTTCTTCCACCCGTCTATAGCTTTAAGCCATTCTTTGGTATCCGGCTTCTTAACCATCTTATTGAGCTGCTTCAAAACTATCGCGGCGTCCCCTACTATAGGTATATCGACATCCACAGTCTTCGATACGCTCGCGGGATCTATATCTATGTGCACAACGCTGGCGTGAGGAGCGAAGGCATCAAGCTTTCCGGTTACACGGTCATCAAAACGCGCGCCAACGGCTATGATGAGATCGGAATCCATTATAGCGTGGTTCGCGTAAGCCGTGCCATGCATGCCGAGCATGCCGAGCGCCAGCTTGTGCGTCATCGGGAAAGCGCCCAGCCCCAGGAGAGTCATCGTGACCGGTATCTCATTCTTCGTGGCAAGCTTATAAACTTCATCGGCCGCGTCACAGGCCATCGCTCCGCCGCCCACGTAGAGGATCGGCTTCTTCGATTCTCCTATGGCTTTGGCCGCGCGTTTTATCTGTCCGGGATGTCCGTTGTAAGTCGGTTTATACCCGCGTATCTGGACTTTTTCGGGATAATCGAATTCCGTCTCCTGCATCTGTATGTCGGACGGTATATCGACCAGCACAGGGCCGGGCCTTCCCGTAGAGGCTATATGAAATGCCTCTTTCATCACCTTCGCCAGATCCTTAACGTCCTCAACGAGATAATTGTGCTTGGTGATGGGCCTTGTTATGCCGGTTATATCCGCTTCCTGGAACGCGTCATTGCCTATAAGAAAACTCTTAACCTGCCCGGTTATGGCGACCATCGGTATAGAATCCATGTAAGCGGTGGCTATGCCTGTGACGAGATTCGTGGCGCCGGGTCCGGATGTTGCAAGGCATACGCCGACTTTACCGGTAGCCCTTGCGTAACCGTCTGCCGCGTGCGCCGCCGCCTGTTCGTGCCTTGTAAGGACGAATTTTATAGGAGCGTCGTAAAGCTGGTCGAATATCGGCAGGACCTGACCGCCGGGATATCCGAAGATCACCTCCACATTCTCTTTCTTGAGGCACTCGATCAATATTTTTGCACCGCTCATCTTCATATTTAATCTCTTCGTCATTGCGAGGAGGCCGTTAGGCCGACGAAGCAATCTCGCTTTTTAGAGACTGCTTTGGCCGCCTTGCGGCCTCACAACGATCTTTATGCTTTTAAAATTGCGCCTTCGGAAGCCGACGAAACGACCTTCGCGTAACGCGCCAGATAGCCTTCCTTCTCTTTTATCTCGGGGGCGCGCCATTTCGCCAGACGCGAGGCTATCTCTGCATCGCTAACTTTCAGTTCAAGTCTTCTGTTTGGAATATCTAGCGAGATCTCGTCCCCATCCTGAACTATGGCAATGATACCGCCCGCTTGAGCCTCAGGCGAAATATGTCCGATACAGGGTCCTTGCGTGCCGCCCGAGAATCTCCCGTCCGTGATAAGCGCCACGCTGTCTGCCAGGCCCATGCCGACTATAGCCGCGGTGGGAGAGAGCATCTCTCTCATCCCGGGCCCGCCCTTCGGCCCCTCATATCTGATGACGAGGCAATCGCCCTTCTTGACTTTGCCGGCCATGATGGCCTGCATGCACGACTCCTCGGAGTCGAATACCCGAGCTTTTCCGGTGAACTGCATCATGGCTTTTGAAACGGCGGTCTGCTTTACGACGCTTCCCTCAGGCGCGAGATTTCCTTTTAGTACCGCTATCCCGCCTTCGGGGTGATACGGATTCTTAATGTCCCTGATAACATCCTCATCCAGCACCTGTGCTTCATTAGCTATCTGGCTTACCGTCTTTGAGCTGCATGTCATGACATCGTTCAGTTGATTTCTCATGCGCTTCATTATCGCGGGAATGCCGCCGGCATATTCGAGGTCCTCCATGAAATGGTCGCCGCCGGGAAGAATATTGGTAATATGCGGAGTCTGGCGTGATATGGAATCGAAAGTGTCTATGGATAGCGACACTTCAAACTCTTTGGCTATAGCAAGCAAATGCAGGACCGTATTGGTCGACCCCCCAAGGGCCATGTCTATCTTTATGGCGTTTTCAAACGCCTCTTTTCTCATTATGGTGCGCGGCAGAATATTCCTTCGCACCAGATTGACTATCTTTTCACCTGACTCCTGGGCGATCCTGTCCTTCTTTGCCGAAACAGCCATAGCCGTGGCGCATCCCGGAACGCTCATACCGAGCGCCTCCGTGATACAGGCCATCGAATTGGCCGTATATAACCCCTGGCAGGATCCGGCGCCGGGGCACGCGCACATTTCAAAAGTATTGAGCTCTTCCTGCGAAATGTCGCCTTTCCTGAATCTGCCGACAGCCTCAAATGTATCCTTAACAAGCGACAGCCTCCTGCCCTTATAATTTCCGCTCATCATGGGCCCTGCGGTAACGACTATCGAAGGGATATTCAATCTTCCGGTGGCCATAAGCATGCCCGGCGTTATCTTGTCGCAGTTGGTAAGGCATACCAGCCCGTCAAAACAATGCGCTTTGCATATAGTCTCGACCATATCGGCTATGAGTTCGCGCGAAGCGAGCGAATACTTCATACCCGAATGGCCCATTGCGATGCCGTCACAGATACCCGGGATGCCGAAGAAGAATGGTATGCCTCCGGCCATCGCGATGCCGCGTTCAATGAAGCGCTCAAGCCGGTCCATATGGATATGCCCCGGTATAATATCTGTTCTGGATGTGGCTACCGCTATGAACGGCTTCGCCATATCGTCCTTTGATATCCCTGTTGCGTAGAGTAAGCTCCTCGCCCCTGCACGCTCGAGGCCCTTCTTTATCTTATCGCTCTTCATGGGCTCTCCTCTTATATTATCTTAAAATTATATACTATACCTTCGTGGGGTGTCAAATACTATATTGGGACGGTAAAATTTGTTATTTATATATGCGCGGAACGCGGTTGGAGATGGCGCAGATAAAGTCATAGGCTATCGTGCCGGCGAGGCGGGCAAGCTTCTCTATTCTTATCTCGTGGTGGCCCTGTTTGCCGACCAATACCACCTCATCGCCTATCTTCACCCCCCTGATATGGCCCACATCTATCATAGTCTGATCCATCGTAACCTTGCCGACAATCGGCGCGAATTGGCCGCGTACCAGCACCTCCGCCTTATTGGAGAGGCCTCTATGATAACCGTCGGCATAGCCTATAGGGAGAGTGGCTATCCTAGTCGGCCTCTGCGATATAAAGGTCCTGCCGTAACTTATTGAACGCCCGGGAGCTATATCCTTTAAAAATACCACCCTTGTCTTCAGCGACAAAACAGGCTTTAATTTTATCAATTTCGGGAATGTGTGCTTCGGATACATTCCGTAAATTATCAATCCCGGCCTGGCTAAATTCAGGTGAGCCCTCTTGTAATCTACGGTAGCTATTGAATTGGCCGCGTGCCTTAGGGGTATCTTTATCCAGCTCTTTTCGATAGCCACCAAGAGCCTTTCGAAAGATTCCATCTGATAAGCCGTGAAGAATTCATCCCGGCCGGCGCTTGAAAAGTGAGTGTAGATACCTTCGAGGGTGATGCTCTTTTCAGCGGAAACCTCTTTCACAAAATGGAGAGCGTCTTCGTGCCATACGCCTATGCGGCCCATCCCCGTGTCTATTTTTATGTGAACCTTTGTCTTAGTCCCCTTTTCCTCGTCAGCCCTAGCCAGAGTTTTGATCTCTTTCAATATATCGTGATTACAGAGCGTCAATGTAATATCCCGGTCTTTCGCTATCCGGACTTCTTCCGGCAGCACCGAACCGAGTATTAAGACCGGGGTCTTGATGCCGTGATCTCTCAAGCGAACGGCTTCATCGGTCGTCGCCACGCCGAGATAGTTTACACCCACCCCCTCCAGGACTTTCGAGACTTCGACGGTGCCATGTCCATAGGCATTAGCTTTCACGACCGCCATCATCTGGACATCCTTGCCGGCCAGCCGCTTCACCTGTATATAGTTATGCTCCAGGGCCTTCATATCCACTTCGGCCCATGTCGGGCGATACCGCGTTCTGGTCACTCCGTTCCTCGTCTTTACTTTTAGCTCTTTCATTATTTACCGGTTATATCGCATTCTCTCGAATATAAATAGAGCGGCTCAAGATCCCGGGCCTTGACAAATTTTTTATCTTTACAATATCCGGCTGCGAGCTTTGCCACCACCTGCGCCCTGGGATGCCAGTCTTTATCGAAATCGTTCTTTCCGGTATCTCCCAAAAATGTGACTTTATCATATTTGGATAATCTCTTCAAGAGCTCCTCTAGACCCAGGAGCAGATATCTTGAGATCTTTTTTACCGTCTTCCCGTCCGATTTATATATGCAGGCATATATTTTATTCTTCCTCGCGTCGAGCACGGGGCATATGATTCCTTTAAAACTTTTTGCATTATCCGCGATCACATCAAGCGTCGGCACCGCTACGATCTTCTTCTTCAACGCATAAGCAAAGCCTTTTACGACAGTAACTCCGATCCTCAGCCCGGTGAACGATCCGGGGCCCGAGCTCACCGCAAAAGCATCTATCTCTTTTATATCGAGCCCGGCTTTTTTTAAGAGCCTGCCTATGGTGGGCACCAGCAGCATCGAATGTCTTCTATGGGTCTTCTTGTGGAATTTCGCCGAAAGGCGGCCGTCTTTTAATATGGCGAGGCTTAAATAATCCGTCGATGTATCTATAGCCAGTATGATCATATTCTCTTGATCTCTATATTCCTATGCTTCTCATCTATGGCTACCAGGCTTATTTCCCAGCGCCTATCGGGCAGGAGTTCCCTGATCTTATCAGCCCATTCTATCACGGTAACGCCGTCACCATAAAAGTATTCTTCGCAATTCATGTCATCAAAGCCGGAGTGGCTGTCCAGCCTGTAGAGGTCAAAATGATAGAGTGGGAATCTGCCCTTATGCTCTTTTATTATGACGAACGTCGGGCTATTGACATAGCGCGCGTTCTTGACGCCAAGGCCTTTGGCAACGCCTTTGGTGAATACGGTCTTGCCCGCGCCAAGATCTCCGATCAGCGCTACGCAATCTCCCCTCTTCAGGCCTTTGGCAAATTTTACGCCTATCTCCATCGTCTCTTTGACGCTCTTAGATCTCTTCTTCAAAAATACAGGTATCCTTTTATCTTCATCTCTTCTTCTCTGCCGCTTTCCCTGAAGATCCTGTAACCATTCTTCTTCTCGGTGATCTCGCCTATCAGAGAGACCGGTGCGCCCGTCCTATTTAAGGCCGTGCGGTAAAACCGTTTCGCCTCCTTGGCGCTCATCGTGAAGAGGAGCTCGTAATCTTCCCCGTCATAAAGGGCGCTATTTACCGAAGGCGCATCCTTTGAAAGCGGTATTGCGTTCTCGTAAACGCACGCTCCTACGCCGCTGGCCTCGATTATCCTGTTCAGGTCGATCGCCAGTCCGTCGGTTATATCTATCATGGAATTTATTTTAAATCTTTTCAGTATCCGGCGCACCTCTTTCACTCTCGGTAAAAAGTTCAAGTGCTTTCCCTTTATCGAACCGCCAAGTGAACCCGTCACGAGGATAACGTCCCCGGTCTTTGCGCCGCTTCGTAACGTGAGCATCTCTTTTTCAACCTCGCCGATCAACGAGACATCTATCACTATATTTTTTGATCTGGAGATATCGCCGCCCACGATACTTACGCCGAATCTATCGGCGATACCTTTAAGGCCTTTGCAGATACCGTCCGCGACAGAGAGCTTCCGCCCGGGCGCGATCGCCAAAGAGACTACAGCGTATTTTGGAACGCCGCCCATTGCTCCTATGTCGCTGATATTACGTCCGAGAGCCTTCCATCCCGCTTGATACGGCGTTGCTTTCTTCAGGTCGAAATGCACGCCCTCAATAGTCATATCGCAGGTATACAACAAATACTTGTCCCGTCTCCACTTGAGCACGGCGGCATCGTCACCGGGGCCCTTTATTACGGTCTTATCGAGGCGGAAGTTCTTTGACAAGCGCCTTATAAGATCTATCTCACTTAAATCTCTTATTTTCATATCTACCCGTCATTGCGAGTCCCGCCAAAGGCGGGACGAAGCAATCTCTATAAGGTGTCATACAAATCCACAAAACCCGGATTCATGCTCTTTATCAAGACTATCTTCTTTTTTCTTGAACCGGCCTTGATCTGCTTCTCCCTGAGTATAGCATCTTCTATGCTGTCAAAAATTTCATAGTAAACCAGTTTTTTAATATTGTACTTGCTCGTAAAACCGTCGGTCATCTTATTTTTATGTTCATGGATTCTCTTTTGCAAATTGCTGGTAACGCCTGTATATATGACACTGTCTATTTTATTCGTCATTAAGTAAACGTACCCTTTGCGCTCTTGCATATATCTCTACTTTAGAGATTGCTTCGGGCACTTCGTGCCCTCGCAATGACGGACGAACTGGGCCTCTTAAGTATTCCCTTCTCGGTAATGATAGCCGTTATGAGCCCGTTCGGCGTTACGTCGAAGGCGGGATTATAAGCCTTAACATTCTTCGGCGCTATCAATTTACCCAATACGCCCCTGACCTCATCCGGGCTACGCTCCTCTATCGGTATCTCCCTGCCGCTTCTTATATTGAAATCGAACGTCGACAGCGGCGCCACGACATAAAAAGGTATCCTGTGGTATTTTGCGAGCACCGCAAGATTATATGTCCCGATCTTATTGGCAGCGTCACCGTTGGATGCGATGCGGTCCGCGCCGACGAATATCATATCTATCCGCCCTTTTGCCATGAGGCTGGCCGCCATATTATCGCAGATCAAAGTGGTATCTATACCTTCACGCATCAGCTCCCACGTCGTGAGCCTGGCGCCCTGTAAGAGCGGCCGCGTCTCATCAACGTATACTTTGATCGATTTACCCTGCCTCTTCGATTCAAAGAGAACCCCAAGCGCCGTGCCGTAATCGGCCGTCGCCAGTCCCCCGGCATTACAGTGGGTCAATATCCTCGAGCCATGTCTGACGAGCCCCGATCCGAATCGGGCCATGCGCCTGCAGCTCTTCATATCCTCGTCGGTTATCTCAATCGCTTCTTTAAGTAATATTTTCTTGATCTTGGCCACCGGCTCTAGCCTGTTATCGCAGGCAACTCTCTCCATCCTCTTGAGCGCCCAGAAGAGATTTACCGCAGTAGGGCGTGAAGAGCCCAGATATTTGGAGGAATTCCGCAGTTCTTTAAATAGCTCATTGAATGTCTTTGCCCTCGACTTCTTTATGCCTATGACAATGCCGAAAGCCCCGGCTATGCCGATCGCGGGCGCACCGCGTATCTCGAGCCTTTTTATCGCCCGCCAAAGCCTGCGGATATCATCCGTGGAAATGTATTTCAGTTTATGGGGCAAAAGCGTCTGATCGATAAATTTTACCTTCCCCTTCTTCCATGCGATAGTCTCTACCGGCATACTACCCCCATATCATTTTGGTAAGAACATTGCGCTTGATGCTGATCGCCCTGTAAGGACATACCTCATGGCAGCACAGACATCTCACGCATTTTTTGTAATCGATCGAGCAACGCCTCTTCTCTATCTTCATACAATGCACCGGGCAGGTCAGCTTACAAAGATTACATCTGGTGCAGACCTTATTATCTATATAAGGCTTAAACCTTATTAAAGACGCAACGCGGTCGATGACGCCCTTCGGCAGATATTTCAAAGGTGTCGTCTGCGGTAATTTAAAATCTTTTGCTGTGAAAGTATCCAGGCCGTGACCTAAGACCTCTATCTTTGAAAGGTCCGCCTCCCCCAGCTTAGCGAGGTACGCCTCTTTGGTAACAAGGATATCTAAGGGCGCTAACCCTACGATCTTCGCCAGGCACGAATCTATGGCAACCGCGTCAACTCCGGCCATGATAAGACTCATCTTTCTTATGACTCCGGACGACGGGCCGTCACCTTCCATCGCGACGATACCATCCACGACCGTGAGATGGGGCTTCGCTATGGAATAGACCTTCGCCACTATCCTGGAGAAATCTTCCTCCCTGGGCGAACGCGAGTGGCATTCGGCCTTATAGAGGCCCACCACTGAGCCGAACATATTTTTGACGGCTGCCGTCAATACCGTAATGGAGTGGGTCTTGAATTTGGGTATCGAAATGACCCTGTCGGAATCAAATATCTGGCGGGCCACGGGTATGCCGTCCACGAATTTGGACATCGTGAAGGCCTCGAGCTCGACGCCTTCCTCGCGGGCCACTCTCTCCATTCCGGATTTTTCGAATATCTCTTCTATATTCTTTCCGTAGCCTCCGGGAGAGTCGCCTATGAAAGGTACGGCTCCGGCATTTTTTACAAGCCGGACCAGCGCCCTGACCACTTCAGGGTGAGTGTCAACGGCGTCTTCCGGGAGGCGGGCCGACAGAAGGTTCGGCTTCAATAGAACCCTCATGCCCGGCTTGACAAAAGCTTCGATCCCGCCAACCAGGTCTACGGATCTTTTCACGGCATCGAAAACTTCGCCTGTATCATAAGACCCGCATCTCGATATCGCGACCTTCACCATAAATTATCCATAGAGTAGTATCAGATCATCCCTGCCTGTTTTACCAAGAATACCAGAAATACCATACTCAGATTATGTATCATGTGCACTGTAACGGAAGATACCAGAGTTCCGGTCTTTTCATAAATATAGGCCAGCAACATCCCCAACGCCATGATCGGGAAGAAACCGACTATGTGCGCGTGAAGGGCCGCGAAGAGGATCGCCGTCACCAGCATGGCCCAAAAGATACCTATATATTTTTTAAGGGCGCCATATAAAAAACCCCTGAAGAAGAGCTCCTCGATGATCGGCCCGATTATAGCCGCAAAGAGACTTGAGTAGGTCAGAAATGCCACTCCCTTCTCTTTCAGGAATAGCTCCACAACGGGCTGTCTCTCGGGCACATACTTCGTTATATTTATAATGAGCGCTATGATTACCAGCATCAGTATGAGTACGGGGACGAGCGCTATATATCCGACAACACCGTAAGCGACGTTCTTTAAAAAATTTTTGGCTGATATGCCAAGCGCGGCCAGTGGCTCTTTGTAATAGATGACCGTAAAGTATATTATAAATACCACTGCCAGTACGTCGAGAATCGACGAGTTGACCATCATCCTGAAGTTATCGGTCTTGAATACAGGAAAAACTCTTGAGAGAAAAGCCTCCGACAGGATCAGCATGTATCCGAAGAACAAGAAGAGGATCACCACTTTGCATACATCCCACATATCCCACTTAGCCCGCAAAGGTGAAGAACTGCGGATCTCTAAAGTCCCGGTTAATATCATGGGCGCGATGATAATATCTATTACCAGCCCCAGGAGCGTTATGGACAATATGAGTAACGAAACTAATCCGAATATCGTAAAGAGCTTTGTATTCTTACGGAGCAGAACCTCCATTTCGTGCTTCCTGATCTCGTGGTCTTCGAACGTCTGTGCCTGGCTCGCGGCCGGCCTCTTCGCTCGAGCCTTGCCCTCGCCGTGCGATAATACTATCACATTAAAGACGAGAACAAATATGAGGACGAGAATATATAGACGCTCTCTTTGAACGAAATTGATCAGTCTATCCGTCATTTAATTTAAGTGCTCTCAAGTATCAATTCTCTATCCGGTCACCCCGTACGTCCTCACCCTGAAAGAAGCACCCAGGCTCTTTGCAATGGCGGCGCATTCTTCGAGGTTCACACCGGGCAGATTTAAACAGGTGACTTCTGCTTTTATCCCGCTCTCCACGCAATCCTTTACAAATTTCATGACCGCTTTGTATGTGCCGTCGCCGAAGACTGGGGAACAGACTTTATTGTAAAGATCTTCCTTGTCCGTATTCAGGCTTACCGAGACATTATCCACCAGGCCTGAGAGTTCCCTGGCTATCGGCCTTTTGTTAATAAGATCCCCATGTCCGTTGGTGACGAGCCTCACCACGGCGCCATTCTTCTTCAGTTCCCGGCAGACCGCCTTTACCGTATCGAGCCTCGCCGTAGGTTCGCCGTATCCACAGAAGACTATCTCTCCATACCTCTTCACCTCGCCAACCGCCTTCAGGATCTCGTCTGTAGTCGGCTCTTTATGAAGCTTTAGATTGTGCCCTTTCACGAAGTCGTCCTTGGTCCTGATACAGAAAGAACAGTTATTCGTGCAGTCGTTCGTTATATTGAGATACAATGAATCGCGTATTTCGTACGCTATCTTTTCGCTCTCTTCTTTCAGGTCCAGCTTAAAGAGCTCATTTGCGTTATGCGTGGTAATTCTTGCGACATCTTCTCTGGAGAGGCCCGTCAATTTGACCCATTCATCTACAAGGTACGCCAGGTATGCCGGCTCATTCCTCTTGCCGCGCATACCTTCGGGGGCAAGATAAGGGGCATCCGTCTCCAGAAGAACTTTCTCTATAGGCACGGTCCCGGCTAATTCTCTTAAGGCTTGAGCTTTCTTGAAAGTCAGATTAGCGGTGAATGATATATAAAAACCGAGATCCAGGCATTCTCTCAGGAACTGCGCGTCACCGGAAAAACAATGTATTACGCCGGCCTGCTCTTTACTTTTTTCGGATTTTAGAATATCGATGAGGTCCCGGTCCGCTTCTCTTGAGTGAATTATTAACGGGAGCTTTAATGATCCGGCAAGCCGGATGAATTTTTTAAAAGCCTCGATCTGTTTATCCTTTGGCGACAGGTTCCTGTAATAGTCGAGTCCGACTTCGCCTATCGCTACGACCTTTGATCTTTTGATAGAATCATCCCGGAAAGACGGCATAGAGGAACCTGTGTAGGATCCGCCCAGAGCGAGACGGCGCAATTCTTCTAAGGCCTTATCCGTAACTCCGGAGGCATCGTGTGGATGTATCCCGACGGACGCGTATATTATCTCGTGCGTATTGGCGAGCTCTACCGCGCGGCGGCT
>Ga0268276_1001007_pt1 | contig 29837 bp, 37 predicted proteins | sample saktaG_4_FD_190145 | JGI IMG/M metagenome (GOLD analysis project Ga0268276, IMG submission 190145) | Saline water microbial communities from Sakinaw Lake, British Columbia, Canada - sak_2010_1_5_45m | ecosystem: Environmental > Aquatic > Non-marine Saline and Alkaline > Saline ...
AGCTAACTTCATCCAGATTAAAGGACCATCGTTATTAAGTATGTGGGTCGGAAAATCAGAAGAAGGAGTAAGAAAAATATTTGAAAGAGCTAGACAAGTTGCTCCTTGCATCATATTTTTTGATGAAATCGATTCTCTTGCTGGACGGAGAGGAAGAGACCAGGGAAGTGCAGGAGTTACTGAAAGAGTCTTGAACCAATTATTAGCTGAGATGGATGGAATTGAATCTTTGAATGAAATAGTTGTTATCGGAGCTACTAACAGGCCAGATATGCTTGATTCAGCTATCCTAAGACCAGGAAGATTTGACAGATTAGTCAAAGTAATGCCCCCAAATCAAGAAGCAAGATTAGCTATTTTCAAAGTCCACACTAAAAAAATGCCTTTAGCCAAGGATACTTCATTAAATGTCTTTGCTGAAAAAACAGAAGGTTATACTGGGGCTGATATTGAAGCTGTTTGCAGAGAAGCAGGAATGCTGGCTTTGCGAGAGTCTATGGAAGCTAAAGAAGTAAAGAAGAAACACTTTGACTTAGCAATGAAGAAGTTTGGTCCAAGTGTAACCCAAGATGATGTTCGAAGATACAATGAGATAGAAGGCAGTTATTTGAGATCAGCAAGAGCTGCACTTAAAGAAAACGGGCATAGCTACGCCGGATAGGAAGAAGGTCATAAAGAATTTGGCTTTCAGCCATCTTTAAGTGGACGCAAAATAAAAAATAATAGTTTACTAACAAAAAAATAGTTCATCAGTCATCGATGTTAATAATATTCATACTTAATTCAAAAGATTAAGGGTTATGGGCCGACTATATTCCTAACAGAATAGAACATAAATATAGATTTCACTTTCATAAACCTTAAAAAGAATATTATCACTGAATAGTATTAAGCAAGATTTAAAAGCACAATAATCTCCGAAATACAACAAAAAGAGAGGCTGGGAAAAATTCCCTTTTCATGGACAATGCAGAGATCAGTGTTATAACCTATAATCTGCACTTGTTAAACAATCCCCCTGCCCATATCCCCCATCAAGTATGTCACATTAGTTTATATTCAGAATTTTATCTGAAACAAGGCGAACCAAGATCTTTTGAACACACCTCTTTTCATCTTGGTTCGCTCTTTTTTTCTAAAGAAAGTATAATCTTCTTCAATTGTCCTACATTTTCTGCATAATAGATCTTACCACCGACTTTTTTTTATGTACTCTTTTATCTCAATCTGAAGATCTGATTTCATGAATGGCTTGTAGACAATCAATGAAAGGGGAATTTTATTTCCTGCAATGATTTTTTTGTGTACTTTTTTCTTCATTATCTGAAGTCCTGGTTTTTTTCCATTGAAAATCTTGTAAGCAAAAAATCCAGAAGCAAGTTCATAATATGTTCCTAGACTTGCACCTAGCATCAAGATAACGTCTCCAAAAAGACTGAATGCAAAGTGCTGTTTATACCATGTTTCTGTATTAATTACTTCATCAAATATTTTCTTGCCATTGACTTCTGCGTTAAGATGTGTCTTGAGATGCTCAATTCCAAAGTCTTTATCATCCATGGGAGTAACACCATATACTTTTTTACCATGAAGTTTTTTGTATTCTTTTGCTATCTCAATACAAACGCCCCTGTCAGGGGCTAAAACAATCTCAGAAGTCTCTGCCAAAACTTTAGCGATTTTTCGGACATGTTCTGAGAACTTCTTCTCTGGGATTTTTAATAATTCAGAATAATGGAACTTTATATCTCCTGCTCCAATCAAAGTTACTTTTAACATTTTCATAATTCTTGTTTTTTCTTTAGTCCTATCAACGACACCACAAAAATAACCAGATACATCACAAAACCATAAATGCATGAAGGCAAGCCTAGAACAAATTTACAACCCCCAAGAGGGCATGTACTTAAAGCTAGTTCTGAAAAAGAAAGATAACCTGAGAACAATAAACCCACAATTGAGATAATCAAGATTGTAACTAAAGTAGTATTTTTTTGCATATCATTCGAGTATAGTTTAATTTATAAATTGTTCTTTTCTTCTTATCTAATAAAAACGAGGAAAACAAAAAAGAGACATGAAAAGATTATCCTTAATAGAATACTGTATCCCTTGCAAATCAAAATGTTGCAAGGTTGGAAAATTCTTTGGATCACCAATCTTGGATTTGAAAGAAGCTAATAAAATTAAGAACTATGTTCAAGAAGTTAAACTCAAATCTGGAAAAAAATATTTTATTTTAAAAGAAGGAAAGAAAGGGAATAACTGTATTTTCTTAATAAACCACAAATGCAAGATACAAAATAAAAAACCCCTAGACTGTTTATGTTACCCCCTTAAGGCAGTTTATTCAAAGAATAAAGTAGTTTATATTATTGATAAGAACTGTTCTACTTCAAAATTTATAGATAAAAAATTCATTAAAGATGCTAAAAAAATTGCTTTAAAATCAATAAAAAGATTTGATAAAGAAACTTATGATCATTGGTTAAAAAATAATGTGGGTTGGGTTAAAAAAACCTCTAGGAGACTAGAATGAAAACTTTTGCACTTGCATCTGGAAGTTCGGGAAATTCATTTTATATCGAAAATGAAAAGACAAGAGAAGCTATATTAGTTGATTTGGGAATTTCGTGCAAAAGGACAAATGGGATCTTGAACTTGAATTCAATCAATCCTGAAAATATAAAGGGAATTTTTTTGACACATGAACATTCAGACCATACAAAAGGGGTTGATGTTTTTGCTAGAGCTTTCGGAATTCCGATTTTTTTGACTAAAGGGACTTTTCAGGAGACATTTATATGTTCTGATGAAAATTTAATCAATTTTATCAAGAATAATGAAACTGTCAAGATAGCTGGATTAGATATAAGAACTTTTGCAAAACCGCATGATTGCAAGGACCCTGTCTCTTATTCAATAAGTCATGACAGAAAAACTGTTTCAATAATAACAGACATAGGACATGCTTCTAAAAATGTTTGTGAAGCTGTTTCTGAAGCTGATATCCTCTTTATGGAAACAAACCATGATGTCGATATGCTGAAAGAGGGGCCATATCCGGTGTTCTTAAAAAAAAGAATCTTAAGTGATAATGGACATCTTTCTAATTTTCAGTCTTCCATATGTTTGTTAGAACATTCATCAAACAAATTGAAAAACCTGGTTCTATCTCATCTTAGCGAGATAAACAATACCCCTAGTATTGCTTTGAATACCATCCATTCTTTGATAAAAGAAAGAAAAGACCTAAAACCAAAAGTTTGTATTTCTGAAAGATTTAATCCCAGCGAAATGTTCAGAGTTTAGAATTAAAATTGTGTAACTTGACTTTGTCAAATCCCTGTCTGTATGTGTAATGGTTCTGCTTGAAAAGGAGAATTTCTTCAGCATCACAAAAATATGCATATTTTTTATGACTTTAGAAAATTTCTTTGTGTCTTTTCAAAATCTTAACAAAACTTAAATCATAAAATCAAGATAAAACCTTAAGCATATGGCTGGCAAAGTCAAGTGGTAATATCTAAAAAAAGTTTAAATACTGATTTTTCTAGCTTAATTACAATCAAAATGACAGCAGTAGATGAAGAAACAAAATATTTTGTTGGATTTAATACCAAGAAGGATAGTTCTGAGACAATAACCCAAGAATATACGTCTATAAGGGCATTTGTATTCGCTGATTTTATTTCTCCTGACAGCCCAACTGTCACAATTTATGCTCAAAGAGGAGACAAACGCAGGGGTATTGATTTTAAAAGACTAGAACATCTAAAGGGATACGAACATCTTGATTTTCAGATGGAAGCAATTTTTGATCTAGAATTCAACAAACTTCTAAAAAGTTAGATCTTTAAAAAGACCCAAAATATAGATTTAAGGCTTATCTCTTTGTTTTAACTATAAAATGATACTAAGGATTTATATACTTTTTAATATTCTTAAACATGAACTGACAAAGGACAGTTCGGTTGCCCTGAAAAGGGTGTGGCTATATGAGCCTATGTCAAGTGTTTGACTATTAATTTGGTGACTGGACTATAACTCACCTTACGAAATTCGCACTTGTTATGCTTTGCCTTATGGCACGAAGAAGATAACCTTTAAAACATGTTGATGAGTTAAGATTAAATTGACGCTGTTTGAGGCACTTTCTTCACCGAGTCCAGAATGTCAGTTTCATAATCAATTTATCAAAAAAGAGAGATATGATTAATAACTAATCAAAAGATTTTGGTGCATCAAAACCTATGCACAAAGTTGCAAAATCTAATTAGCTTAAGACTTATGGATAAAAATGGCAAAGAAAAAAAAGAAAGTGGAATACAAAGGAAGAAAACCTAGTAACAAAAGTAAAAAATCTAAAGTTGCTAAGTTGATGAAGCTCAAAAAAGGGAAGAAGAAAAGAAGATAATTCTGTTTGATGTTTCTTGAAATGAAATTAAAAAACTATAGACTTGTGATGTGAAGGAATTCCGGATTTCATTATCTCTACTTGGTTGAGTGAATCGTAATTAATCAAAAATCCTGCACTAGAAGAATCTGTAAGATAATAATTTAGATCTGACCCCCCTTTAAAACATTGCCTTAAAAAATCTACCCCTAATTTCTCTCTCGCCTTATAAACATCTTTTTTCCTGCCTAGAAATTCAAAACCCAAACTAAGGGGATTTTCTTTTTCAGCATGAATCTGGACAAAACACTCATTCAAAGTCGCCCTATAGAGCTCGCCAGACTTAATTTCAACTCCTTCTTGTCTATGCGCTTCTAGAACAAGACGCGGAATAGATGCATCTTGGACTTTTTTGACTAATCCAACATTAATCTTATCATTCAGATGAAAATCAGGTGTTCTCCTGAAATATATTGAATGCAATTCACAAGGGATAAGTTTTATTGGAAATTTGCTTTCAGGAATCAATCTTTTTATATATTTGAAACGTTTTTCTTCTGAAGATCGTTCTTCATTAGGTTTTGACGGTTCTTCAGCATATGGGCCTTGAAGTGAAGATTGTTCTAATGATGTTTCTGTAGCTCCCATACAAGGCGAATCGCCAAAAACATGATAGTTTGAGCTTCTCATGAAATAAACTAGCCTAAATTTTTCTCCCCTCTTAAAATTTGCTGGAACAATCAGTTCATCATCACATTCATCAACTGAAGACAGTCTAAGGACTTGTTTATCACTTTTGTAGTATAATGGAAATTTTTCTTTAGAATATTCAAATACCTCGGGATCTTTTGTTTTTCTTCCTTTAATTGATTCTGCCATATTTTTTTAGATTATGCTAGTTTTTAAGCATTTAGATAGTTTTTCTCAATATTAAACTTTTTTGATTTTAAATCATCCAAAACAATTAAAAATTGTTATTTGCTCTATTTTGTATGAAAAAAGAGACTGAGAAGGAAATTACAATCTACACAGATGCTGCATCAAGGAATAATCCTGGAAATGCAGCTTATGCTTTTATTTTTGTTCAAAAATCTAGCATTTTCTTCAGTTTTTCAAAATATTTAGGAAAGAAGACAAATAATGAAGCAGAGTATGAGGCTGTAATCAATGCATTAAAAGAAGCCAAGAAACAAAAATTCAAGGAAATCAAATTATTTTCAGACAGTGAACTGGTTATTAGACAAATCAATGGAGAATATAAAGTAAAACAAGAACATCTGAAGAAAAAAGTTGAAGAAGTTAAAGAACTTGTAGGTTTTTTTGAAAATATTTCATTTGCAAATGTTTCTAGAGAACATGAATTTATCCAGATTTGTGACAAGATGTGCAATTCTGTTTTAGATGAGAATTAAAGTAAGTGTAAGTAACGATTTAGTTGGGCGATTGTTTTTAAGACAAAATCAGAGATACATCATTACATACAGACGTAAATCTAAGCACCAAAAAGAGTTCTTACTAAATCCCCGACAAAATGTGCTGCAACAATAACAACCAAAGCTATTACGACATGTTCAGTAACTGCTTTCCAGGGCCCGTTCTCCTGTTTTTTTGCAGTAGTGTAGCTAAAAAGTGCAATCAGAATCAAGCCGTAGGTTATGCTCACCATTATTGCTGTTTCTAAATCAAATAATAAAACTGGAATAACAAAAGTCAAAGCAATTATCAATTTAGTGAAAAAAGTTGAGAAAGTTGCTTGCCAAATCTCCTTACTTGAATGTTTTTGCTCAGCTTCTTCTGAAACATGAATTCCCAAAGCATCTGAAAAAGCATCTGCAATTGCGATTATAAAAATTCCGCCTAAAACCGCAAGTTTTTCATGAGTCCCTGAATGCAAACCAACTATTAATCCAAGGGTAGTTATGATTCCAGAAGTTATTCCAAAGCCAATTCCTTTTTTGTATGAATCACCCAATGGCTTGGTTTTGTTTTTTGGGCTATTCTCTCTTTTCATTGTGCATAATAGACTTTTGACTTTAAAGGTTTTTTGTTTTTTAGGATTGTTTAAAATACAATGCGAGAGGTTAAAGATTTATTAACCTGGAGGTTATTTGTTTTTATGGGATTATCTAAATCATTAGGAAGATTTTTTATCAAGTTATTCTCTTTAGATAAATATGAATATAACAAGATTCAGATAAAAAAACAAGTAGTAACGAAGATTATGCTTTTTGCAAGAGGAAGTTATCCTAAGGAGTTTATAGCTATCCTCAAGGGAGAAGTCAAAGACAAAGTAGTAATAATTGATGATGTTATGTATCAACAGTATTCTTCTTCTGTTGTTTCAACATCTATGAGAATGAATCTTCCTGTTTCATCTGGTTCTGTTGGGACTGTGCATAGCCATCCCTCACATAATTCGAGGCCATCACAAGCTGACTTGCAGTCATTCAGCAAAAGAGGACTTGTGCATTTTATTATCAACTTTCCTTATCGAGTAAATGATCTTAGGGCATATAATTCCCAAGGGGATGTTTTAGAATTTGATATTGTTGAATAAAATCTTAAATTTTCTCTTTATTCTAAATTAAGAATTAATTAAAAGAACCTTAATCTGTGGGGTTATCATGATCAAACCTGGGCATAAAATATCCGTCAATAAGATTATGATAAACTTGTTGAGCTAGAAAAAAATCTTTTGAGACTATATCTAAAAATTTTTCTGGATTATATTGGTCAATTAAACCACCATCAACATGTTCGCTTATTACAGGGAAGGTTGGTCCTCTGCTTTCAGAGATCATCGCTGTTAATGAGAACCTTCTTCCTATTTTTGAGAGATGCAAACAATCTAATATTTGCCAACTTTTCGCTTCTTCCATTCTTATTGGAAGTAATTTGGTGATTGCTGTATTATACTGAATATGTAATTCTTTCTGCGCTTTGTCTATACCTGCTTCTAAATCACTTATCTTTTGATCTGGAAAACCTTCTGGGGAGTCTATTCTTTCTACTTTTCTTTTTTCGTAGTATTTTACAGGATCACTTGTCATTTTATTAATGATTTTAATTACAATCTACTGTTTTTAAAAATTTATGTGATTTTTATCTTGCTAGTACCAGAATTGTTTTTGCCATGCAGCAGCTTGTTCAGGAGTTAATAGTTCTTGTTTCCCATCTTCATCTGGAGCATTATAAACCAAACCAGACCGTCTTATGGTATAAGCGGTTAGAGTATATGGGGGGTACTGGCCCTTTGTTTTATACATTATTTTTGAAGATAAAATCTCAAATGCCCTTAATGCAACACGTGGGTTTCCTTGGGACAGATTATAAAGAGTATTATACGCCATAGGTTCAAGATGTATAATTTCCTTACCGAATATATAAGTGATGTATGCTTCTCTTTTTTCAATCATTTCTCTTATTTGTTCTGGGTCCATAAAACCAAGCCCAACTGCTCTTTCTTTTTGGGGCTCGTTTGGTCCCTTAGTGTGTTGGGTCTTTAGTGTGGTCTCTTTAGTAATACCAAGTTCTTCATCACTCGCCTTTCCTCCAAATGCTACTTCTAATTTATCTGAGAGTTCTGTCATGAATGGATATTTCTTAATGGTTTTTAAAGATTATTGTAAGAAAACATATCTATCTAGCCAGTACTTCACAACCATCTTTTGTAACAAGAACAGTTGCTTCTGCTTGCGACACAGGCATTTTTGTCTTCTCGACTAATTGCTTAAAGTGATACAAAGCATTGACTTGCTCTAAAGAACGCAATGAGAAAATCGCTCTTGTTCCGAATTTCTTTATAATCCAACGGCCTGAAAAAGGCAATTCATGATATTCTTGTTCGATGAATTCAAGAATCTTTCTAGATTCCATATCTCTGGTGTTATGTTTTGCTTCAAATCTGTAAATTCCAGAAGGTCTGCCGTCTTGAACAAAACCTTGCCCTGTTGTTGCAAATGGTTCTATTGCAAGAACCTGACCTTCTTTTAATTTTATTTTAGAATTATTATCATAATTTGGAACAGTCAAACCTGCATGAAGAATATACTGCTTTAATTCATGTCCAGAAAGATTAGCTACTGGAGCAAAACCATAACTTGAGATAGTTTCTTGAATCTTTTTTCCAATAACTCCCAGTTCTTGGCCTGGTTTGATTAATTTTATTGCTTCATCAAGTGCTTTTTCACTAGCCCCTATAAGTTTTTTATATTTCTTGTCAGGAGTCAAATCAATTGAAGAAGATAAATCCGAGATATAGCCATCAATGCTTATTCCCAGGTCTATTTTTAAAATTCCAGAAGCTTTTTCTTGGTCATCATATGAAGGGGAAAAATGAGCGGCTATTTCATCTTTAGACAAATTAATTGGAAAAGCGAACTTAGCTCCTTTTTTTTGAACAAATTCCTCGATTTTTTCAGCTAATTCAAGCAGAAGCATGTCTGGCTTGACAATGCTCCTTGCATAAGCAAGTGTCTCACTTCCCAACTTGCCTGCTTTTCTCCATTTCTCAAGTTCTGATGATTCCATAAATTCTAAAAATTCATATGTTTATAAAAGTTTAGAGAAGAATCAAAAGCTTCATCAAAAGTTTTATTTCTTAAGACGATCTACTAGACTTCTAAGAAAAGATTTTGGCCTTTGTTTTTCACTGATTACCTTGCCTTTAGTTATATGGTCATACCAATCTTTGAAGGAAATACCCCCAAAAGATTTTTCTCCTTTTGGCCAATATTCGTTCGGAGCAATTCTTGATTTTTTGAGTATATTCTCAATAACTTCCTTATTTTCTGCTGTATTAAAAACATAACAACTCGACCAATCGGGATCTAATCCAGCTATTTCTAACTGGCATGGAGCATAATGACCAGTTATCAAAGGACATTGGTTGCCATCTTGATCCATAAAATGGCCCATGGCATTATAAAAACCATAAAATGGGCATTTTGTTCTTTTTTTTGCTTTTGTCTTTACAAGTGGTTCTGCTATCATTTTTAGAAAAACTTTTCTTTATTTAAAAAGATTTGTGTATCATAAAATATACTTCATGCCTAGTATTTTATTCTTCGTTCTTTTGGTACAAAATTAATAATTTTGTCTTTGTCTTGTGTTAATTTGCCGCAGCCAACTATTTCGTCTTTGTATTTGAGTAAAACAAAGGGATAATCTACATTGTTAAGTTTAAGGTCTTCTTTTGTGTCGGGAGATTGTTGTTCAGAATCAATTGTTATGTCCTCCCCTTTAAACCATTGCTTGGCTTGTTTATCATTTAATTCAAGAACATTTTTTGTCGCGTCTTTTGCTAAAAAACCTGCATCAAATGAAAAACGGATTGTTTCTTCTTTTTCTCCTTTATCTCGATTATCTAAAGTTACTAGATAAATCCCAATTGTCTCAACACGAACTGTTCCTACGAAAACTGCTAATTCATGCTCTAAAAGGTTTCCTGTAAAAATCCTTAACTTTTCTGTTGATTGTTTGACAATCTGGCCCTTAAGTTCAAGGCCATATTTCTCTTTAAAAAAATTGCTAAATCTCTCTTTTTGTTTTTTGTTTAGGGTTTGGTATCTCATTTTTTAGATATGGAAATTATTTTTTTATTTAATCCTTGATTTAAACAATATTTTAAAGATTCGCAACCCCTGCAAATTTCTTTCAAATCTTTATTGTCTATATTTTCCAAAACGAGTTTGAACAAATCTTTTATTTTGTGTGTTGAATTTTCATTTATTTTTATCTTCTTCAATACTTTGTTGTCCATAACAATTATCCAATAATTTATTTTGGGTTTTTTCTTACATACTCGATTTTCCATATTTGGACATTTCTGACAAATGTCATCACATTTCTTCACGATTTTAATACTTAACTCTGGATTGCCCTCAAAAATTAGACAAATCTTGTTTGCATGTTTGAATAACTTCTCATTGTACCAGCCCCCTTTTTTGCTATATGCTCTTGAAAGGCACAATAAATGATGTGGTCTTAGTTTTATCATTTTACTAAAAATTCCCCTGATTTTTGGTGTCCCGAAAATCTTTTATTTTCGCAGATAGTCTCAATCTTGCAACAAAGAACCCCTCGGTGTCATTATCTTGGGGATAGATTCTTTTGCATTTTTTTAATTCTGGCGAGAAAGTCTTGTTCTTCCAGGATGTAAGGCCTTCTCTTGTTTTCAATGGAAGCTCAAACTCTTCTAATTCAACTGGAAATTTATCCAAGGCAAATTGTATAACTTCTTCGTTTTCTTCTGGTGAGAAAGTACAGGTTGAATAAACTAAGACCCCTTGTGGTTTGAGTATTGAAAGGCAGGAAGCCAGGAGCTTCTTTTGCATTAATGACAAACCTTTGTTCATATTCTCATTGAACATATTCCAGACATGATTATCTGAACGAATTACACCTTGCCCAGAACAAGGAGCATCTAATAAAATTTTAGTAAAAGAAAAACCCTTTTGTTTTAATCTTACGCAAAATTGAACTCCATCCATCCTTGTTGTTATGACATTTGTACATCCTTGTCTTTCTAAATTCGTAACTAGGGCTCTTAATCTATCAATCTTGACATCATTAGCTATTAACAATCCAGAATTCTCCATCATCATTGACATCTGCGTTGTCTTGCTTCCAGGAGCAGCGCATAAATCTAGAACATAGTCTTCTTTTGTAGGTAGTAGAGCTAGGGGAGACATCATTGAAGATAGTTCTTGAACATAATACAAGCCAGTTTGATGTTCAATTGATTTTCCTAGCTCGCCTGGGCCTAATCTTGATTCAATTATTATAATCTCTGGATTTGTTTTATATGGTTGAGAGATTTTCCAACCCTTATTTTCAAGTCTTTTTTTTAGTTTTTCAGGAGAAATCTTGAGAGTATTACATCTTATGATTTTTCGAGTTGGTTTTTCACAGAATTTAAGAAATTCTTGCATCTCAGATTCGGGTATTATCTTTTTGATATATTCTTCAAATCTTGGTTTTAGTTCTAACATTTTTCAAATTAAACGTGAGCTTGCATGAATCTTTAGGTTGTATCTTTATTTGGGTTTAGTTTGTAAATTATACGCGTTTATAAATGGTTAAAAGCAACCAACTTTTAGTGTTTTGCGTTTTGCTTTTCGTTTTTCTCTTTTTTGTCTTTCTCTTTTAATTTTTCTAAGTCTTTAACATCAACCTCTGGAAAAATGTTGTTGGAAAACCCGCAATTATTGCATTTGTATGTTGCTGGCATGCCAAAAGCGAAGGTATATTGTTTTTGCACATTAAGGATTTCAATGTCCAGTGAGCCACAGTTTGGGCATATTCGAACGTACTTGGGCTTGACTTTCTTTTCTCCCCCCATTTTATTAATATCTTTTTTAAGATATAAATGCTTTTAAGGTTTGCCTTTTATATATGAACATGGTAACAAGACCCCCTAAAGACTATGAAAGTGAAATTAAGGTTTTTGGAACTATAAAACCCCTTAAAAATGGGCCAAGAACAAGGACAAGCAGTAAAGGGCCTGATCCTGAATTAATCAGAAGAGATATGTTACCCAAAACTTATCATCCAGCAATTAGTCCAATAAAACCATTTAGGATAATGTCTAACTGGGGGAATCTTAATAAATATATTTATAATCCTTCAGATGAGCCTTGGAAAAAAGAAGCCAAAGCCCTTGATGGAAGATATCCTAATGGCGTTTGTATAGATGATTTTATTTATGTTACACCTAAAGGCGAGAAAAATGAGAAGCTTCAAGATAATTTGTTATATGGGCAATTGGGAGAAATTGATAGGGTAAATTATAGAAGGGGACAAAGACTTAAGACGATAATTTGAAAAAATGGAAAAAACAAAAGAAGAATTAAGGCGTCAAGCAGAGATTGAAGATTTGATAGCATATTGCGGAACATCTCCATATTCTTTACCCCCTAAACCAGTAATGAGCTTAAGAGAATATTTTGATTTAGACAAAAGAGATGAAGAAATGAGACTAGAGCATATAAAATGGCTTGAGGAACAGCATCTTGCGTTGAAGAGAAGAGAAAAAAGAACAACTGCATTTTTTCTAGGAGGACCATATGAAACTAATTGAAAAAGCGGAGCATACTTGGAGACAAAGAGAGAAAAACAGAAGATTTTTTGGAACTTTATTAGGGCATGACAATGACCGAGTTTCTAGAGACAATTTTAATGATAGAAAAGCTTACAGGGATTATAACCGAAGGCTTCGTGAGATGATCTTAGCTGATTATGGAATTGATGCTAGGCCAAAATATGTTCCTGAAAGACACTGCAAACTCCATGATGCAACTATTTTAGATGTTACTCTTGATGGAATTTTAGTTACTACTGGTTTTTTTGTTAGATACAATATACCTATAGAAAGAGTAGTTTATGATTCTGGAAGAAAAAATAGTGTTTTTCAAGATATGAACCGGAATTATGTTCTTGATGAAGAAAGAAGAAAAATGGACAGAAGGCAAAGGAGAAATAATGCAAGACTCTCTAGAGCTAAAATCTGTTTTATAACACCTGAGCGATCATATAGTGGGATTTAACTTTCTTAATTCAAGGTTTAGCGATTTTCCAAAGAAGATTAAACTGCTTCATGTAAGCATCGTGGATTTTTTTACTTTCAATGACTATTGCCAAAGGATTTTGTACCCAAATAGTATGAACAACTTTATTGCCATAGATGGTTGTTGACTCAAATGTTTCATATTGTTTTGGCAAATAGCGTGCTTCAGTAAGGGGAAATTTTGAGACTTTCTTTCCCCTCGCATCCTCACTGATAATCACATGTCTTGTTATTTTTAGTTTTATTCTTCTTTTATGCCAGCCATCAATAAAATAAGGCAGAGCTTCAATACTTTTCCCAACTCCACCTATAACATAATACTCTTTATATTTAAGAAAATCATTAAGAACTGTTTTTAATCCTTCTTGTCCTTTGAAAACTTCTACTTTCTCAGATTCTGGCAAGATATTTATCTTTTCTAGTCTCGGCAGAATTTCTTTAATTTTCTCTTCTTTCTCTTTTAAAATATTAAGGAATTCTCTGGGCTGGGCTGCTTGAAAATACTTCTTATTGTTCTGAATAAAATATGAAACAAGTCCCTTTTCAGCAAGTTCTTTTAATATGGTGTATGTTAATGAACGGTTTATTCTGGTTTGCCCTGAAACCTGGCTTGCTAGACTTGGTCCTAGCTGAAGAAGTTTCAGATAGACTTTTGATTGGTTCTTTGTTAAGCCAAATTCTTCTAGCACGTCTGTTTGTTCCATGAATAATTATTGTATGACATTATTTAAATGTTGTTATTTTTATAACAACACAGATTTTTATATACTTTTTATCTTATTTTAATAACTTTGGAGGAATAAAATAACAGAAAAATGAACCTTAATAGAAAGATACAACTTGAACAACAAGGTGAAGAAATCCAATTAGTAGTTGACTGCGATGGAGTAATCAAGAAATATGTCCCTCTTTTTAGGAAATCTAATATTCATTATAGTTCAGACTATCCGATTCCTTCACATAAATCCAACAACATACCCACTTTTACATATATTCGTGCAAGAGAGTATCTTGAACGTAGAAATCTCTTTATGCCAACCTTAAAAGAAATAGCAGAGCTACTTGTTTTATTCTGCAAAATGGATAAAGGTGAAGTTGATGATAAAATGTCTGACTTTTTGAGAGATTATCTCGGATTTTCACCCAAGGGGATGATAAGAAGCCAGTATTGGAAAGAAGATTTACATCATCTAACTAACTTCTTTACAGATCATGGATTTTTACTAGGAGAAACAGGGGTTTACATACAAGATAACCCTCCAATCAAAAAAGAATTATGTGAATCGTTTTTGTTAGAGGATATTGAAGAAAGGTACGACCCAGATTCATTTTTAATAGGTTTGCAATCAGTTGAAAATAGAAGAATTGATATGAACGAATGTGTTCTTCGCGATAAAATAAAGACTGAAGAAGGGGGTATATTTTATAGTGAAGATAAGACTGTTAGATTTGTTCCATATAAAAATATAGTTCCTGGTGTTCAAAACCAACTTGAAATAGAAGAAAATACATTGGTTATCGCAACTGTAGGACGTGATGGTGCAAGGACACTTGGCAGAATCCCTCGTGACATTGGAGTTCGCTGTTTTCTTCCTGAAGATTATCATTGGAGATTCCATAAAGGAAAACCCGGGGTTGTTCAAATTCATGGTTATATGGCTTATGTTGAGGAAAAATTAGATGTAACAATTAACTTTAATGGTGGGGGAATTGTGGGAAAAGCTTTAGGGAGGGTAAGATGAACAAACTTTTAAGAATACTGCAAGAAGCTTATCAATTTATTGATGAATGTGAAAGAGAAAATGCAAGGCCCTTATTATTACTTACAATATGCGCGGGTATTTTTCTTGGCATGGGTTTATTTAATAGATTTGTTTGTTCACGCGGTTCAGATGAATATTTTCATAGAAGACAAACTCTCTACGAAAAATGTTCATCAATAATTGATGTTGCTAAAGATGGAACTGATAAAAAAGATTGGGGATTAGCTTATCAATCAATAGGAAAACAGTTTGAGGAATATACTTCAAATCCGAGGAATGACCTAGATTCAACAGATTTAAAAAAAATAATTAACGCTTATCATTGGGAGTCTGATAAAAGATGAGAAACAAAATTCTAAAAAAGCAAAAATCTGATTTTGAAGAAATAAAACTTAAAGAGGATTTAGATGAAAATTTTCAGATTTTCAAAGTGAACTTTGAGGAGGAAAAATGTCTGAGTCATTAACTGGATACGAAGGCCAAGTCTACATTGAAAAATTTGTTAAAAAACATAAGAAACAACTCGTGAAACAGGGTTTGCTAGAAAGGTTTTATAATCAAAGTGATGAAGATAAAATAAAACGAATTAAACAATACTATAAACATAGACGCGAATCGAGGATTATGAGCGGTGCTGTAATTTTGGGAATGTTATTTCTTTCTTTGGTTAGTTACAATTATTGTAGAAACGATAAAATTAAAGAACAGAGGGCTAAGCAATATGAAGCTAGATTTGCTTCACTTTATCAAGAATGCTTATCTACAATTGATAAAGACAAAGATGGTACGGATCTAAAAGATTGGGGAATTGCTTATACTGTTGCTGGCAAACAATTTGATCAATTTTCTTCAAATCCCAAGTGTGATTTGGATACATCTGATTTAAAGAGGATAATTGATAAGTGTGATGAATAAAATGACTCAGCAAAACCTGTACGAAACAATTTTAGACGCATTAAAACAAATGAGACATGTAAAAATTAAGGATTCTGGACTCTTTTTAAGCCCGTTTCGATGTGTACATACTGTTGGTGAAATCTTGATAGGATATGAATACAAGAAAAAACCTTATTTTTTTGGTTTAATTAGTTCATACAGTCCCCTAGCTACGCTAACTGATATTAAAAATTATTTATCTAATATCCCTGGAATTTATGAACCTGCTGAATTTGATTTGGCTAATAGAAAGTTGGCTTATACGCGAGAAACAGAGATGTCTGAAAAGGACAAAGTAGTTGTTACTGAGTATCCAATACTTCTTTCTATAAGATCAAATCGGAATTAAATAACTTCCCCAATCAAATAGTGCGCTTTCGCCTCCTTGATTTTAACTTTCAAGAATTTGCCTAGCAAATTCTCCTGACTTCTTATTATTATCAGCTGATAGTTCTCGTTTCGTGCAAGCCATGTGTCTTTGAAACCTTTGTCATCTACAATGACTTTGTATTCTTTTGCAATAAGTTTTTGCTTGTTCTCAAGAGCAATTTTAGCATGCAATTTCATTAATTCAACTTCTCTTTCTTTTAATTCTTGTTTTGAAATTTCATTTTTCATTTTTGCAGCTTCTGTTCCTTTCATTGCCCAGAATCTTGAATGATTTAGAACATCTGGACGAATCTTTTCTATAATGTTTAGTGTTTCTTGAAAGTCCTCGTTTGTTTCTCCGGGAAAACCTACAATTATGTCTGTTGCAATGACGCCCTCGGGAAATTCTTTCTTGAATCTGCCTATAATCTTTAGAGCATCTTCAATTTTGTACTTCCGGTTCATTAATTTTAAAATCTTGTCGCTCCCAGATTGTAGAGGTAAGTGTAAAAATTTAAAGACTTTGTCACTTTTGTATGCATCTACTAAGTTACTGAGAATAGGAAGAACAGAAGAGGGATTCATCATTCCTATTCTTAGGAAGAATTTATGATTTAACGAAGAGATTTTGTTAACAAGTTGAGGAAGAAGTGATATACGGTTATCTGAAGTTTTGGATTTTTTCTGTGTTTCGGTGAGATGTTCGGAGTTATGTGTTTTATTTTCCTTTAAGGTTTCGAAATTTTTAGAATAACTTCGACTTTCGAAATCAGCATTGTTTCTACCACTTACATCTGTATGTGTTTGGTTATGTGTAAAATCTTCGGTTTGTTGGTTCAGCGCCTCAGAACTGATTGCGCAACGTTGTGAACCAAGTTTACTTACACTTAATGATGGCGAAACAGTATCATAATTATAACAGGCATTATCTTGGCTTGTTAACCAGATTTCTTTTGCTCCTGCTTGCAAACTGCCTTCAATTTCTTTAAGGATTTTGTCTTCTGGGTAAGAGAAGAGAGCGCCCTTAACTTTTTTGACAAGGCAATATGAACATTCATTTATGCAACCTTGGCAAATCTGGACTATGCTAATTGTTTTGTTCTTTGAGATTTTTGAAATCCCTACCTTAATTTCTTGTTGATTTCCTAAAAAATAAGTTGCTTTTGATTCTGAAAGTTTTCTGACTGCAATTAAAATATCTTTTACATGGTGTGTTGAAACTAAAGGGGATTTTGGCGCGATTTTCTTAAGTTTTTTTTCAAAAACTTCAGGCATGCAACCTGCTATTATTAGGGGTTTGTTTTGTTTGACTATAATTTTTATTCTTTCTTCTATTTTCTTGATTGTTGGGTCTTTGACTACACAGGTGTTTAATATAATCAGATCAGCAATTTGTTCATTGTCAACTATATTAAAACCATTTCTAACAAGGATTCCGGCTATTAACTCAGAATTGTTCTGATTTGCTGAACATCCATATGTCTCGAGGTAAATGTTTTTAATCATTAACTTTACATATTAATATTGTTTTTAAAATATTCTAATCAATAAAAGAACTTTTAATTTTTTATTTTTTTGTTTAATGAAGAAAGTTTGATATTATTTCTTGACTTCGCCAGAGATAAGTGTAAATTCTTTAGATTTTATTTTTGATTTTTGTCTTCGAAGAATTCTTAAAAAAAGTTTAGGAAATTGAATGAATAATCCATTGCACATAACTAGCATTGACGAAGTCAAGTTAATAAACACTTATTTATGTGTTCTGCACAAGTTCAACTCTGCGCTAACGCTTTTCACAAGAAAAATCACTTACATCTCTTCTAAAGCAATGATTCCGAGAAGAAACAAACAAGACTTCAAAATAATTCTGGTTGATTCAACTAATTCTAATCTGAATTTTTCTTCACTGCTTCCTAAAACCTGGCAAGAGTGATAAAATTCATTGAATTTTTGTGCTAATCCATAAGCATAATTCGCTATTATGTTTGGAGATAATTGAATATAAGATGATTCGATGATTTCTGGAAATTCTCCAAGTATTTTTACTAAAGAAAATTCTTGATTAACTAAGATTAATTTTGTTTTTTTACTTTTCTGTATTTTGCTCTTGACTTTTTGTTTTTTCTGCTCTGCTTTGACTCTTCTTAAAATGGAGGCAGCCCTAGCATAAGTATATTGAATATAAGGGCCAGAATTTCCTTCAAAGTTCAATGCTTCTTTTTTATCAAATACAATTGTTTTGTTAGTGTCTTGTTTTAGCATATCATACTTGATAGCAGCAATTGATATCTTTAATGCTCTTGAATCAAGTTCTTTTGCATTTAACTTGGGATATCTCTTCTTAATCTCTTCTTTGGCATAATCTGTAATCTCTTTTTTAAAATCACTATACAGAATATTATCTCCTGTTCTTGAAGACATCTTTCCTGTGGGAAGTCTTACTAAAGAAACTGGAACATATAGGCAGTTTTTAGCATTCTCAAAACCCATCAGTTCAAGCGTCTTGAATAATTGACTGAAGTATAATCTTTGCTCTGAGCCAACAACATAAATGCTTTTTTCTATCTTGAATTCATTGAATTTCCTTTCAGCTAATGCAATGTCTTTAGCAGAATAAAGGACTGTGCCGTCTTTTCTCAACAAAAGAAAAATCCCTAAACCATATGGATTAAGATCAATTATTGTTGCTTCTTGATCTATTTTTGCTATGCCCTTGTTTAGTAAGCCAAGGGAAATTTCTTTTGCCCTTTTTTCAACATCTTTTTCAAAGAAATATCTATCAAATCTGGTTTCTAAGTCTTTGTATATTGTTTCAAAAGCATCTAAACATAACTGTCTTGTTTTCTTCCATAATTCCATCAATTTCTTGTCTTTTTTTTCTCCTAGTGCATGATTTATCTTATCAACTTCTTTTTGATAATCTGGATTTTCATATAACTTTTTGACTGCATCTACGTATATGTGGGCGACCCATTGTTCAGCATCTTTTTTTGGCCATTCTTTTTTATGGAAAGTCTGATAACACCATAGCCATTTAGCTACATGCATCCCAATATCCCCCTGATAATTCGCTCTCGTCACATCATTTCCAAGAAATTCTGAAATTCTTGAGATGCTTTCTCCTAAGGAAGTTCCTCGAATATGCCCTACATGAAATGCTTTATGTGTATTCGCTTGAGAGAACTCTACCATGACTTTCTCTTTTTTTCTTTCTTTTGTTTCTGGCTTGCCAAAATTATCTTTTTCTTTCAAGATTTTTGAGATAATCTGTTCTGCAAAATAACCTCTGTCCACAAAGAAATTCAAGTATGGACCAGTTGCTAAAACCTTCTCTATTTCACCTGTGGGTTTTATTTTTTTCTCTAATTCTTTTGCTATTTCCATAGGACTTTTCTTCAATATCTTGGACAAAGAAAAACAGGGAAAAGCATAGTCTCCGAAGTCTTGCTTTGGCTTTTCAATTGCAATATCTTCTTTTTTTAAGCCCGTTTCTTTCACAGCTTGAAAAACTGCCTCTTTTATTGTTTCTTCAAAATCCATAATTATTAAGATATTGGAGATTTAAAAAATTATGCTCTTGAAAAGATTTATATAGTATTTATTACATTAACTCTTGTGACAGAAAAAAACGAGGAAAATATGTTAAAACTTGAATTAAATGAAAAGCCGGCAAGTAAACCTATTTTAATCGAGGGTTTTCCAGGATTTGGCTTTGTAAGCACAATTGTAACTGAATTTCTGATAAAGCACTTGAATGCAAAACCAATTGGGATGATTACCTCTAATAAGATACAGCCAATAGCGGCTATTCATAAAGGTCAAGTCATTAATCCCATGGGAATATTCTATGACAAAAAGAATAATCTTGTGATCATACAGGCTGTAACTCCAGTTGATGGTTTGGAATGGGAAATAGCTGAAACAATCGATGATTTATGCAAACAACTTAAAGTAAAAGAAGTTATTGGATTAGAAGGAGTAAGTTCTCCAACACCGACCAAGGACCCAAAAGTTTTCTTTTTCAGCAAGAATAAGATTTTATTGGAGAAGTTGAATAAATTAAAATTAATGCCATTAGAAGAAGGCATTATTATGGGAGTAACAGGAGCATTATTGATGAAATCAGCTAATCCTTTAGCTTGCTTGTTTGTCGAAGCACATTCGCAGATGCCGGATAACAAAGCAGCTGCTAAACTAATTGAATCTTTAGATAAATATCTTAAATTACAATTAGACCCAGCGCCTTTATTGAGTAAAGCAAAAGAAATGGAGTTCAAGATAAAAGACATAATGAACAAGGTAGCTGAAACCCAGGACGCTAAAGACGAGAAACAATTGAGTTATATGGGATGATTCTTTCTATGTAAACAAAATATATTTAAGAATAATTAGTCAAATTTTCCTTCAATTGTATCAGAACTTAACTTTTTATCAAAATTAACTATTACTTTTAAATTAGGTTTTAAAGATTTTAAATTTCTAACTAGTTCTTTAGTTTCGCCTTTAGCACACCTATCGGAGATTTCTCCATATGCATGGATACTTAGTCTTTGGCCAAGATGCCACTTATCATTAAGATGATTAGCTGTTTCATATCCACTATGCAAAGTGATAAATCTTTCTTCAAGTTTTTGTTGTGCATATTCTCTTAATGCCATTAATTCATCAGGTCTATCTGAATCTTCTTTAAAAATGTCAATTGTTACAAATAAAGAATTGGAATTAATTCTAACATAATCCACCCTTTGTCTCCATAAACCCAACATTTGATTAAGATATTGATTAGCGGTAATTCCCCGTTTGGATATCTCTTTAAGAATACCAACGAAGGGATTATGAGCAAATGGTGGAACTTCCATTTTTGCACACCCGTCTATAGGTAAATCCTTACTATCCTGATATGGTTTTACTAAATATTCAATATGCTGTATCATTTATCTACAAAAATGTTTTCCTTTATAAACCCTTCTTTTGTAACTACCCCCAAGTGTCTATAATTTGCTGTTAATATGTAATAAAGCAATTAGTTCAAGATATTTCACTTTACAACATAAATGCTTAAAAACCTTGAATCAATCAGATAAAAATGCCAAGAAAATTAGTTGAAATTGGTCAAGAAACTAAAGAAGGAAAAGTAAAGTATTATGTCGGTTCGTATCCTATTTATCCTAACGAGATGAATGTTCTAGATGGATTAAGTCCTAAAACCTTTGAAATTGAAACTTTAACAGATGTTCATGCGTATCTAGAACAAAGAGCTGAAGACAGCGAGTTTTTTGTTCCTCGTCAAGCTAATGCATACATCAAGTCAGAATTTAATGGTGGGACAAACCGCGTAAGAGAGTATCCTGATTCAGGAAAACAAGTTCAAACTACTGTTTACGCTGCTTTATTTTTTAAAATTCCCGACTTTTTTTTAGAAGAGAAATGGTGAGATTGATTCTCTAACTTGACTTCGTCATTGCACAAAACACAAACAAAAAAGCAGGAGCAAAAATTCAAACAACAAAGGCATAACCTTAACTGCTAAAGTTCGCCTTTAAACTTATCTCTGTAATGTTAAATTTGTCTAGGATTATGTTAGTTACATTCGAATACTGCGCTGATGCTTTTAGTTAGAGAATAAATAATTGACAAAGTAAATTATTTAGATTTTATTCTTAGCTTTTGTCTTTGAAAAATTTTTGAAAAAGTTTAGGAAATTGAAAGAATAATCTATTGCAGCATAACTCGCATTGACGAAGTTGATTCTTTGTGCCTATATGTGACCATATGTCTTAATTGAATCTTAATTCTTTAATATTTTTTTAATTCAAATTGAGAACAAAGTTAGAAACTGCGCTTCGCTTTTCAACATAAGGCTGTAAGAATTATTTGTCAATTTCTTCTTTGATTTTCTCAGCTTCTTCATTTATGTCGTGCTCTTTGCCTGCTTCGAGTTCTTCTGGTTCGTAATCTGGCTCGATTATAATTGACTTCACTTCTTTATTGGATTTTTTATTGTCGTCTTTTGTGTCATCCCCCTCTTTGTCCTCTTCATCATCATCTTCGTCTGAATCTTTATCAAAGTCATCAACATCAATCTCTTGGATCTCTTGTTCAGAGTCTTTTTTCAAGTTGGATATCCTTTCTTTTACTTTTGAAATTTCATCTTCTTCATCTTTGGTTATATTCTCTTTAATATCTTCTTTTAAATTGTCTGGACTATTTGGTCTCATCAATTGAAATGTTGAGGGAATATCAATGATATATTTGCCGTCTCCGAGCTTATAGACTACGGGCTTTCTCTTGAATAAATTAACTAAGTCAATCTCAAATTTGCCTGCTTTCTTTACTCTGATTGATTCTAAATCAAGGACAACAGGGCTTTCTGGCTCTTCTCCAACAATATCTTTAACATCTTGAAGGATTTCTTCTCTTTCTTTGCTTGTCAGATTATTTGTCTGATTCATTAATCTGACATCTTCTTCTTTGAAAAAGAAAAAGTAATGACTTCCGCAGGTGCAGCCTGTTAGAATCTCTTTAGCTACACTTTCATATATTTTTCCGCATCTGACACATCTGTGTGGCATCTTTAATTTTTTATTGTGGCTTCGTGCCCTACTTAGTCTATAGGTATAATTTCAACTTATAGATGGTTTTAGCCAAAGCCCTTATTTAATATACAATGTTAATATCTAAAAGATATATAAATGTTTTTAGAAACAGATTACTCTATTTTATAGTTCACCGGGTCAACTCCCCTGCCCATCTCTGGCCTAAGTTCGCTTGGTTCGAAACCGAAAAATGTCTCATCCATAATTTCAGCTTCTCTTTGTAAATAATGTTCCCTGCAATATGGACCCCCAATGTCCCTATCTGGTTCAAGTATCTCCTTACAGGTACAACCAGGCCAGATACATCTCCCATAACGATTCTCATTAAGTGCATCATGAAACATAACAAAGAATCTTTTTTCTCTTAGTGTCAAGCCATCGCCAAGTCTTGAAACTGGTGGATGAAAAACATATGCTTGTTCTTCCCAATCTTTCAATTCTGCAAGCAGAACTAAATCTTTTCCCATCTTTGGAGTATAGAATTTAGAAAATTTATTTTCTTAGCATAACTTGAATCTTTGTAGGGTCTTTTTTAATCTCGCGGACAACTGTTGCTGGCCCAATAACTGTTAGGGTATCTCTGTTGCCAACTAATCTTGATGCAAGCTTTTCTTTCATTGATTGGAAGAATGGAAGGTCTTTAACTTCAGGAATGAAACTCACAAGCTCTATACCTTTGAATTTAGAAGATTTTCCTATTTTTTTCATAGTCTCCTCTATCAAATCAGCTTCTTCTTCGGGAGCTAATTTGCCTTGAATAAGTATTATCTTGTCTTCAGAAACAATTTCAATTAATTTTTTTATTCGTTTGAAACTAGATAAATATGCTATTTCCCCAAAGGGGATGAATTGAATTGTTACGTCTTTTGTCATCTTATCTAGAGTATGTATTGTGTTTAATTGTTTATTTATCCTGTTTTCAGCGTCTTTATTGTCTGTATCTTGTTTAGTTTTATATTACTTTATTTTGTTTTTATAAAACATAATTTAAACCAAGTCCGACAGTGTAAGTACATGGTGGCTGACAAGGTTTATTGTATTCATCTTCTGATATTGGCCTACAAAAAATTTTTTCATTATTGTGAACTGCGTCTGTTAGAATACTTCCCAAACAATTTGCTGGAAGATGCGCAAATCTTGCAGTCACAGCAGATTTTTTAATTGGGCTTCCCCTACGAGTAAATCCCACTCGAACTTGCCCTACATGTTTTTCAAGTCTAACTTCGTAATAGTCTGTCATTTTTGTTTATTTTGTTTATCTTTATTTAATAATTAAATTTTAGTTATGCCCTTTTCAATTTCTTTATTGTTTGTATCTTAATTATTATTATCTTGTCCACACTTTTATGATTTATTTGAGTTTATCTAATTAATTTAAATAATGAATCATAAAAGTCTTCTATGTTCTTGCCGCTTTTTGCACTTATTCCCACTACCCCATATTCTGGGAATGCTGCTTCTATTTTCTTAGTATCTGCACCTTTCAAATCAATTTTATTTGCTGCAATCAGGACCGGGATTTTTCTTGCAACTAGATTTCCGATGATAGTGACATTAACCTGACTATATGGATTTTTGCTTGAATCTAGAACAACTACAACTGCATCAACATCATCTAGCCATTTGATTGATTCAATGACTCCTTTTGTAGCTTCTTTTGCTCTTGCTTTTGCTTCCTTGACATTCATCCCAAAATTCATAAAATCTTCATAATCTATCTTGGTAGCAATTCCAGGAGTGTCTATTAATTTGAATACAGCTTTTTTTCCTCCATGTTCAACATTGACTTTTTCTTTGAATTGGACGTTCCTTGTCTCATGAGGAATTTTTGAAACAGAACCAATCTCTTCTCCAGTCCAGTCCATACATATCTTATTGGCTAGTGTTGTTTTGCCTGCATTGGGCGGACCATAAAAACCGATTCTGACATTTTTCTTTGTACCAAAAATATCTCCGAACCATCTCCTAAAAAAATTCATTAATGCCATTTTTATTACCTTTTTTGATTACTAATTCTAATCAAAAATTGCGAGATATTTAAATCTTACTATTAAGGTTTTTTGTTTTTTACAACTCTGTCGAGGGTAAAATTCAACCCGACCTTTCTACAGAAAACAGGACAAACGAAAAATTGATTGCGGGGTTTATCACAAAAGCTGATAGAATAGAGCCGGCATAGGGAATTGTCTGTATCAAACCAGATAAAAGTATGTACAACGCGGCTAAACCCAAGAAAACCCAGAAATTGCTTTTTGTTAAACTAAAACTTTTCTTGATAGCCTGGAAAACAAAACAATCTTTAACTATCAAGATAAATGGGGCAAGGATGAAAAATAAGTAGAAAATCACCAGGATAATAAAAATTATCATAAACAATATCAAAGACCAAGGACTTGAACTTGAAAAGAGCACTGGAAGAAAAGCTAAGAAAGCCACAATAAAAAAGAATATATCAATTATCAATACTAAAAAGAAATATCTCCAGAAAAACTTTTTTCCATAATTGTGCATATCTTTTAATGTCGGTTTTTTATTTGACTTAAAAAATGAGTACATCATGCCAATCGCACCAGGAACAAAGTAAGATGAGACTAACAAAGAAGCTAAGAAAGTTACGAGAAATATAAAGAAGATTTTGAAAGACATTGCAGATGATGGCAGAGCTGAAACAAAAAGTTCTTGCAACTGTTCTTGAGAAATTTTACCAAGAACCAAATCCAAGAAAGTTACATTAAACATCTTAAGAAATAAGAATAAACCAAACGAAATAATCAAAACCACCAAGACTGATTGAAAAAGAAAAGGCAAAAGGACTATGAGATTATTGAATAATGAAGAAAAACCTTCCCTTATTAATTTTATAATGTTTTTTGTCATGTTTATTCCAATGAAGAAGGAATTATTGTCACACAATCTCCAAAAAGAAGACCATTGTTACACGCATCGTAGCATTTTACATTCCAAGGTTCATTTCTCCAAGCAGTTGATTGTATTAATCCATTTGAAGAGAATTTTATTGCATTCAACCAATGAGTTGCATCAAAGTCACAGCCAGTGTTCTTGTTATATACACAAGTTGCTGGCTCATTTGTCTCTAATACAAGTTCAGAACCCTCTTTATAGAACCTGGTTATCTCAGGTTTTGCTCGATCTTCAATAACACTTATTGTTATATATTCTGAAGCTGAGCTTCCAACTTTGTCTGTACATTTAATATAGATGGTATTAAGACCCGGATTTAGTGTTACATTTGTTTCATGAACTGTACTATCAGTTATGATAAACCTGTATTTTGGCTCTTCTGTGGAAATATTTGTCCATTTGCATATGGCTTTTCCCGAATCAGAACCTTCTACTGTTCCTACCCTCACTAATGTTTGTGAAGATAACTCACAGCCCTCGACTTTAGAATTTGTTTCTGGTTCTACTGAAGTTATTTTTAATGGGGGAGAAGCAATATAGCTAACTGAGGTGCTTTCCAGATTAACATTACTTAGATTATCCTTGCATTTGAAATGGAAATTATTTGAAACATCAGGCGTTAGTATTATACCCGAGAATTTACAGACTATGCTTGGGCCAACATAAGTGCTATAACATTCTTTGCTTGTTTCAGCTAACATTGTATCATAGCTTTTTGAAGAATCAAGTCTGCTAAAAGTGCATTTTGCAGGTAAACTTGAATCTCGTAAAGCAAGAGTTATAATTATATCGCTCATATTATTTGGGAATTCCCAGCTATTCTCTGGATCAACAGCATAGATATATGGTGCTTGTATATCTGGACCTTCTGTTGTAGCGAATTTGAAGATATATTCTGCAACATTCTCATTCCCATAAGCATCTGCACACCTTATGTAATAATCTGGTTGCAATTGATGCGCAGTAAATGGGCTGCTTAATTCTTTTCCAAAAACTCCATTTCCATAACTTTCAGTCATGACAGAGATATTTGTTTTAGTTTGCGTATCCCACTGACAAAATGATTTTTCATTTAAAGTAATCTTGACTATAATATCAGTTAAATCTTCTATAGCCCCGCCATCTTGCTTTGTTATGGTTATTGTTTGGGGCCCTGTGGTAGTTGAAGGCTCTGCTTTATATAGATTTCCTTGTAAATCTGTAACATCTATTTTAGTTATCCATGGTGCTAAGCCGTCATTAATAGTAGAGTAACAATATCCATCCCCTAATGGGAAAGATTTTAATCCTATTGTCACAGTATCATTAAATTCACAATTAAGGCCGAGTATCTCACATCTATATTTTGAACATGGTCTCATAGAATCTTCATTGCAAACATGACATTGATCTGAGCCAACCGGCGCTCTCGAAGGTTGACATTGCGCGACATAATACTCTTTTTTGTATGTAAGCCAATAAACCAGTTGAGTAATTGCAAAAATGATTGCTGCTGCTCCTAGAGCAACCCACCCAACACCGGGAATTGAAACAAATGCAGAAATAAGAACAACTGTTCCTGCTGAGATAAAACCTGCGCCACCAGTCATAAGAAGATTATGCGCTGCACTTCCTATTGGAAAATTTTGTGCCCATCCAATCATCATAAACCCAACTGCAATTAATGCTACTCCTGCTAAAACTGCACCAACACCCCCTGCTGCAGCAGCACCACCAGCTGCAGGAATATGGGTAGCACCGGGCATAATTAATTCTGCTACCCAATATACTGCGTGAATAATACCATGAAATATTACCCCAATGCCTCCTGCTTCTACAAGTGCGGCAATAGCGGGAATTGCTCCAAGAACTAATACTGCTGTGCCTGCTGTATTCCACCCATTTAAAGTAGAGGGTTGTGGTGGATTGAGATTAAGTTGATTTATATAATCTAGATAAACTGTGGGCATGGAAACATTTTTTCCACGAGCTTCATTGGTATTATTAGGCATTTCGCTAGCTTGGATTTTCTTGACACTTCCCTCACCAACAACCTGATTATTCCAGTTTTTCCATAAACCACAATTGCCCACTGCTCTACAACGTTCAAAATTAAGAACATCCCATTTGTCATTATTCTTGCATTCTTTGTTTTCAGTATCTGCTCCAAAGAATACTTCTGAATAAGTACAGATTACAGCTGCTTGTCCACATGCTGTTGGGGCAGTATTTTCATTATAATCTATTGGCCATCTCGGTAAACAAAGTTGTGGCTGAACTTGAAGAGGTTTTTTTATAGGATCAAAACCATAAAATCCAGAAGCTTGCTGACCAAGATCTTGATTGATATTAAAACCTGCAGATTGCAAAAGCCCTTGAACATTTGCTGGTGTTTTTTGATCTAACCATTGTGTCCACCAATAGCAGTAAGGATTACTATTACACTCCTCTGAAGTGTTTATACTATAACAAACCTGATAAGTATTTGGAATACAAACAGCCATGTGAGCTTTAACCCAAGTGCATGGTGAAGAACATGAACTTTGTGGTCTATCAAAACAACTAGTATCTTCTCCAAAACAACCCCCTGTTGTTTCAAGACAAACACTTGTCCTACCTTCATCACAAGGCTCAGAATAATCTTGCCCATATAAACAATAATGCCTTAAATTTCTCGAACCCCTAGCAGATGTTCCATTTCCCAAATCTAGGGCAGTGTCATAAGCACACCATGACGTGCCATGAGGCACAGTTATTGTCTGGTTCTTTGGGGGGAAGGTAGAATAAGCCATGGAGTTAAATTCTGATAGACTGTTATAATTACTATAAATTGTAGTACAACTTGAAGCAACACAATCATCTTTTTCGCCTGTTGAGCCTCCTTTTTTGCAAAACATAGACGGATTTTGGGTAGTGCATTTCTTTAGTACCTCGTCTGCATATGCATTGCCACAATCATCTGCTTTAAAAAGTTCCAGTGAATTATTCATACAAGATTGTTTACTTGAACTTGTGCCACATCTTGAACAACCAGGAACATCTTGATAACATTTTTTTTGAACAAATTGCCAGTCTTTTAATTCTCCGGCAACCAATCCTACTTTTTTTGCGCAATCATCTGCTGTTTCGTATTCACAACCGATTGTACAACAACCGAAAGTGTCTGATGAAACGCTATCATAACATTCTTGTTCTGTGGGAATATTTCCATTCCAAGTCCCATGATATTGGCTAGTGCAAGTACTATTAGTTGTCCATGTTTTTTCATAACCTTTTGAACAACAACCAAGCTTGCATGAAGGAACTTGTTCACAGGTTGCATCTCCAAGATTGAAAATTGAATTTTGCCCGATACAGGTTTGTTGAGCAGAAAACGGAAGGCAGGAACCTATTAAAGTATCAACACAACAGCCCAAGCAATAATTCTCGCAACTCTCATTTGCATAAAAGCCCTGATTAACATTGCATAAAGTATCTTCAACAACCAAACAATAACCTTGTTTAGAATCAATACAACAACCGACTTCAGCAGAGACACTTGGAATCAAGTCAAAAAAAGAAATCGTCTTTTTGATTAAACTTGGAATAAAATCTAAAGATGAATTTTGTGTTATATCATTCCCTTGAATCTCTGGTTGAAGGGCTGTAAAGACAATCGGCATTGTTATTGTCAGGACTAACATAAATACGGAAATTGCAAATGTTGATTTGTCTATTTTTTTCTTCTTTGACATTTTTTATTATAATGGCCCCCGGGGCAAAATATAATTCTTTAAAGCAAAAACAAATTCTTTTCTTGTTGCCCTATCTCTCAAGACATAGATATCAGAACCGTCGCTTGTCCTGATTTTTTCAATCTCAATTAAAGTATTGCTTAACATAAAAGAGAAAGGATCGAAATCTGTTTTCCTCATTTCATCATCAATTATTTTTTGTGAAATCATGATAAAATCGAATAATGGCCAAGACATTGAAGTATTTAGGTTCATAAACTTTTTATTTTCTTCTCCTTTGGCTAAAGTCATTTGGCAATTTATCGGAACAGTTACTTGCCCGGGAATCAAAACAACTGAAAATTGCGGTGAGTTGCAAACACTTGTTTCATAACCTTTTCTTTGAGCAGCATTTATAAAATTATCAACACAAGCATCAACAACATCCTCTTCTTGAAGTCTTTCTTTAATTAATCCTTCAATATGCTGCTGAAGCAATGGCTCTTGGTTTACACATGGTCTGTAAGGCAATGTCTGATAACAAAGATATTTTCTGCATATATCCCCATAAAAAATACAATTATTTTTTTCAAAGTC
>Ga0268276_1001008_pt1 | contig 29814 bp, 30 predicted proteins | sample saktaG_4_FD_190145 | JGI IMG/M metagenome (GOLD analysis project Ga0268276, IMG submission 190145) | Saline water microbial communities from Sakinaw Lake, British Columbia, Canada - sak_2010_1_5_45m | ecosystem: Environmental > Aquatic > Non-marine Saline and Alkaline > Saline ...
TACTTTTTTTCTTGGTTTTGTTTCTAATAGTGTTTTTAATTCTGCAAGTTCTTCTGGTTTTGCTTGGTGTCTTGGAGAGCCTAAATTTTCTTTTTCATAAATGGGTAGAATATTTACTAATTCGTGTCCAAAAACATTAGACGAAATAATTGTAACTTCTTTTGGTTTAAGTTTTGATTTTATTCTTTTTGCAAGTTTTTTTGCAAGACTAAATGTTTGTGAGGAAAGTTTTCCAGAACTTTCTATATGCTCCTTTGGAATTATTATAGAATGTCCTTTTGAAATGGGGTTTATCTCCAGTGCTGCTATTGCCTTTTTATTCTCGTCTAATTTATTTGTAGGAATTTCCCCCGAAATAATTGAACAGAAAATACATTTTGACGGACTACCTTCCGAAGGACTTTTTAATTCTCCTTCAGATTTAATTAAATTATTTTCTATTAAGAATGCTCGTAATTCTGATGAATCCATTGCTTCAATCTTTTTTATTGCTTCTCCCTTTTTATCCTCTGGAAAGGTGGAACTTATTTGTTGGATTAATTGTTCTTTAATTTGCTTCTCTTGTGCTGGATCCATAATTAGTTTATGGATAAATGGTTTTTATAATTATCCGAAGGCTCTAAATATTGGAAATATTTTAACCAAAAGCTCTTCTCGCACCCTGGTTCGGAATTTTATAATTTGCTTTCAGAATCAAATCTCACCCGAATGCTCGCCGCATATCCACCACTTCTGCAGAATTAATGTTTTCTAGGCCCCTTAGAGCGTTTTCTATTGGTTCTAGTTCGTCTGCTTCATCTAAAGCAAAACCCGCAATCAATGCGTTTAAACCAAATGCTACTGGTTGAATTTCAAAATTAACCTTTGAGCCTTTGTTTGATTCAATTAGTTCTTGAGCTAGTCCCTTTATTCCTTCGAAATCCACGTCTGTAGACTCGGGCATCATTTTTATCTTGATTAGCGCGGTTCCCATTAAAAACAACCCTCTGGTTTTTTTTGATTTTCCTCAAAGTGCGGAAAGGTGACATCTTTTAAGTGCCGTCTACGGATGTCACATAAACAACTTATTGGTTCTTTTTGAATCTCTCCAAGTTGCGGAAGACCGATTTCTTTAATTGCCTTCTCCGAAAATCGGATAGAATCTATTTTATTCATAATCTTTCTTGATAAATTTTACTTATAAATGTTTTGAATTATCATAATACTGTCTTATCCAGAAATAATGTCCTCTCGGTAAATAAGATAAAACCTGCTGTAGAGCAGGTTCTTATGAAAAAACTTAACAAAAGAAAGATAAAATGGATTGTTAGGGAAAGTGAAAGGAGGGAACAAGGTTTTTACTCAATAGGAAAGCAACAGAAAGTAACACCAAGGCATGCTAGAAGAGTTGCAAAGAAATACAAAAACGATAAAGACCCTATATTAAATAAATGTGGAAGAAAGCCAAGACAGATAACAGAAGAAGAAAGAGAATTAATTACAAAAACATACAAGGAATATTTTGCGAGTGCTACTATGATTGAACAAATTCTCGACGAGAAAGGAATTCATATAAATCATAATAGGATTCATAAAATCCTGCTGGAAGCAGGATTGGCAAAGCCAAATATAAAGAAACAAAAGAAGAGAAAATACAAATGTTATGAAAGAAAACATAGTTTAAGTCTTGCACACACTGATTGGGCAGAATACAAAAGAAGAAAATTCATTTTGTTTGAAGATGATGCTTCACGCTTCATCCTATCTTATGGGGAGTTTAGTCAAGCAAATAAAGAGAATACCATTAAGGTTTTCAAAGAGAGTTTGAAATATGGTATTTACAAGATGCTTCATTCAGACAATGGCTCTGTATTCAGAGCTAACGAACAAGAAGGAAAGAAATCTGGAGAAGCAGATTTCGAGAAAGAAGTAAAGAAGTTCAAGATAAAACAAATCTTTACAAGAGTAAGATATCCTCAGGGAAATGGCAAGTTAGAAAGGCTTAACGGGACGATAAAAAGATTGTGGGAACAACTTGGAAGTTTGGATAAAGCAGTTGAACATTATAATTACAAGCGACCACATTCGGGCTTAACTAATGGAAAACTTAAAACTCCCCATCAAGCTTTCCTAGAAAAGACGAGAAAATAAACAAAAGAAATAAAAACAATGAGCAACTCAAAAGATAGAGAGGACATTAATAGCGGACACTACAAATTATCATAATACTTATAAATGGGGATTATTTTTGTAAGTTATGAGTGATGTAAATTATGAAAAGATGGTTGAAAGGATTGCTAAGTCTGCAAATCTTGATTTAGATGAAATTCGAAGGAGAGTTGACGCTAAGTGTGCTAAATTGTCCGGTTTAATTTCTAAAGAGGGTGCGGCACAGGTTATCGCTGCAGAATTAGGTATTTCTTTTGATAATGAAAAATTCAAAATTGAAGAGCTCCTTCCTGGAATGAGAAAAGTCAATTTAATTGCTAAAGTAATTAATCTCTTCCCTGTTAGAACTTTTGAAAGAAATGGTCAGACAAACAAAGTCGCAAATATGATTGTTGCTGATGACACTTCAAATATTAAAGTCGTCTTGTGGGATACGCATCATATCGATTTAATTGAGAACGGGCAAGTAAAGATTGGAAGTGTTATTGAGATAGGGAATTCTAGTGTTAGGGAGGGAGAGGTTCATTTGGGAAGTTTTTCTGAATTTAAACTAAGTAAGGAAGTTTTTGAAAATGTTCAGACAGAGAAAGTTGTTAAGGAAAAAACTATCTCGGATTTTAGAGTTGGAGATTCTGCAAGTGTTAGAGCGTTTGTCGTTCAAAGTTTTGACCCGAGATTTTTCCACGTTTGTCCCGAATGTAAAAAGAAAGCAGTTCCGGAGGGAGATGGTTTTGTTTGTAAAGAACACGGAAAAGTTAATCCAGAAAAAAGGGCTTTAATTAATATAGTAATTGATGATGGTACCGAAACCATTCGTGCAGTTTTATTCCACGACGTTCTTTCTAAGATTGGTTTAACTGAATTGGAAGATGAAAATTTATTACAACAACAAAAAGAAAATCTCTTAGGAAGAGAGGTAGTTTTTAGTGGAGATGTTAAAATGAATAATTTTTTTAACAATCCAGAATTTATTATTCGGGATTTAGGCGAAGTTAATATGGATAATTTAATCAAAAGTTTGGAGTAATTCCCCAAGCTAGTATATTCTAATCTATCTCTTGAATGCAAACAATCTTTATAAAGCGAGGGAGTTTTGAGTTTTTATGGTAGTTAAAAAGGAAGAAGTAGAAAAAATTAAAGAAGCTGTTTCTGGAGCCAAAGGAAATGAAGTTTCAAATAAAACTTCTGGAGAGGAAGAGGATAAGGAAAAAAAGATTTCTAAGAAAGTTGAAAAGGAGCCGGAGCTAACAGATTTACCTGGAATTGGTCCGGCTGTCGCAGCAAAATTAGAGAGTGCAGGAATTTATGATTTAATGTCCTTGGCGGTAATGAGTCCCACTTCACTTGGAGATGCTGCCGGTGTGAGCCCCGCTGTTGCAAGGAAAGCAATTCAGGCAGCAAGGAACCTTCTGGACTTAGGATTTACTGATGGTGTTGAATTTGCTAAGAAGCGTTCAAATACGGGGTATATTACAACAGGAAGTAAAACCTTCAATGATCTTCTGGGAGGAAAAGGAGTGGAGAGTCGAGCGATAACCGAAGCGTTTGGTGCGTATGGTTCTGGAAAAACTCAATTGGGTTTAACTTTAGCGGTGAATGTTCAGTTGCCTGTAGAAAAGGGTGGAGCTAATGGAAAGGCAGTATTTATTGATACGGAGGGAACTTTTAGACCAGCAAGAATAAAACAAATTGCAGAAAAACTTGGAGCCAATCCCGAGAAAGTTTTGAAAAATATCTTAGTTGCAAGGGCATTTAATTCAGATCATCAGATGTTACTTTTAGAAAAGGTTGGAGAGATGATTAAAAATGGGGAACCAATAAAGTTAGTAATTGTTGACTCTTTAACTGCACATTTTAGAGCAGAATTTTCAGGTAGAGGACAACTAGCAGATAGACAGCAGAAACTTAATCGTTATCTACACGATTTAATGAAACTTGCAGAAACACATAATCTTGCAATTTATGTTACCAATCAGGTAATGTCAAATCCAGCACAGATGTTTGGAGATCCAACAACTGCAATTGGTGGGAATATAGTGGGGCATGCTTGTTTAACCGGGGATAGTTTAATTCAATTAGCTGATGGAAGTATTAATGAAATTAAAAATATGAAACAAGAGAAAGTTATCTCTGGAAATTTTAATGAAATGAATTTTAAAAATTCAGAGTCTGAATTGGTTTTTGTTAATCCCGATGTTAAAACAATTTATAATATTAAAACAAATAATCAAATAAATTGTTCCCCTTTACATAGATTTTTTTGTTTGGATAATTTTTCTTTGGTTGAGAAAGAAGCAAAAGATTTGAATGTTGGAGAGTTTGTATTACAAGCAGGGAAGATTAATATTTCTGGAGAAGAACAGAATTTGCCTGTTGTTGATGTTGAAAGAGTTGGTAAAATTTCTAAAGAGCAAGGAAAAATTATTTCCGAAGAATTGAAGAAAGATAATGTTACTAGGAAGGAAATTTGTGAGAAAATTGGGATAACTTCAAGGCAGTTTAGGAGGGTTTTGAATCAAGGGTTTCCAACCAATATTAATGTTTTTGATGAATTGGGAGATTATTTTTCTGGAAGACTTCAATTACAAATGATTCCGGTTCAGACATATAAGCATAAAGATTTAATTATGCCAGAGTTTATGAGTGTTGAGTTGGGGCAGATTTGTGGGTATTTTTTAGGAGATGGAAATTTTGAGGAGAGAGGATTGAGGTTTAGGGATGAAAGAGTCGATGTTTTGCAGTTTTATCAAGGTTTATTTAAAAATCAATTCAATGTTGAGGGGAGTATAACAAAGATGAGAACTAAAAATTGTTATACTCTGAATATAAATTCTGTAGAAATTCGTTCTCTGTTTGAGAAAATTATGATTAATATTTTTGATTATATCGGAAAAAGCAAGGAGGAGGTAGTTGGAGGATTTATTAAAGGATTTATAGATGCTGAAGGACATATCAATAAAAAAAGAGCAATAATTACTATTGTTCAAAAAGAAAAACAAATTTTAAGATATTTACAGATGTTTTTATTGAGATTTGGGATTAGGTCAACGATTAAGTTTGATATTGGTAAAAAGAATATGAATGTTTTAAGAATTTCTAATAAAGATATTTTAAATTATTCTCAAATTGGGTTTAGTGCTAAGGATAAACAGCAAAGACTTTTAGAGTGTTTGAAGCAGATAAATTCAATCTATGATAAGGAAATGATGCCGATTAAAAGAAAAGAGGTTTGGAGTTTATTAAAGGAAGTTGGATTAAAGCCATCAAAAATTATTAAATCAAGAGCTGTTAGCTATAATTGGATTAATAAACGAGAATTGGGAAGGGCGTTTATTGAATTAATGAATGTTCCAATTAAAGATAGACAGATTAAACAAAAAATTGATTTTATTCTTAAGTTACTTAATTCGGATTTAAGATTTGATAAAATTAGGGAAATCAATATCTCGGAGAATAATGGGGATTTATTCTACGACTTTTCCGTTCCAAAAACTAAAAATTATATTGCAGATGGTTTTGTAGTTCATAATTCGACTTACAGAATTTATTTGAGAAGAGGTAAAAAAGGAAGTCGAGTTGCAAAATTAGTTGACTCTCCAAATCTGCCTGAGAATGAAATTGTTTTCTGGGTTGGTAATGGCGGAGTTAATGACGAAGAAGGTGAGTAGTTAGTTTTATAAAAGATTTTTTCTTTAGTATTCTATTGGGGTGAAAATGAGTTTATTTAATCATAAGTTTAAGGTACTTTTTGTATTGGTAGTTCTTCTTTTAGGAGCTGGAACTACGGTTTATCATTATGTTGAATCTTTCAATTGGATTGATTCTTTCTATTTTAGTTCAATGACTTTAACAACTGTTGGCTATGGAGACCTTTTTCCCGTTACAACTTTTGGAAAAATATTTACTGTTTTTTATGTGTTTATTGGATTGGGAATCATCTTGGCATTTGTAAATTTATTAGCTAAGCAGAGAATACATCATGCTTCAGAAAATGTTGAAGAGTTAAAAGTTAAACTTAAAAAAGAAAAGGAAAAAGTTAAGATTATTAAAACAAAAAAGAAATAATCATTCTACGACTTCTTCGGGTTTAAACCATAATCCAATTTCCCTAAGTGCACTTTCTACACTGTCTGAACAGTGAATTACATTTTCCATTACTTGTGTTTGAGAATTTATTCTTCCGTATTTTCCACGTATTGAAATTGGGCTTGCTTTCTCTGGATTTGTTTCCCCTGCAATTTCTCTTACTTTTTGAACTGCGTTTTCTCCTTTGTAAACCATTGCTAAAACTCTATTTGTGTGAAATTTACCTTGAATATAATCTAAGACATTTTCAAAAATTTGTTTTCCTTTTTCTTCTCCGAACTTTTTTATTAAACTAGAATTTAACTCGGAGTAATGTTCTTGTGCAAATTCTCTAGAAACACTAACAACTCTTGCTGCAACTATTCTTAATTTTGTTTCAGATAAAGTTGAGATTATATTTCCCGTTAAACTTTTTATCAGTCCGTCTGGCTTGATTAGGACAAGTGTTTTTTCTTCTATCATAGATTATTTTCTCTATTTTGGTTTATAAACTTTTTTAATGTAGGAAATTTTTGTAGTTGATAAGTTAAAGAAGGATTATTCTAGCTTATAGTCTGTTGGAAGATTGTATTTTTCTGCTAAATCTGAAAGAGAATTTAAAATTTCTGGAATCATTTTTTCTGCTCCGAATCTTATGTAAATATCTCTTAATATTCCTTGTTTTTTATAAAAGTTAATTAGAGGTTCTGTTTCTCTTTTGTATATTTCTAATCTTTCTTTAATTGTTGCCTCATTGTCGTCTTTTCTTTGGATTAATTCTCCTCCGCATTTATCACATTTTCCTTCTTCTTTCGGGAACATTCCTGGCATTATTATTCCGTTTTGGTTTACATCTGCTAAATTGTAAATATCTCCGCAGTCTTTACACACTCTTCTTGCACAGGCTTTTTCAATTAAGATTTCTTCTGGAATATTTAGGTTGGTTACTACATCGATGTTTGAAATTTTTGCTAGTGCTTTTGCTTGGGGAATTGTTCTAGGGAATCCGTCTAGAATGAATCCTTTAATACAGTCTTCTTGGGTTATTCTTTGTTTTAATATTTCTATTGTTATTTCATCCGGAACTAGTTTACCCGAATTAAGAAAATCTTGAACTTGCTTCCCAATTTCAGTTTGATTTTTTAAGTGTTCTCTAAATAAATCTCCTGTAGAAATGTGTGGGATTCCCCAAAACGGAGCAATTCTTTTTGAATAAGTACCCTTTCCAGAACCTGGAGGACCTAAGAAAATTTTTCTCATATTTTTATTTTGATAAACTTGTTTATAAGATTTTGTGTCCAATAAACTATTTAAGTTGTTTTTGTTTTGATTAATTATGGATAGATTTGGAATAAGGAAATTTGAAAAAAGAGGTTCTAAGGAGTGGTCTAGAAGAATTATTAAGTCTAGAAAAGTTATCTAAATGGTGGTTAATAAAGAATTACTTGATGAAATAGAGAAGGAATTAAACGGAGATATTAATTTACCCCTGAAAGAATTTGCTACCAATTTGGTTTTTGGAAAAGGAAATCCGGATGCGGATATTCTCTTTGTGGGGGAGGCGGCAGGGCGGAATGAAGATGAGCAGGGGTTGCCTTTTGTCGGGGCTGCGGGTAATAATTTGGACAAGCTTTTGGAAAAGGTTGGTTTAAGTTTGAATGACGTTTACATTGCAAATATTCTAAAATACAGACCTCCGGAGAATAGAGATCCTCTTCCTGAAGAGATAAAGGCCCACACGCCTTGGCTAATTAAACAGATAAAAGTAATTAAACCTAAGGTTGTGTGTTCTCTTGGAAATTATGCTACAAAATTCTTTTTAGCCTTAGGAGATGTAGATAAAATGAATCTTCAGCCAGGAATAACTAGTGTTCATGGGAATGTTAAGATGATAGACTTTGAAGGGTTAAAGATTAAACTAATTCCTTTATTTCATCCGGCAGCAATAATTTACAATCGTAGTTTAATTGAATCTTGGGAAAAAGATATGGAGATAGTTCGCCGAGAGGCGTATCCCTCCTTGGGGAGTAATGGGACAAAAAAAGAAATTTTATTCTGATGGCTGGTCTCTTAATTTTATAAATTTATAATGTGCATCTTTTGTCTCTACTTTGCATTTTGCACAGGTATTTTTTAAAGAATATTTTTTGCAAGTAGGACATTTTTTTAATTTCATTTTTCTTTGAAACCAAATTCAACTTTGTATTTTTTTGATTCTTTTTCTATATTTTCTATTATCTCTTTTAGTTCATTGTCAGCTTTTTTCATGTTGTCGGAATCTTTTTTTAGGGTATATCTTCCTGCTGAAATGTATTTTACTTCTGCTCCCTTGATACTTCCCAGAATAGTTTTTATAATTTCTAATCCATTTGGTTCGTTTGTTCTAAAATTAATTTCTTTTTTTACCGAAACGCTTTTTTGTTTTTGAGATTTGAGTATTTCTAAAAATTTTGCAATATCTTCTTTTTTTAAAAATTTCTCTAAACTTTTTAAGTCCTCTTTAGATTCTGCAACTAAATCGAAGAGAGTTCCCTCTTCTTCTATTTTTTTTATTACTTCTTCTGATTTTTCTCCAAGAATTCCCTTTAACATTCCTTTGTAACTTTTTTCTGAATTTAATTTTTCTTTTAATTCTTTTTGTTCTTTTGGAGTAACTCTCCTTAAGGATAATTCTATATTTCCTCCAGAAATTCTTAATACTTTACAGATTATTTGTTTTTTTGGGATGACATAATCTCTTAGATTCCTAATTCTTCCGGGAGCAATTTCTGATAAGACAATACTTCCTTCCCCATCTCCCGAGATTTTTACAAATACGTTTGTCTTTTCTATCCTGTCGACAGTGCACATTACTATGTCTCCTACTTCTAGTTTCATATAAATAGAATAAATGAAGCGTTTTTAAGGGTTTTGTCTTTGTTTAAATTCTAATTACTTCGAGGTCTAAACTTTTTTTTAAATTTTCTAAGAATATCTCTTCGTGTTCTTGGTTAATCAAGCATCCTGCTGCGAATTCGTGTCCGCCCACCTCTCCCCCTAGATTCTCTACAACTCTTGCTAAAAGTTCCCTTACGTTTCTTCCTGTTGTTCCTACATTTCTTGCAGAAATTTTTATCTTTTTTTCTTCAGAATATGCTAAGGTAATTATTATTGTTCCATCTTCATGAATTTTTGAATTTGAAATAATGCTTGCAATTGTCCCAATTATCGTATCTTTGATATTTGCTTTAGCATTAATTATTTTATATCCTTTTCCTTCTATTGCTGGATTTTCTGAAACATATTTTAGCGCTGATACAATGTGTTGTCTATATTTTACATGTAATGATTCTGCTTTCTTTTTTGCAGAAGAAACTTCTAAACAAAGTTGTAGCGCTAAATCTGAACTTCCCAATCTAGAACAGGCATTGATTCTTGCACTCAATTCTCTCGCGTCTTCTAATTTTCCATATAATTTTATTAAATAAATATCTCCAACTATTTCGTTATTCTTTGTTTTTGGAGTTCTCAACAAAATCGCTGTTACTAATTTTTCCATTTCTTCAGCATTTAATTCTAATAGTGTTGGATAACCTTGATTTGTTGGATTTAATCCCGCTTCTCTTAAAAGTTCTAAAACTCCTCTCACGTCTCCAGTTACTCCTGGTATAAATGGTGTGGAAGAATATTCTAATGCTCTATTGAGCGGTCTTGTAGACGGATAAATTAGTGCACCTCTTCTTATCTTTATCTCCCCCTCATTTAAAATTTCATGATTTAATTTATCTATTTCTTTTTCCAATGTATCTCCAATCATCCCTAAAATTGCTAATTTCGCAGAGTTTTTATTTTCTGGATCAAGCTCTCTACAAAATAGATAACTTAGCCCTGACGTGCTAATTTTTTCTTTTGTGGTTAATTCAGGATTTATTATTCTTACTTTTTCTGGAATCTCTTGAATTAACTCGTGATGGTCTATAATAAATATATTTTCTAAGTTAGAATTTGCTAAATGATTTAGACTTCCCGAAGCGAGGTCTAAAAATAAAATTACTTTATCTTTTGGGAGTTGATAAATAAATTCTCTAGTTAGATTTTTTATTATTTTTACATAAAATTTTCTATCGAGTCGTTTGAGTGCTTTGGTTAATATTGCTGCAGAGGTTATGCCGTCGGTATCAAAGTGGCTTACAACTAGAATTTCTCTATTTGCAGTTATCTCTAAAAATTCATTTGCAACTTTTTTTATTGTTTCGTTAAGTCTCTCCTCTTTTTCCATCTTTTTAATTGGAAAGAATGATTTTCGCTAGTAAGAATCTAATTATATTAATTTGTGGTAAATTTTTAACTTTCTAGTTTGTGCGAAAACTCTATCTTTTTCTCTTTTTGAACGTTTGTCTTGATGATTCGTTTCGTTGTGTTTCTTTATTCTTTCTAATTTTTCTTGAACATTTTTTAAGTCTGGATTTACATAAAGGTTTTCTTTTTTAAGAATTTGTGAAATTGTTCCTTTGAATTCTTTTGGATGAATCTCTTGTCTTCTTAGGGTTTCTCCTATTTTCTCTGCAGTTAACCCGGTTTTTGCAAGTTCAACTAGCTTTTTTTCATACTCTTCTTGGCTAATTTTCTTTGGTTTTTCAACTGGTTTTTCTTCTTCTGTTACTGCTTGAATTATTTTCTTTACCATACAAATTGAATAAAATTGTTGTTTTTAAAGATTGCTGTTGGGTTTTTCTTTTAGAAAAAGAAAACTAAATTTGAAAATCTTTTTCGAGGAAATTATTTAAAGGAGGATTTCTTAATTTTTCTATGGCTAAAACAATTGGTATTTTGAGCCTAAAAGGTGGTGTGGGGAAAACTTCAAGCGTTGTTTCGTTGGGAACTGCTCTTTCGGAATTTGGTAAACGAGTTTTGTTAGTGGATGCTAACTTTTCTGCTCCTAATTTAGGAATCCATTTGAATTTGATTAATCCTCAAAAACATTTACACGACGTGATGGATGATAAAATAAATCCCTCTGATGCGGTTTATGAAATAGGAAATTTAGATGTTCTTCCCGCAAATATTTTTTCTAAAGGAATTACTAATCCGATGAATCTTAGAAATAAATTGAGGCATTTAAAGCGAAGTTATGATTACATTCTGATTGATTCTTCTCCGGCTTTGAATGAAGAAACCCTCGCTGCTATGATTGCTTCTGATTTAATTTTTATTGTCACAACTCCAGATTATTCTACTTTAAGCATGACTCTTAAAGCTATAAAAATTGCTAAGCAAAGAGGAACTCAAATTGACGGAATTATTTTAAATCGAGTGTATAATAAAGATTTTGAACTTTCATTAAAAGATATCGAGAACACCTCTGAAGTTCCGGTCTTGGCGGTTATCCCCCACGATATAAACGTTTTAAAGGCGCAATCTAAATTTATTTCTTTATTGGAACAAAGTCCAAAATCTGAAGCAAGTGAAGAGTATAGAAAATTGGCTGCTTCTATTTCTGGAGAAAAATATAAACCGGTTAAAGTAAGGAATTTTTTTAGATGGATTGTTCCAAAGAAACAGGATATTAATAGGACAATTTATTATAAGCAGATATTTGATGAAAGTAGATAATTTTATAAATTAATTGGGGATTGTTTTATTAGAGCCCCATAGTTTAGTGGTCAAGAATGATGCCCTTTGAAGGCATAGACCCAGGTTCGAATCCTGGTGGGGCTATTGATTTGAACAAGGTTCGATACCCAAAGGGTACGAGGACCCCTAAGGGGGGCAAGACCTCTTCGAGGATCCTGGAGGGGCTATTTATGAATTAAACATAGAAAAAACATCATAATAAATATTTAGTTTTCAAATAGTCCTCTTCTTCTTTTTTATCTTGCATCCTTATAACTCTTGTCGAGAGTTAATATCCCCGTTAGAGTATATCGGTTAAACACCAAATGGGCATGATTTTGAGCTAAAGTAACTATGCTACACCATAGTAAAGAAATAGGCTAAACTATGCTACCACATAGCAAAGTTTATAAACCTATAAATTATAGAATAATTATGGATATAGAGTCAGAACTTTACAAGCAAAACCCTTGGTGGGAAGGAAAATTTGAAGAAAAAAGTATACCTAGAGAGATTTATTTAAATGAGATATTTAAAAATATAAAAAGTAAAGAGATTATATTTTTAACAGGACTTCGAAGAATTGGAAAAACTACAATATTGATGCAGACAATAAAACAACTATTAGCTAATAAAACAAAGTCCGAGGACATTCTTTTTATTAGACTGGATTCTTTTAATCTCCTAGAGTATTCAATCTATCAATTAGTTGAAGAATATCGTAAGATTCATAAAAAGTCTGCAACAGAATTTTTCTATTTATTTTTGGATGAAGTTACATCTAGAGCTAACTTTGAGCAGGAATTAAAGAGTTTATACGATGATGATACCTTAAAAGTTATTTGTTCTTCATCAATTGCTACTTTGATGAGAGACAAAAAAGCTCATCTTACGGGTAGGACTAAAACCATAGAAGTAATGCCTTTAACTTTCCAAGAGTTTTTACAATTTAAGGGAGCAAAGATAGGAAAAGCAGATAAAGCAAAATTAGAAAGTTATTTTAAAGATTATTTAAGAATTGGAGGAATTCCTTATTATGTTTTAACCGAAGATAGAGCTTATTTAAATGAGTTAGTCGAAAGCATTGTGTATAAAGATATAATCGCTTATTATAAAATATCTGGAGACAAAGCAGTAAAAGAATTATTTGTATTGTTATGCCAAAGAGTTGGAAAACCCACGAGTTATAATAAACTAGCAGAAATATTAAATATTTCAGTGAATAGTGTTAAGAGATATATTCGCTATTTTGAAAAAGCATATTTATTTTATGTTGTTGATAGATATTCTAAATCTGCTAATGAGAGAGTAACCTCTCCTAAAAAAATTTATATTGGAGATGTAGGAATAAAAAATATTATAATTGAATTTAAAGATTTAGGGGCAAGTTATGAAAACCTCGTATTCTTAAAAATTAAAGATAAAAATCCAAATTATTATCTAGAAAATTCAGCAGAGATAGATTTTATTACAAAAGATAGTTTAATCGAAGCAAAATATAACCAAGAGCTTAATGAAAAGCAATTAGAAGCTTTTAATGCCATAAAGTCAAAGAATAAGATTATCGCTAATGGATATAAATTCTTCTTAGAATAAATTAAACAGACATCCCACTAAAATACCCTGATGATGATGTCGCTGGTGGAGCTATTATTCAAACTTGGCTAACTTTGTTAAGGAGAGGATTAGAATTTTAATTTCATCTTTGCATACAACTCTAAAATCAACTCTACAAACAGCCTTAAATCTCCATCAATTGTAGCTTTTAGCAAGGACTCATAATATCTAAACTTTATTTTATTGGGGATATTAATCATTGGGTATCCGAAGTTATGCAAGATAAAATTCATAAGCAACCTCCCAACTCGGCCATTTCCATCAACAAAAGGATGTATTGTTTCAAAAGCAATATGAAAATATGAAGCAATAATTATTGGATGTAAATGTTTCTTATTCTTAGAATACCAAGTGAGAAGAGTTTTCATCTCGTTTGGAACTTCCGAGGGTTTTGGAGGCATCCAATCCCTGCCTTTAATACAAACTTGAAGTGTTCGATATTTGCCTATTTCATCAATTAATTCTTCCTTTAAAGTATTTTGAACTACTAATTTATGCAATTCACAAATAAAATCTTTCGAGATATTTTCTTTATAGGAAAGCATAAAATCAAATGCAGATTTGTGATTGAGTGTTTCATTAATCTCTCTCAATGATTTTGTACTCGGAACTCTCCTTTCAAAAAGTAAAAAAGAAGTTTCTTCAAGAGTCAGACTATTTCCTTCGATTGCATTAGAATCGTAAGTAAATAAAGAAGTAAATGCCTCATATCGATTATCTTCTGTAGCTTTTGGTTCATTCGAGAATTCTTTTTTTAAATTATTCAAAAAAGTTAATTCTTTTTTATTTAATAATTCCGAGAGTAGGGAAAGTTCTTTATCTGCTTTCGTTTCTGCATCAGTTATATTTTTCTTTTCTAAATCTACACCCAGATAGACTCTTTTCTTTTTAAATTTGTCTCCTTTTCGTACATTTAAAACTCTATAATAGTATTTTTTATCATTTCTTTCTTTTATTTCTGTATAAACCATAATACTGTGGGGGCACACAAGTTTATAAATATTACTATCAGTGCCCGTGTAATACCTTCTTATTTATGGGGGCACAAATTATAAAATATTGGTTTATACGTGCTCGTACATTATTAATTGTTTGGGATTTATTATTTAAACAGAATTTTAGATTTCTCAATGTACCCTGATGAGCATGTCGCTGGAGGGGCTATTCAAAATGTTAAGAAAGGTAATATTTATATAGAATCTTTTGCAAGCTAGTTCATGAAAGAAAAGGTGATAGTTTTACTTTTATTCGTGGTGTTGTTGGTTTCTCCTTTGGTCTTAGCTCAAGAACAAGCTCAAACATATTCTGGATTTAATAAATTTATCGATAATACTAAATTATTTTTTTCTTCTGGAGATAATAAAGCAAACTTAGCGCTCGAGATTCGAGAAAAAGAAGTCAACTCTGCTATTTCTAATTTGGAAGCAGGAAATCTAGCTGGAGCTGAGAAAAATTTAAATTCAGCTTCTGAAAAATTAAAAATAGTTCAAACTCTCGCTTCTCCAGACATTTCTGCTGATGTAAAAGAAAATATTAATGTTATTGAGAATAAAATTAGGGATACCCAAGGAAATTATGAATTATTGGATAATTATCTTAATGAAGAGGGAAAAACAAGATTATCGATGGATATTTCTGAAAAAGTTTTTAGTTATTGCGATGAATTAGCAATGCAAGATTATGTAGCAATGCAAAAAGATGAAAAATGCAAATCTTATGCATGGATGGAAAATAAGATAAAACAGCGATTAACTGAAGAGCAGGAAAACGCTAAAGGCGAAATTGAAACTCAGGTTCAATCATGTATGAACAATCCTCAAGAATGTAATTGTGATAATATTAGACTACTTTCAGAAAAAACAAAATGTGAAGAGTATAAATCTTTAGCAATAAGATGTGAATTTCAAAATGATAATTCGGCTTGTGAAGAAATAAAAATGTTCAATCCTCAAGAAACAGAAAGGGCAAAATACGAAAAGGAGATAATGGAAAAATATCTTCCTGCAGAATGTTCAGAAGCAGGAGTAAGAGATGGAGAAGAATGTAAAAAGCTTATTCTTACTCTAAATCAGCCAAAATCTGAGTGCATGGAGAATGGAGTATACGTTGGAGAAGAAAAATGCAAGGAAAAATTAGTAAATCAGGGAGATATTGTTAAAGAGTGTGTTGTCGATGGAAAGCTCGTTGATCCAGAACAATGTAGAAATATAGTCAAAGAAGGGAATAAGCCGACTGGAGAAGAATTCGCATTAATGTCTGGGGAATGTAAAGAACAAGGAGTTTATGACCCTATTGCATGTGATGAAATTGTTAATCTTCCTAGACCTTGTAAGGATGCAGGTTTTTATACAAAAAAAGAATGTGAGGTAATGACTTTAAATCAAAATCTTCCTAAGGAATGTGTGGACGCAGGAGCTTTAACTCCCGAGGCTTGTGAAAAATTAAAACTTCCTTCTGATTGCCAAGGAGCAAATTCAAGAGAAGAATGTGAAGCAATAAAAATAGAACTAAAATATCCAGAAGAGTGCAAAAGTGAAGGCGAGTATGACCCTGAAAAATGTGCGGTTATTGTGATAGGAGAAAATACAGTACCTACTGGGGCTGAGATGGAATATATAGTTAGACAGGGATTAAATGTTGAAGAAATTCCAAGTGTTTGTATCGTTGGGAGTTCTGTAGAAATAGCTTCTAATACCTTTATTAGGAGTAATGATTGTGATGTAGCACTTGCAAAAGTGGGAATTGTTCTTCCTAAACCAACAGATACGGGGAGAATTCCAAAAGAGTGTATGGTTGATGAAAGAACTAGTGTTTCTCCTGAAGAATGCAGAAATAAAGTAAAACAAACTCTTATAATTGATACGGTTCCAAAAGAATGCCGAGATGCAGAAATTATAAATTCTGAAGAATGCGGTAGTTTTATGCAAGAAAAAAGAGTTGAGGAGGGTATTGGAATCAATATGCCTGGAGAATGTATTGGTGTGTCAATAGAAGAATGTAAAACTCTTATGGAAGAAAAAGGGATTAAAATTGAAAAAATTGAGCAGGTGCAGAAAGTAGAGAAAATGTGCAAAGAAGGAGAAGATTGTAAAGGGGGTTCTGTTGAATATGAAGAAGTAACATTACCAAAAGAATGTATGGAGATTGGCGTTTCTGACGTTACTGATTGTAATATGATTGCTGGAAGAGTAAATGAAGAGAGAATAAAAAATGGAGAGAAGGTCATTATTGATGAAAATGGAAAAATTGATTATGTTAATCCCGAACAAATAGAAAAGATTGTAGATGATTCTGAAAAGGCGTCTCAGGATGTTAAGCCGGATTTTGAAAAAGCAGAAGGAGTAAAGCAAGAAATTAATAACTTAGAACAGAATATGAATCAAATAGGAGAAAGAAAAGAACAAGAAACAAATGAGATAAATGGACAAGGAAGTAATGTTGTTAAACAACAAAATGAAGTAAAGAATGAAGTAAGTTCTGAAGATTTGTCTGAAGTTGGAGGAAATAGCGAGGTTTCAGGAGGAAGTGAAACAAGTAGTAATAATGTTGTAGAATCATCGGGTGGAAGTTCGGAGAGTAATCCCGGAGGAGATTCTGGTAGTGGAGGTGGGATGACTGGAGCAGTAATCCGTTCTGGAAATAAAGAGTCATTTTTAGGAAATTTTTTTAAGAAGATGTTTGGGATATAAGGATATGATTTTCTCCTCCAACATTTAGATATCTGTAAGTTTTTATTTTATTGCAAAATGCTAAAGCATATTATAATAAACTTGGCTCAATGGGTTTTGTTAATGTTTATTTCTTCCTCTTCTTTCAACAGCAGTTAATCTTTCTAAAACCTTTTTTGAATCAGTTTTGTTTGCTTTTTGATATCCTGTTTTTACTGCGTTCCAGAGTTTTTCCCAATGGAGAAAATGTTTTGCCTCTAATGCTTGTTTTAGAACATGCAAGTCTACTGCTTTGTCTTCATGTTTTCCGTTTTGGTATCCTAAGCCGAAGTCGATTAAATAAACTTTATCTTGATTGGATGATTGGTATTTTTTAATTAACTTAACATCTTTTCTATCTTTTTCACGTCCGAATGTCTTTTTCCATTCAAGAACATATTTTAGTTTAACAAACGGAACACCTTCAATTATATCCGCTGTTTGAATTAATTCTTTAGTGTTTGGTAACCAAGGAAGCCAATCTGGATAAACTTCTATTTCTCCGATTTTTATAAACTTCTTTCGGGTAGGCCCCGTTTCAAATTTTTCTACTTTGTATTTTTCAGCTAACTTTTTCCACAGCAGTTCATCTACCACCATGTCTATGTCTCTTGAATCTCTTATTCCCCTTACTCCAAGAGGGCAACTTCCAAAAAGGGCATACTCTCCAATTGGAAAGTTTAATTTTTTTATCTCTGTTAATTGTTTTTTAAAATTGTCTGCTGTTTGATAAGAATTATCCTCTTTTAGAATCATGTTTGAAGTTGTTAAATCTCCATGAATTAACCCCTCATGATGTAGTTTAGAAATTGATTCTCCTATCTTTTTGCAAATCTCTAATTGTTTTTTTAATTCAAACTTATCAAGATGTTCTGATAGTTTTTCTCCATCAATAAATTCCATAATTATCTCTTTTTCTTTTTCATTTGTTTTGATAACCTTTGGGACAGAAATAATTTTCCCGGCTTTTTCTAAAAGTTTAGTTTCTACTTTAGTTCTGTGCTTTCTTATTTTATTATCTAATTCTTTTATTCTATACAATTTAGGAATTCTTTGTTTGATAATCTGATTGTTTTCTTTATCTAATAGAATTATTGCTTCAGCACCTTGCGAGACAACTCCATTGGTTTTCTCGTGCTCTTTCCTCGAATTGCGGACGGGCAACATCTTTTCATTGCCTCCTTCAGATGTCGCGTTTGAGATAATTTTTATGGTCATTTTTAACTCTTTTATCTATATTAAAAAGTTTAAAAACTTTTAGTTTCTCTATTTAAAATGAATAAACTTAATATTTTTATGTTAATCTCTTTGATTGGTTTAATTTTGTTTGGATTTTTTTTTAATTTTATTCAACAACCGAGATTTAGCGAAGAAATTGCTGTTCCATCGCAGAATTTAAATCAGGTGGTTTCTATGTTCATTTCGGATAGAGCTCTTTCTCTTTTTAGTGTTTGGGATATGTACTCTCCTCATAAAGCAAATTTGAGTATTACTGGAATATCTCTAAAAGAAAATTCATTTAATGTCTCGTTCAATCTTTTTTTTGATAGTAATTTACAAAATTCTTGGATAATTTCCAATTTAAATTATACTGGGTTAAGTGGTAATGTTACTCCTTTAAATTTTATAAATGATAATCGTGATAATTATAATAACGCTTTGATTAGAAAATTTGATATAAACTCGACCAATAATGAAAGTTTTCTCATGATTTGGATTATTAATGGAAGTTCAACTGTAGATGTTTGGCCCGTACTTACCCCCACTTTTTCTACTCTTCCTTTTAGAGGGAATAAATTTGGAAAAGTTTTTAAGATTGGAGACAATAGTACTATGAATCCATTGGCTGAACCATACAATCAGAGTAGTTTAAATGATTTGATTTCTAACATGAGTTTTATCTTAGATTATTTTTCAAATAATAAGTTCCACTTAGATTATGAAATCCAAGAGCTTTATTATACTGGCTCTTCACAGTTTATTCAGAAGGGTTGTTCGGGTGTTCAAAATTATCAATGGGATTTGATGAAATACTTTTTGGATTCTGCAAATCTTGGGACTTATAAAAAAGATTATTTTTGGTATATTTGGACCGGATATAATTCTATGATGTATCAAATTAATTGCTCTTTACTTAATTTTCATGGATTAGCTCCTAACCCCGCGTGTCCTTATTGTGCTGGGGGAGCATGGATGGCCTATCGTGGAGATACAGAAGAATTAACTGCAATGTTTAATAGAATTTCTCCAAATTATGTACGAATTTATCTTCATGAATTTGGGCATGGGGTAGGACTATCCCACCGGTTTACTAATTCTTGTAGAAATAATTCTAGAATATTTTATCAAGAAGATTTTTCTAGTGGATGTAGTAATGATGCGAATTATATAGTTGGAATGTCTGGAGTAGAGGAAAATATTATGGGTCAGGCATCAGATGTAGTCATTCATCCGGTTCAAAGAGCAAGTTTAGGATGGTTAGATGGAAGTCAGGTAAGGATTTCGTTTAAATCTGGAATTTATACTCTATATGGAGATAGTTATTATTCAGATACAAAAAAACCTATTTTAATTCAGGTTCCTGTAAAAATGTTCAATCAATCTAATTTTCTTTATTTAACTTTGCCTAGACTTAACATAACTCAATGGGGTATACAATCTTTAACAAATTTTAATTCTCAAGGAATGGCAATTGATTCTAATAGTAACTCTCGTGAGATTATCCGAGTTAGTTCAAATAGAAATTCAACTGATACTTTTGAGAAATTTCAAAATTATTCTTTTTTACCAAATCAAGAGGTTAGTTATGTCTGGGAAGATGGTTTTGTTAATATTACTCTTTTAGAGAGGATTGGAGATATTGCAAAAATAAAAATTTCTTTCAATGGGGAAGAAGTTTCAGATGAAAGTAAAGATTATTTGGACCCTTTTTTAATTTATTTTTCTCCGACAATTATTCCTTCTCCAATAGGTCGTGCTCCTACTCCAGATATTTTTAATCCTACTTCGGATATTTCTTCTAAGGTGGATAATGGTGGAGGTTCATCTGGTGGAGGTAGTGTTGGTGGGTCTTCTAATTCTTTAGAAAATTATTCAGTTTCTTCTTTAATTTCCAATGAAAGTTCTTCAATTAATTGGACAAGTGATACTTCTGTTTTAAATAAATCTGATGAAAGAGAACTTGGTGGAGTAAATATGTTTCTACTGGTCTTAATTAGTTTATGTTTAATCACTGGTGGAGCAATAGTTTATATTCTTTTGAAAAGAAGGAACATTAATTCTTAAAATCTCATCTTTTTTACTTTACCGAATTTTTTCATTAGCTTTTGCATTTGTTTTTGAGACATGCCTTGTTCAATGTCCATTTCTGAACCGGATTTAATCATTTCGGAAAGCATCTTGTATTGTTTCATCAAAGCACGGACGTCTGAATTGTGGACTCCCGCTCCCGCAGAGATTCTATTTACTCTTGATGTAGCGGTTTTCTTATCTTCCAATAATTCTGGATTTTCTCTTTCTTCTTTTGTCATTGATTTTAGAATATGTTCCCACTTGGCTATCTTTTGTTCTTGATTCTCTAAAGCATTTTCTGGAATTTTAGCATTTCCTAATCCGGGAATCATAGATTTTATTTTTTCAAATCCGCCTAACTGATTCATGGATTTTACTTGTTCAATAACATCCTCTAGAGAAATTTTTCCCTCTGCAAGTTTCTTTTGCATTTCTTCCGATTCTTTTTCTCCAGTTACTGAACGAATTTTTTCTAATAATGTTTGTAAGTCTCCCATCCCTAAAAGACGAGACAAAAACGATTCTGGATTAAATTCTTCTAAGTCATTAATTTTTTCTCCAGTTGCAATAAAATAAACGCCAGCATCTACTTCTGCACAAGCGGTTAATGCTCCTCCTGCTTTTGCAGTCGAGTCCATTCTGGTAATTATAACTCCAGAAACATTTAGTGCTTTTTTGAACTCTTGTGCTTGTTGTTTTGCTGCTTGTCCTATATCTGCAGGCATAATTAAAATTGTTTCGGTTGGTTTTATTTCTTTCCCTAAATCTTTTATTTCTTTTACCAATTCTTCATCTAAATTGTGTCTTCCCGCAGTATCTATTAAGACTAGATTGTAATCTTTTAATTTTGGAGATAATTTTTTCCAAGTTTTTAGGGCATTTGTTTCTTCCATATCCACAAAGACATTTAGATTGTTTTTCTTTCCTAGTTGTTGTAATTGTTCTTTTGCTGCAGGTCTGTGAACATCTAAACCTACTAATGCTACTTTGTTTCCTCTTTTTGCAAAATAATTTCCTAGTTTAGCGATGGTTGTAGTTTTACCTGCCCCGTACAGTCCTAAGAGCATTACTCTGTTTTGTTTGGAAGATTCTAATTTGAGTGTTTTTTGTTTTCCAAGAAGATTTAAAAGTTCATCGTGTAATAATTTTATTATGTGTTCTTTTTTCTCTATTTCTTTTATTCTTTCATCAAGTGCCGCCTTTTTTATCTTGTCTGAAATTTGTTTTACTAAAAGGACATTTACATCTGCTTCAATTAGACTTCTTTGTAAATCTCGGATAATTGTGTCTACTAAGTTTTTGTCAAGAAATATAGCATTCGCTATCTTATCTGTAGCTTTCTTTAAGACTTGTCCTAGTTTTTCTAACATATTAACATAATTTGTGCGGTTTTTTAGTTGGAAATTTTAGGAAAGAAGAGATTAATAAAGTTGTGGTTTTAATGTATTATTAAGTTAATTGGTCTTTTTTTTAATAAAAAATTATTTTATCTTAATCTCTTTAGGGTCAAAGAAGAGTTTTAAATAACTATTATCTGAAAGTCTTACATATTTATACCTCTTGTCTTCTTCTTCGGCACTTTCTATAATCAATCCTCTTTTTGTTAACTCTCTAACGGGGGTCGTTAAATTAGTAATCCCAATATCTGTTTTTTCTGATAATTCTTTTTGACTTAATTTAGGAGAGCTCATTAATGCGGTAATTATTTTAAGTTGCGTTTCGGTTAATGAAGATATTATCTCTTGCTTTTCTTTTTCTTGCACTGCTACAATATCCATAATATTAATTTGGCATGGAGCTTTTTTTTCTGAATGTAATGTTGCATCTTCTAAAACCTTAAATGTAAACCGAATATTTTTGTTCAGACTGTTATATAATTTTAGGACTGTTTCATCGTCATAAGGTCTTAAATAATTTCCCCCTTCAATTTTTAATACCTCACACCTTTTTAATAAAATTTCAAGAACTTCTTCTTGAGGTAATGATTTTAAAATAATTGGTCTATTAAATACAGAATGTACTTGACCAAAAGACTCTAAGGCAGAGATGGTTTCAGTTGGTCCCAAAAAAATTGTATGTAGCCCTTCAATCTGGAGGTAATCTCTTATAGATTTAAAGAATAATCCTAATTTTTGTATATCAAAATTTTCTAAATTATCATAAGCAACAATTATTTGTCTTCCAATGTTCTGTATTTCTATACATAGTTCTTGCAATAGACTTTCAAGAATTTCTGGAGTTAATTGAAGTGGTTGACTCTTTGTTTCCCCATACCCCCCACCAACAATCCACAATGTTCCCTGAATATTTTTTTGCTTTGAAATTGAAACATAATCTTTTATTTTATCTAGGGTTTTGAGTTTTATACCTTTCTGTTCCCAATTAAATACAATTGAAGAAGTATATATAGACGAAAGAGTTGATAAAAGAAATTCTATTGCTCCCCATTCTGGTTGAACTTTTATTTCTGCATTTATTGTTAAGTATTTTGAAAAATCTTTTTTAAGGGATAAATCCCATCTAACAAAATTTGTAAATGTTGTTTTTCCAACACCAAACTCCCCAACAATAATATTTCTTGTAGAATTTCTAGAATAAATTGTTTTTTTTAATAAACTAACCTCTTCTTTTCTTCCACAAAAAACTTTATTTATTGGTAATATTCCAACTAATCTAATGGGGGAAGTAGAATACGGACTCTCTCTTAAACCATATTTTGGCCAAACAATGTCTTTTTCTGAGGGAGATGTTTCTTGTGCAAATTCCATATTCTACTTTGTATTAATCTATTTAAATACTTATGGGTTATGATATAATTATATGTTATTATATAAGTATTTAAAATTGGAAACGAAAACCGGGCAAAGAAAATAAGCTGTTCTTATGACAAAAGTTTAGAAGTAGTTAAACGAGGATATTAACTTCATCGATTTTCTTAATAAGTTTTAAATTTCTGTCTGTCAAATGAAGGAAACCTAAGCGGTTTCCTCTCACACACCTTCCCTTGACAAACAATTATAGTCCTAATCTCTCTATAAACTTCTGTTTGTTAAATTGCTCAATTGCAGAATATTCTTGACCTGTTCCTAAATATAATATTGGGCGTTTTGTTACATAACCTACTGATAGTGCTGTTCCGCCTTTTTCATCAATATCCGCTTTGCTTAAAATTATTCCATCAATTCCTATTGTAAAATTAAAACTTCTTACCTGTTCAATTGCGTCGTTTCCTGTTGTTGATTCTCCAACGTAAATTTTCAAATCCGGTTTTGTAACTCTTACAATTTTTTCTATTTGAGTCATAAGATTCTTTGCAGTGTGCATTCTTCCCGCAGTATCAATTAGTACACAATCTATTTTGTTTTTTTCAGCGTATTTTATTGCGTCAAAACCAACTGAAGCGGGGTCTGATTCATATTCGTGAGCAATTACTGTAACTCCAATTTTTTCTCCGTGTTTTTTTATTTGTTCTATTGAGGCTGCTCTAAATGTGTCTGCTGCTGCTAATATGCAAGAAATCTTTTGTTTTTTTAGAGAGTCAGCTATTTTTGCAATCGAAGTTGTTTTTCCAGTACCATTTATTCCGCAGAATAAAATAACATATGGTTTTTGTTTATTTTCTCTATTTTTTATTTTTTCTACAACATCAAATGGTTCAATTAGTATCTCGTAAATTATATCTTTGAGAGCTTCGTTTATTTGTCCTTCTATCTCTTTTTTTAACATCTCTTTCCCAACTATTTTTTCTTTTAAGTCCTTTATTATTTTCTCGGTTACTTCTAATGCTACATTATTTTCTAATAGAAGCATTTCTAATTCTTCGGCATAAACATTAAATTGTTCTTCTGAGACGGTTATCTTGCTAATTTTTGAAGCTAATCTAGAGAAAAATCCTTGTTTTTCTTCTTTTTGTTCTTCTACTTTTTCTTCAATTTCTCTTATCTTTTCTAAATCCGGCTCAAATTTTTGTTCTCCTGGTTGGAATTTCATCGGCAATGAAATTTCTTTTTCTTTGGACTTCTTTTCAACTAATTCTTTTCTGTTTTCTTTTGTCTTCTGAATTTCTTTTTTAGAAGGGGTTTTGATTGTTTTCTTTTCTACTTTTGCAGGTTTCTTTTCTACGACTTTCTTTTTTGGTTCTTCTACAATTGTTTCTCCGGTTTCTTTAGTAAATTTTGCTGCCCAAGATTTTAGTTTTTCTTTTAATTTTCCAAACATGGAAATTCTAGTCTCTTTTCATTTATAATATTTCCTAATCTAAATTTTTATAAAGAGCTTGTTCCTAGTGTTGTTATGAAGGGTATTTTTGTAATAATGGATGGATTGGGGGATTTGCCGAATAAATTACTTAATGAGCAGACTCCATTAGAAGCAGCTGAAACTCCGAATTTAGATTTCTTGGCTACCCGAGGAGAATTAGGTTATTTGTATCCTGTTAAGCCTGAATTTGTTCCCGAGTCTGATGAAGCTATTGTTTCTATCTTTGGCAACAAGTTGATTTCTAGTAGTAGGGGACAGTTAGAGGCTGCTGGAGCGGGTTTAAAACTAACTAGGGGAGATTTGGCTGTTCGTGTTAATTTTGCAACAATTGACTCTTTAGAAAAAGGGAATATTTTGGACAGAAGGGCTGGAAGAAATTTGACAACAGAAGAAGCAGAGATTTTGGCAAGAGCGTTAAATAATATCTCTTTACCTTGTGATTTTGAGTTCGTTCCTACTGTTCAGCATAGAGCGGTTTTAGTCTTGAAGGGGGGTTTTTCAGACAATTTTTCTGGAAATGATTTGACTTATTTTCAAGGGAAGTTGAAAGTTGTAGACAAAGTAATTCCATGCAAACCTTTTGATGAGGAGGATAATTCCGCTTATACTACAAATCTTGTTAATGAGTTTTTGGAAAAAGCTTATGAAATTTTGAAAAATCATCCGGTTAATCGGGAGAGGCAAAAAAAGGGATTTCTTTCTGCAAATTATTTATTAGTTCGTGGACCGGGTGTGGAAATTCCTAAACTTAAAAAATATTCTAAATGGATTTCAATAGTCAATATGCCTTTGGAAATGGGATTTTCACATTTGTCTGGAATGGATGTTTTTAGTATGGAGTATCCAAAATTGAAGGGATTTGATGCTTATGATAATCTTTTTGATGGTCTCAAGGATATGTGTTCTTATTCTATTAAAATTTTGAAAAAGAATTTAAAAGTGAAGGACTATGCTTATATTCATATAAAAGAAACTGACTCTCCCGGACATGATAATAAACCGTTTGTAAAAAAAGAGATGATTGAATATATCGATAAGACTTTGTTTAAATTCCTTCGGAAAATTGCTCCTCCAAATAAAATTAGTGTTTTAGTCACGGGAGATCATTCTACTCCTTGTAAACTGAAATCTCATAGTGCAGACCCAGTTCCAGTTTTATTCTACAATCACGGGGAGATTCCAGAGGCAAAACGATTTAATGAAAAGGAAGCAAGAAAGGGTAGATTAGGCAGATTTGTTGGAGAAGAAATGTTAAAAGAAGTGGGTTTTACTAAATAGTTAGTTTGGAGAGTATTTTTCTATCATAGGAATCATTAAAAAGAATTGATGTTTTATTTATGAATGATAACCTATCACGATATATATGAAGCTGCAAGAAAAGAGAGATATTCTGAGAATTTACAACCTATTCCTAAAAATTTTGTTAGTGAGGTAGCTATTTATTTGAAAGAGAAAAAGGAAGTCGCAAGTAAAGAAGACGATGTTTTCTCTGATGTTATAATGAAAACTAAGAAACAATTGGAAAATGCAGTTACTTTATTTAAGGAGTTCATGTTAAGACGAAAAAAGAAAATGTTAAATTTGGTTTTAGTTGCTGCAGAGACTGGAATTTCTAAGCAAGATTTTGATAATATGTTACAATTTGAAAAAGAACTTTTTGAGGATTTAATGAAATGTCTTGATTCCTCCGATAAGAAATTGAATTCTTTACTTACTGGGAGCGAAAGAGAAACGGAATTAAAAAATAGTCTTGTTTCCTTTTTAGAAGATGTCGGCGAGTTCATGGATTTAAGTGGAAATGCTGTTGGTCCGTTTCAGAAAGGGGATGTTGCTAATTTACCTAAAGAAATAGCTAAGATTTTAATAGAAGATGCTAAATGTGAGCTTCTTGAAGAATAAATATTATTGTGTATGCATTGTTAAGTTAATTGGTCTTATAACGAATTTATTATAATCTTTACAGAAATATCTTTGTTGCTTTCTGTGAGCTTCTGTTTGAAAGTATCCCTGCTTAACTACTTCTGAACGTTTGTAGTTAAAGTTAATTCTTTGTTTCTCGTAGGAATATTAGACACCCAAAGTTTATATATCTTTCGGTGCCCGAATATTCTAATTACTAATTTAAATAAAAATAGTAGATTTTAATAATGTTTAAATAGCCCATTTAATTACTAATTTAAATAAAAATAGTAGATTTTAGTAACAATGAAAAAACCAAGAATACCTCCAAAATCAAAAGAACTTATAGAACTGTTTGAAAACAAAGACGTAATTAATTATATGACTAATAAAGAAATAACTGGTTTCATTAATGAAATGAACAGAAGATATTTATCTTGGGATGAATTAATTCATAGACCAACCCCAAATAATGCTAATAAAGAATTAATTTGGATGTTAATGAAGTTCAATCGTAACTCTACTAAAAAGAAATTACCTATTTGCGATGAAAAAGGATTCTCTTTTGAATTTAATATAACGGATAGTATTCAACAAAAATTGCATGAGTTCGATATGAATCTTGGAGGTAATATTGGTTCAACTCAAATAATCCCCCCCGAAGAAAAAAATAGATATTTAATAAGTTCCATAATGGAAGAAGCTATTGCCTCCTCTCAACTTGAAGGAGCATCCACTACAAGAAAAATAGCTAAAGACATGTTAAAATCTGCCAGAAAACCAAAGAATAAATCGGAAAAAATGATTCTAAACAATTACTTAACTGCAAAGATGATTAAAAATTCTCAAACTAAAAAATTAACTCCTGAATTTATTTTAGAAATCCATAAAAGTGTAACAAATGATACCTTAGAGGATAAGAATTTCGAGGGGAAGTTTAGAGATAGCGATGATATTAAAGTAGTAGATGAAATGACTGGAGAAATATTTCATCATCCCCAAAATGCAAATTTAATTCCGAAACTTGTAGAGGTAGTATGTAATTTTGTTAATAATGAAAGACCTTATTTTATACACCCCCTAATAAAAGCTTCGATATTACATTTTTTAATTGGGTACATACATCCTTTTGTTGATGGAAATGGTAGAACTGCTAGGTCTCTTTTTTACTGGTATCTCAGTAAAGAGGGGTACTGGATTATAGAGTTTATGTCCATCTCCAGGGTAATAATTAAATCTCCTGTTAAGTACGCTTGTGCTTATATTCATACCGAAACTGATGACAACGATTTAACTTACTTTATAAATTATCAATTGAGAACGATGAAACTTGCCCTTAATGAACTTAAAAGTTATATTTTAAGGAAGATTCAAGAGAAGAATGAACTTTTTAAAATAATTGAAGGAATAGAACATATTAATGAACGTCAAGCATATATATTAAAAAAGTTTTATGATGACCCTAGAAAAACTTTGACGATTAGAGAAGTTCAAGAAATATTTAGTGTAGTCTATCAAACCGCAAGACAAGACTTATTACAATTAGAAGAAAAAGACTTCCTAAAAAGAAAGATTATTGGAAAAAAACAAATAATGTTTTTACGCTCAAACAATTTTATAGAATTAATTGATAAAAAAATTAATTAGTTTTCTCTCTCAATTATAATCTTTTCATTATCAAATTTAACTAAAATCTCTTTTCCCAAGAATTTGCTTTCTTCTACAATTTTCTTAGGAAGATTAACCCGATATTTAATGTATTCTTTATTCCCCACTTTTTTATCAAATACTTTCATTATTTTCATGAAGAGATTAGGAACCCGAAATATTTAAATTTATCGGCACCCTAAATATTGATAGGATAAAAGACCAATTAAGTTAACACATGTAGGGGAGAAGTTTTATTAACTTGATTTCTTAAATTATTTAATGAATCTTTTAAGTAGAACAATAACTGGAAGCATTTTAGTTCTACTTGGGATTAGTTTAATCGTTGCAGGTTTTTTTACTATGTTTATCACTTGGATTTATGGCATTCCTTCGTTAATTATTGGGATTTTTATTTTATTAAATACTAAAGAGGATAAAATTGAAGAGAGAAAAGATTTAAAAGTTAGAGGTCCCAAAAAGCAATATGTTAAAAAAACAAGATAAATTAGAAAAAATAAAGCCGAAGATAGTTGAGATTTTGAAAAAATTTAAAGTAAAAAAAGCAGGAATTTTTGGGAGTTATGCAAGAGGAGAACAGAAAAAAAATAGTGATATTGATATACTTATTGATTTCAAGGGGGGTCTTTTAGGGCTTGTTAGGTTAGAAAGAGAATTAGAGGATAAAATAAAAGTAAAAGTTGATTTGCTAACTTATGGTGGAATAAATTCTCTTTTAAAAGAAAGAATTTTAAGTGATGAGGTTAGAATAATATGATTAGTAAAGACTCAAGAATTTTCATTGAGCATATTTTGAATAATATTTTAGATATAGAAAATTTTTCTAAGGGAATAACTCTTGAAACTCTTAAAAAAGAGATTATGAGACAAAAAGCAATAATTAAATCTATTGAGATAATGGGGGAAGCTTCAAATAATTTACCAAAAGATATTAAAGAAAAATATTCCTATGTTCCTTGGAAAGATATCGTTGGTATGAGAAATAAATTATCTCATCATTATTTTGGAATTGATTTAGATGTTGTTTGGAGAACAATTAAAGAAGACATTCCAGATTTAAAACAATGGATGTTGAAAATTAAAAAAGATATGGACGAGATAAATAATCCGGGAGGTAAAAATGAGTGAAATTACTACTACTACTTGTGATGAGATTCCTGGAAAGAAAGTCGTTAAAATTTTAGGAATTGTTCGTGGTTCTACTGTTCGAGCTAGAAATATCGGTAGGGATATTGGGGCTGGTTTTAAGAATTTAATTGGTGGAGAGATAAAGACTTATACTGAAATGGTAAATCAATCTAGAGATGAAGCATTTAATCGTATGATTAATGAAGCTGTTGCTTTGGGTGCAGATGCAATTGTTGGAATGAAATTCGGGACTTCTATGATTATGCAAGGAGCATCAGAAATGCTTGCATATGGTACTGCTGTTAAAATAAAATAGTCTGATGCTCCATGTCCTCACTTTGTTGCGGATACAAGATAAATCTTGCATAAGGTTCATCAGAAATGCTTGCATATGGTACTGCTGTTAAAATAAAATAGTCTGATGCTCCATGTCCTCACT
>Ga0268276_1001009_pt1 | contig 29810 bp, 42 predicted proteins | sample saktaG_4_FD_190145 | JGI IMG/M metagenome (GOLD analysis project Ga0268276, IMG submission 190145) | Saline water microbial communities from Sakinaw Lake, British Columbia, Canada - sak_2010_1_5_45m | ecosystem: Environmental > Aquatic > Non-marine Saline and Alkaline > Saline ...
CCAGAAGGCTTAAAGAGCATATCTTTGAGTTCATTATCTCTGCCGATACGGTGACGATGAGCTTCAGTATATCCTCTAAGTAGAGGTTTGAAGTTATCGACCTGCTTACCTTGGATAGGGCCTCAAATTGTTTCGCGTGTGATATCGTCTTCGCGATTTTTTTTGGCATAGTCTTATATTCCCTTTTTTGGCTTGATGTTCGTACCTAAAAATTTTTCATCCGCCTTATCTTCGTATTCTTGTATCCATCCATTATTTAACCCCAAAGAAAAGGCTTCGTCAACTACATTATCATATTCGCCCTTCTCTGTGCGTCGGGAGATCTCTTTGAAGCTTTTAGCCTTGAACGTTGGAAAGTATTGACTCATTATACTTAAGTAGGTATTCTTTGATATTCGGTCTCTTATGAATTTTAGGCTCCGCGGCGTTCCAGATACTTCATTTGGTAGAACGAGTAGCCTTATTATAAGGCCTTTTACGGCTATCTCGCGTCCATTATCCAAGGTAAGGTCCCCTACCTGCCGATACATCTCTTCTATGGACGATCTGTTGTATTTCACATAGTCCGGCGCATCTGAATACCTTATGGCCATGCCGTCATCCGAATAACGCATATCAGGAAGATATATATCTATGATGCCGTTCAGCATCTTAATGGTCTCCGGAGAATCGTAGCCGCTTGTATTATAGACGATGGGTATATTCAGCCCTTCTTTAACAGCGATCTCCAGAGCCTTCAATATTTGCGGGACGTAATGAGTGGGGCTGACCAGATTTATATTGTGGCATCCCGATCCCTGAAGGCCGAGCATTATAGACGCCAGCCTCTCTATAGTGATCTTTTCGCCGTTGTCGAGCTGACTGAATTGATAATTCTGGCAATATACGCATTTCATGTTGCAGTATGCGAAAAATATTGTGCCGGAGCCCTTAGATCCCGATAGCGCGGGCTCTTCACCATGATGTTGAATATAGCTATAAACAACGGGTTCTAGCGGCGCTCTGCAATATCCTACACTTCCTCCGGGCCTGTCTACGCCGCATCTGCGAGGACATATAGTGCATCTGGTTAATGCGCCATCGAGACTTTTAACCGCATTATGTATGAGTTTTAGCTTATCCACTCTGAGGATGTTTGTCGAGCCTTAAGGCTCGGCTCTGTGAGTTATATTTTTATCTATAAAATCTATGATAAGCTTTTCGTTCTCTTGAGAGAGATGAACGAATGCCACGCCCATCCCGGGATAAAAGTGCGGCTGCAGCTCTTTATCCGCGATCCATATGACACTCGCGGCGGCATCCAAAAATCTTATTTCGCCGCGGCTGATCAGCTCTATCTCAAGCTGGCTGTTCACAGGGAAGGTGTATTTGGAGAATATGCATAGTCCCGCCGCGCTCATATTGACCACTTCGCCTTCAAAGACTTTAGGCCTTTTCTGAGACCCGACGACCCAGTACTTTACTTTTAGATGCATATCGAGCCTCTTGAACCTGCGTCTTAAGTGTGCCAATTCGGCGTTCTCTTCATAAAAGCTCTTGATCGCGCTCTCCTCATCCGCATAGGCCTCAAATACGGCTTCCAGCTTGACCATCTTGAATAATTCTGTTACCTGCGCCGGGACATGGATAAACCTTGCCTTGCCTTTATGGTTCAGAATATTTTTGTAGGCTATCGCGAGCACCGAGAGCCCGCTGTAGTCTACGAGGTTAACATTTTCCAGATTAAATATAAAGTTGGACTTGCCTGAATTTAAGAGATGTCCTACAGACTCTATGATATCGGAAGAGTTGATATCGACATTCCCTTCGATATCGAGGATAATTATGTTCCCGCTCTCTCTGAATCGCGCCGGCATGCTACGGCTGCCTGAAGAAGAATGTGCTCACTCCCCGCCCCATCCTATTCACATCCTTACCTACCCCGGAAACTGTTTCGCCGCAGCCGAAGATGACCACGCACACAGCCAGTAAAAGTAAAGCTAATGCCACTCTCTTCATCAAAACGCCCTCCCGATAGTTATCCTTCGACGCGGCATATTCTTTATCAAAGGCTTTGCTCAGGATTAACCCTGAGCCTGCCGAAGGGTTACTTCATCAATCCGTGGGGATCCTGAGGTTCCCCGTCTTTTCTAATCTCAAAATGCAGATGCGGCTGCATCGAAAGGGACGCCGCATTGCCGGTCTTACCGACATACCCTATGAGTTCACCGCGGCGCACATGCTCTGTCGACTTCGCAACCCAGTCGGAGAGATGACCATAGTACGTCTGATAGCCGTCAGGCTGGTAGATCATTATATATTTTCCGTATCCGGTGGGTACTTCGCCCCTGAAGGCTATCCCGCTCTTGGCCGCATATACAGGCGTCCCTACCGGGGCCAGCATGTCTATGCCGCTGTGAGTACGTCCGTTGCGTCTCTTTGCTCCGAAATCGCCCGAGCCATGCGCGTCGTTGCGGACTATTATCTGGGAAGAGCCGGAAATGACAGGCCGCAGAAAGTAAGGCTCTCTTACCTTGTAGATCAATATGGATGCCGGCTTGTATAAAAAGACTGTGACGGATACCGCCACAGTCAATATTACGGCATATATTAAATTTTTACTTCTCATCTATCCTATCTTATATGATTATTCAGTCTCAGTCGCAGTAACTTCTATATCTTCTTTAGCCGCTTCAGAGGGGATGCTTATAATGCCTTCAGCTGCCTTTACGGCAGTTTCAGCAACTCCGGTTATCGGTTCAGTGATAAGCTCTTTTGTCTTTGACAGATCCCCGGTAGCGACTTCAGTGACCCTTTTGACCTCGTTTGTGACTACAGTGACCCCATCCTTCGCGGTGCCGGCTACAACACTGGCGGATTCTTCAAGCACTCTCGCCGGATATTCCAGCAGTTTTTTCCAGAAATTAGTAATTTTAGTGCCAAGATTGTCCTTCCCGGCGGCGTAAGAAGCCGATGTCGATATTGCGAATATTACGAGCATGACCGCTGTCAAAATGAATAGTCTCTTCTTCATATCAAATTCTCCCTTCTTTTATATTCATGCCTCAATATACAACAGGCAATAGGTCTTTTCAAGTAAAAACAGATTCAAGTTTTAAGAAAAGATAAGACTATACTATTGACTATTTTGCCGTCGGCTTTTCCCTTTACCATATCCATCACTATCTTCATGACTTTGCCTGCATCGGCTTTGGAGGTAAACCCGGATCCCTGCACAGCTGTCTTTATAATAGATGTCAACTCTTCGGGGCTCATCTCTTTAGGAGCGTATTCTTGCAGCACGGCGAGCTCCATCTTCTCTTTATCCACCAGATCCGTCCGTCCGCCTTTTTCGAATTGGACTATAGATTCCTTATGCTCCTTTACCATCTTCTGTATAACCTGCAGCACATCGGGCTCTTCAAGTCGCTTAACCTTTTTAATGATCTCTGTATTTCTAACGGCCGCTATTGCCATGCGAAGCACTGATAACTTCAAGCTATCCTTCTGCTTCATGGCGTCCTTCATTTGAGACTCTATCTTTTCATAAGTATCCATAAATTTAAACTCCAAATGTATTATAATTTACGTGGCTTCAAGGAACTGCATATCTTTTTTAATGGGTTCAGATAGTCTATTATGAGCTTCCCCAGCAGGTGGTCAACTTCATGCTGAATAACCCTTGCCAGAAGTCCTTCGGACGAAAGCCTGACCGCTCGACCGTCCTCATTAAGATAATCGACCACTACCTTTTTTGATCTTTTGATATTTATGCATTTATCAGGAACGCTCAGGCATCCTTCCTCTTGCGTTTCATCGAGCTCTCTCTTCAATATGACCGGATTTATCATCTTTATAAGCCCGTCACCTATGTCGATCACTATCATGTTCCTTTGTATCCCTACCTGGACGGCTGCAAGGCCTACACCACCCTTAATATACATGGTTTCAGCCATGTCGCCGAGCACCTTCTTCTCGTCGAGGCCTACGCTCTTAACATCCTCGCCCTTTTTTCTTAAGGCAGGGTCAGGAAAGCGTTTTATCTCCAAGAGAGCCATAATTATTTCGTTCTTTTGAGCTTATTCTTATTGTCGACTTTTATCGTGACGAGCTTAATATCTTTTGCTTTGATATCATCGATAAGTCCGTATGAGAGTATTATTATGAGGTCTCCGGGTTTGCCCATATGAGCTGCAGCGCCGTATAGGCCTATGGTTCCCGAACCGGCAGGCTCTTCTATAGCATAGGTTTCGAAACGCGCGCCATTATTTATATTCACTACCTGAACTATTTCGTTGGGATAGATATTGCTCGCCTTGAGAAGCTTTTTATCTATGCCTATGCTTCCGTTATAGTGCAGTTCGGACTTGGTTATGGTTGCGCGATGGATCTTGGATTTGCACATTATTCTTAACATGATATCGAATATCCCGTTATTTATTATTATTCTTGATCGGTCAGGTAGCTTCCATCGAAGTAGAGCTTCCTCGTCTTGGAAAGATAATCGGCATCTATGGGTATGGATGCGGTTTGTGAGTGGTATACCCACATCTCGCGGGGATCAGGCCATCTCTTCTTATCCTCTACTGTGCTGATCGAGTCCGGCTTTCCCCACTTAGATTCGACTTCCTGTTTGGTCATGCCGATCTTCAGAGTGGTCTTGCCGAGGGGGTATTTTAGGACATCTTCCGGGCTTGGTATGGACTCAAGCATTGAACAGCCGTATGCGAATATTGCCAGCATGGATACCGCGACAATTACCATAAATCTCTTATTAGACATTTTCGCTCTCCTTGGGTAGGTCATATATCAGATCACATAAGAACTTCAAAAAAGTATTTTTATTATCTTCCTCTATTTCTGTAAGCTCAATGCCTATGTCACGAGGCGCGGCGTCTTCCAAAGAGAGCTGTTTTATCCAGATCACTTTACCTTTTGCGTGCACAGGACTATGTGCTCCATACAGCTCAAGCTTTAACTCCAATACAGAACCTTCCTCGATATCTATGGTCTTTATTTCCAGCCTCAAGCCGTCCGCGGATATATCCTTAGTTACCGAGCGATGAACCATGCCCTTATCCGGAGCGGTATAGGTAACTGCTACGGGCATCTTTAGCCTTATATACTTTCTTCGCTCGACAAGCTTGTCTCTCATCTTCATAACAATAGGGATGATATCATATATCTAAATTTCAGTCAATATATTCATAAAATCATAAGCTCAAATAAAACAGGGCTATTTGCATTACGCAAATAGCCCTGTATGATCACAAAAGTACTATTTATTTACCGGCTCCTGTTGAAGGCTCAGTGAGTGCATCAGGCTTCACCGGGCTCTTATCGTAATCAGGAATGGCGAAAGTAACTAAATCTACTATCCCTGAAATCGTTCTCGGAAAAGCTTTCTTGAACCCCTGCCACAATCCTACTGAAAGGCCCAACGCCGCATTTTTAGTATCCACCGTAGTTTCGCATATGGATACCGGTATATCGGTCCAGCCAATGAGAAGATTCTTTGCCCCTCTCTCCGCTTTAGCCATAGGACCTGATACCGTATGTTTATCGAAGCTGGTCTCAGCATATGATAGACCCATTACCGAAATCACAAATAAAATTATAATTGCCGCACAAAATAACTTTTTCAATTTACTCACCCCCCTCTTTCTCGTTATTTAAGGGAAGTATATCATAACTTGTCTGCAAAGTCAAATCTATTTTCGGCAAGGTCTCGTCGAGCCATTTTTTTATGGTAGAGAGGACTATTTCGTCCACAGAATAGTGCGTTCTGGATATACCATCCGTAACGAGTTTCCCAAAAAAATGTCCTAAGTACCCGTAGTATATCAACTTATGATTAATATTACCGCTATCCTCCAGCGCCTTATCGAGCATCGACGCGGCTTTGGCGGGAACGAGCTTATCCTCTTTGCCGTGCAGTATTAGTACGGGGACCTCCACTTTTCTTATGATGTCTGTGGGATTGGCCTTCATATCCAGGCTCAGCTTTTTTAAGAAGCATCTGGTCCTCAGAAGCGATATCCAGTCGCCACTGCTCTTCTTTACCGTTTCTACGGTTTCCATGCGGGATTTCATAACCAGCTTAAGATATTGATCATCCCATTTTAATTTCTTTGATACCTCATTAAGATTGTCGAAGCTGGTATCAGTTTCGCTTCCCAGCGATATCATGGGGGACATCAATACTATCGCCTTTATGTTTTTTTTGTTGGATGCAAGCTTTGAAGCAAAGAGAGCTCCCTTGCCGTGCCCTATAACCGCCACTCTGTTAACATCTACCTCTTTTCTCTGTAATAAGCAGTCTAGCGCTGCTATGCAATCCTCATATTGTTCATCACTGGTGGCCGATAGGTTTGAGCCGCCTGAGGATCCTATACCGCGGTTGTCGAACCTCAGCACAGCGAACCCCTCACCACCCAGTCGCTCTGCTATTTGAGTGAATAACCCCTGATTCTCGCGGTCCGAGCCACTGGTTCGTCCCAGTAAAAGCACTGCGGGAAACGGTCCTCCATTCTTCGGAATGGTAAGAGTTCCCTCCAGAACCGTCTTTTTGCTGTTGAACTTTAGCGCCGTCTCATTATAAAGAACGTTCTTAGCAATAGGCTTAGCCACCTCATTAACTTTTTTTAGAGAGTACGTACTGATTATCTTAAGCTTCAGATCAGGAAACTCTATCTTTACAATGCTCCTGGAGGACTTTGTAACCCAGAGTACACCTTGAGGATAATTCCTTATCCTTATCAGGAGGCGCTCCGCTTTTATCCTTCTCGACCCTATCTTAATATACTCGTCTCCTAGAGATGTCAGGGTGAGGAGCCTTTTCATCGGCGGCAAAAGTGTAGAAAAGCTCGTTAAGACGTTGAAGGTCTGTGATCTTCCGAGCTTGAAGTCGTATCGTTCAAGGATAGGGAGATATGTAGCAGGAGAGCTCTCTTCAAATATAAGAGTCCCCTCTTTTATATCGAGACCCGTCAGGTATGCGAACTCCGATTCTGAGGTTGCCACAAAAGATATGTTTTTATCGGAATTCTCCAGATAGACCACATCTTGGGCTCCGCTACCGGAGCTCTCTTTCAAGTAACTGATGAGATTACCTCTTCTATCCAAAGCTATTCTGGATCTAGTCTCCGTAAAGAGCGCTTGAAAAGGCTCTGAATCCACAGACTTATATATAATCCTGTCGTCGGTTATATATTTATCCACCTTTACGTTCCCCACGTCATGCCCGTCAAGGTTTACCGTACAAAATAAGACTTTATGTTTTTCGCTGTCGAGATAGAAGAGCGATCCCACAAAGAGAAGGATGCAGGAGATCAAAGCCGCGAATACTGCAAGATATATTTTTTTCATTTATGACAGGTCTAACGATATGACTTCGGAGGTCAGCTTGCCGGACCATTTTCCGAACGACTTTGTAGGCTTCTCGCCCTCCCTGAGCTCTACAAATACCTCGGTCGGGCAGTTCGTTATGATCTTCTTGAATTTTAACGTCTGCCCCGGCTTCAGGGAATCTATAGGATGCGCGTAGCTGTACAGGCGGGGTATCGAAACATTAGTAAAGACGGTGCTGCCCAACGCCGGTTCCTGCGGATGGGCTATGATCTCGTATATAGAGGCGCTATCCTTATCCATAAAATTTATTTTAATTTCTAAATTTACGATCTCCCGTGATCCGTTGTTGGTTATAGCCCCCTCTATTATTGGCTTTCCCTTAAGCGCTCCGGTATTTTCAATTCTTGCGTCAAGTCCGAATATATCCAAATGCCTTGAGTAGACATTAGCTTTCGCTTTTTCCAAAAGCTCCTGGTATACCCTGTTAAATTCTCTACCCTTCAATTCGAGATAAATAAAATAACCTATGAGCGTCATGACCAATGCCACCGCTATGACGACGCTCGATACCAGGCCGACTATCAGGCTCTTTCTCTTTATTAGCATATTCCCCTTAAATCCTTTTCGTCTTTTGCGTATATTTCTCTTATGATGCCGAATATACGAGCGTATCCTTCAGATTTATAATCTGGATAAGTCCATGGCCAGAAGTTAAAATGCTTATCCTTGTAGTGCAGCGTTACCTCCGCGAATATCCCGCTTCCTATGTGAACTCTATGCGAATAATCCTTCGTGGATAAGAGGACCAGTTTTGCCATATCCACATAACCAGGATCAATATTAACGGCTCTATTTCCTGCTCTACAGAATCTCTTTTCAATACTATTGGTCAGCAGCTTTACTTTTGCAAGATTATCCAGACGCACGAGTCTCTTAAAGCTAAGGAACCTTCTCTTTAGGCCGCTACCCATCTCCTTATTGTAATAATCTGTATATGTAAAATCTATCGTAGCGCTCTTAAAATCTACCTTATTCTTAAGCCTATTCTCAAGTGCCTTACCTGCTTTATCGAGCAATGCCTCATCGTTCGATATGAGCCCGGCAATAAGCTTAACTTTTCCGGGAGGATATATCTTGCCCATACGCTTTACTCTTCTCTATCCTTTGGATTCGAGGCTGGACAAATATTCCGAAAGATGAACTCCCACAGGCTCTTTGATCGAGATGAATTTTAAGCCGCTGGAAAAGAATCTCTTGCCGGAAGGATCCTTCTTTTCGGCGTCTTTGGTCCAGACGACCTCCGCATCCACTTCGATCGTACGCCTCTTTTCCGGAATACGCACTTTTAAGCCCAGTATGGCGCCTTTTGGCAGCTTCTCATCGAGAAGCAGCTTCATTCCTATATTCGAAAGATCGATGGTCCTTCCGTGTTTGATATGCGGCCTCTTCTCCACACAGTATTCCACCTCGAGGTCTTTACTGAATCTTTCGTGCGAGCGCCTCTCTTCATTATCCCAACACTCTTCGATCTTGGCGCGAGGCACCACTCTTTTTGTTACGATCTTCTCGTGGTTCCAGAGCATCGTCAATGTGATGGATAGAAGAATAAGAAATACCGTTCCGACGATCAAAAACATTTACTCTGAGCTCTTTCTCTTTATGTAGTCGGCTATTGTTCCTTTGTCTGTTTCGGAAAGATCTTCGAAGAATATGGCCGCATCATAGTGCTTTATAACTCCACCTATGGTAACGGGGTGCTGTCGCACTACTATGCCGCCAACTTCGAGATTTTTTAAGGCGCCCTCTTTGGCCGGATCGGGTATCATCAGCATGAGCTTTACCCTGGACATGATGGGGATCTCTTTCTCCAGCTTACAATAGACTCCGGAAGAGCTTATGTTCATGGTGTGCGTTATGGAATCAAAATCATCGAGCCTTAATTTAAGGGATAGGCCCTCATCCTTTACGCGCGGAAATTTTCTTCTCTCTTGAGATGCCATATTTTGATCTCCCGTTATACGATCCTTAGCTTGTAATTGATATCACCCATTCCCAGGCTGGCCGCGTAATTTAACTGCACCTTCCAGTCGATCTGGGGGTACTCCTGTCTGAATATATCCTTGCCCCTCAAGCCGTTCAATATCTCGGCAGACGCTGAATCGATGCTAACAAGATCGCTTGACGCAAGTATCCCGACATCCTCTACGATCCTAGGCTCGTCCTTGGCAAGGCAGTCGCAGTCCCTGGTAATGTTAGTCAAAAAATTTATGTAGCCTACTCTTTTATCTACAGATTTAACCGCACCGCAGGCATATTCTACCATCTTCTCCTGTAAATTTGCAAGCGTTTCGCTCCATTGGGCGTTCAAAGCTTCGGTCTTGCATACGACGACGCATTCGCCGCATCCTATACAGTTCACCTCATCTATTTTTGCCTTGCCATTGGAAAGCGTTATAGCGTTCGCAGGACAATTTGAGACGCAGAGAGAACACCCGACGCACTCTTTGGTATTCAGATCAGGCACTATACCGCAATGTTGTTCGAACTTGCCGCGCCGCGAAGCGCATCCCATTCCGAGGTTTTTTATAGCCCCCGCAAAACCGGTCATAATATGGCCTGTTATATGCGTGAGAGCTAATAAGCTGTCGCAATCAACTATGTCTGACGCTATCTTAACTTTAGAAAAGCGTTTTTTGTTTATCTCTATCTCGGTGTAGTTCCTTCCCCAGAGTCCATCCGCTATGATTACGGGCACGTTCATCTTTTGAAGGCCGAAGCCATGGCTATAAGCCAGCTTTAGATGATCTACGGCGTTCGTCCTCTTACTCTGCTTGTACAGGACATTCGTATCGGTGAAGAATATATTATTTGTTACAGACCGTAAACGCTCGATAAGTCCATCAAGCCACTCGGCCTTTATGTGCCCCGTATTCCCCTCCTCTCCGAAGTGTATCTTTATTCCGGTATAGTCGTCTTTTTTTAGGAATCCCAGCACTCCGGAGGCATCGACGAGCGCATTGAGCTTCCGCTCCACAACCTTATCAGGATCCCCGTTGCCAACCTTGACCATAAATACATCACTTGCCATATCAGACCTCTTTCTCGGTTATAACCTTTATCCCATTCCTTTTCAGCAGGGCGGCCAATACACCATCCCCGTTCTTAAGGGTATTAGAAAATGTTCCGTCGTATATTTTTCCGATGCCGCATGCGGGGCTCTTCGATTTTAATATAGCCTCTCTTATGCCGTATCTCTTCACCGCCTCTAATACCCTATGCGCTCCAGCGATAAGATCCTTTGTGACGTCTTTACCGTTTCGGCTTATGGCCTTAGCCTTTCCATCCAGAGCATCGTTTCCGTCACCATCTATAATTTCGATTCTTTCTCTGGGCACCCCGAGTAAGGCGAGTGTCTCCGGGCATAAAGCTATAGACCCGCCGATATCCACGAGCTCTTTTATTTTTTCGTTTAGGTTATTTTTTCCGCGGAAGGTGCAGTTGATCCCTGCGAGGCAGGCGCTTACCAGTAATCTTTTACTCGGCCGAGAATCCATAACGGCCTATTTTTTTGCCGAGCGACCAGTATTCGCCCTGATTATAGACTATCGGCGCGGCCTTGGAATAGTCCATGTTGCCGTCTTTATCAATGGCGGATGTATCACGGTGAACCTTAACCACTTCGCCTATGAACATATCATGAGTGCCAAGGCTCAGTATCTGGGTTACTCTACATTCAATGTTTACAGGGCACTCTTTTATCATAGGGGATCTTACTACAGAAGGATCGGATCTTGTGAAGCCGCAAAGGCCAAACTTATCTTTATCGCGTCCCGATACGGTGCCGCAGATGTCGGCCTCTTTGAGCAGGCCTTGCGTGGGGATATTTATTACAAAATCACCCGAGCTTTTTATAATACTATTGGAGTGTCTGGAAGGCCTTATGGAGATGGTCAAAAGGGGTGGCTTTGAACAGGCCACCCCGCACCATGCTATCGTTATTATGTTCGCCTTCTCCCGGCTTGCGCAACTTACAAGAACTACGGGGACAGGATAAAGCGCTTCACTTGGCGACAGTTCAAGCTTTGGCATCTTGAGAGCTTATTACTTGGTTCCTGTTTCGGCCGGCGAGTCTTTCGCCTCTTGGCCTGCCTTCTTTACGGTAGTCTTAAAGCATCTTTGATTGCAGAAATATTTTCCGTTCCTGTAATAATGGCGCGTCTTCTTTATAGATTTATTACAGACAGCGCAATTTGACGGCTTCCCTATCTTTTTCTCTTCAGGTTTCGGGGCAACCGCTTGAGGAGCTTCGACTTTCGGAGCTTCCTGTCTGGGCGCTTCAGTTTTAGGCGCTTCAATTTTCGGAGCTTCCTGTTTGGGCGCTTCAGGCTTCGGCGCCTCTGGCTTAGAAGCCTCAACCGGCTTTCCGGCATCTTTATTTTCAGGTTTGATCTCTATGTTTTCTTCGCTCATTATGTCCTTTCCAGTAATTTAAGCCACTGGGAGTAGATGTATTCCAAAAATCTGCCTTTATCAAAGCTGTCGATCTTGGTGAACTTTACACCTGTTTCGTACACCCTTCCCTTTGGTTCCATTATCGATTCCTTTTGCCAGGCCACACTACATGATAAGAATATGGGAACATTATCCCCGGGAACATCCACTGATAGATTGAGTTCGGAGCCCTGATCGAGCTGCGTATCCAGAAGAAGCAGCGCTCCTTCTTTGCTGATATTTCCGATCCTGCAGCTCTTCTTTATATCCCGCCCTATTGCGCAGAGCGCATTCATAATCGTATCAAATCTTACGAATTTTCTTCTCTCGGTCATAAAACCCTTAATTTCTTTAGACAAAAATAAGGGGAAGAAATTTCTTTCTATCCCCTTATCTTTGAGTGCAAACTATTACTTGCCCTTAAACACAAACTCCGGTTCCAATACTGGGTTGTAGCCTTCCGGTATCGGGAATGGGAATGTCACCGTCTCGTAAACGCCGGCGCCAGTCCTAACGATCGTCATTCCGACTCCTTTTGCTAATCCAATAGTAATACCAGAGAGAGGATTGTCTTCTACGCTCGTATCATAAATGTTCTTAGGTAGTTCTACCCAGCCAGTTATGATATTCGCGACTCCTCTGTATAGTTTCTTTCCCATATCCTGAGCATAGCTAGCTGAAGCCATGTTAAGGATCATCAATACAGCAACGCATATAATTATACCCTTCAATAAGCTCTTCATCTTGTTTTTTCACCTCCTTTACTATAGATTTGTAGCAAGTATAACACAGGTAGTGTAATTTGTCAAGGTCTCTAGAGCATAATTGATCTATTTTTTGCTCTTTGTCTGCGATTTTAGTATCTCTTCGACAGCCTCGGATATTCTGTCTCTGTCCTCAGGCCGGACATCTATAAACTCTATTCCTGTATCGTAAATATAACTGCCTTTTTGTTTAGGTTCGGACTTCTTTACCACCCATACCACCGTGCCGCCGCATTTTATAGGCGGCCTGGTATCTTCAAGGTGCAGCTCCAGGTCTACCCCCTGGAAGAGCCCCAAATCTTCCTTTATCAAGACGCATATACCGCCTGCCCCTATATTCTCCGTATGCGTTGATATCGTCTTAGACGCAAGCCTTCTCTTTATTGTAATGAGGCACTTGTAGCTTGCTCTTGGAAATTTTCTTCTGTTTATTCCGTTCCACATAAAGACTGCTCTCCCTCTCTAAAGACATCGGTGCTCTAAAGACATTTTACAGTATACATAAGAGATCTTTAAAAAGCAAGAGATAATTTATTTGCATTAAGCGATATTTGGATATATAATTCAAAGTAGCATGTATAGACAATTCTTTGGCCTCAAAGAGAAGCCCTTTAACATAACCAGCGACCCCAGCTTTCTTTACTTGAGCCGTGTTCATAAGGAAGCTTTTGCCCACCTGCTATACGGAATAAAAGAGCGGAAAGGGATCCTCGAGATCACCGGCGAAATAGGTGCCGGCAAGACCACGCTCTGCCGCGCCCTGCTGAATCATCTGGATATCAATACAAAGAGCGCCTTCATATTTAATTCCACATTGCCCGAGATGCAGTTATTTCAAACTATACTGGAAGATTTCGGCGTCTCTGTCGGAAAAAAGACGAAGGCATCGATGCTGCGGCAATTCAATACTTTCTTACTGGAGGAGCTCTCTAAGAATAACAACGTTGTCCTTATAATAGATGAAGCCCAGAATCTTAAAACGTCGGTTCTGGAAGAGCTCAGGATATTATCGAATCTGGAGACGGAAAAGGAGAAGTTGTTTCAGATGATACTGGTGGGACAGCCGGAGTTAAGGGAAAAACTCAGTTCTCCTAATTTAAAACAATTGCGTCAAAGGATCGGCGTGAGATTTCACATAACGCCTTTATCAAAAGTTGAGATAAGCGAATATATCTATCATAGGCTCAAAGTTGCCGGATCTATCGGAGATATATCTTTTTCCGAAGATGCTCTGGATATCATCTATAAATATTCCGGAGGTATTCCGCGCCTCATAAACACTGTTTGCGACAAGGCTCTTCTTTCGGCCTATGTCGCGGAGACGAAATATATAGACTCCAACATAATAGAAAAGTGTATCAGAGAGATAGAGGGGTTGGTATTAGCATGAGCCCCGCCCCTTTGGCACTGCACTATTATGTGAAAAAACCAAATGTAGCGGATATGCAAAATATTATCGGCAAGAAAAATAGTAACTTTGCCAAAGGAGCGGGGTGAGTATCATACAGGAAGCATTGAAAAAGGCGCAGACGAAATATACCAAAGAAGTTGTAAAGGCGGCTTCTGTGCAAAAGAATGCTTCAGGAGCAGATCTTTTACCGCAAAAACCCCCTCACGCAGCGATACCTTTTGCTAAATTAGTGCCGGGAGTGGTCTTATTAATTTTCATCATAGGGTTCGGATTGAATTCATTTCTTTCGAAAGGCCCCGGAGAAGCCGGGAAGAGCAGGCCCCGCCAGGATGTAAGCTATAGACCGGCAGTTAAAAATGCCGCTTTGAATGACCGGCCCGATGCAGGTCTCGATATACATGCCGGAGATATAGCGTCTCCTATAAAAAATGCCATCTCGTCCGGCGCCGCGTTTGTTCAAGCTCCTAATCTTGAGCTAAACGGCATAATGTATCTGCAGGATAGGCCGCGCGCCATAATTAACGGAAATATGCTTGAAGTGGGTGAGTTCGTAAGCGGTGCCAGGGTCAATACTATAACCAAAAATAGCGTCTTATTAAACTACAATGATCTGGAAATTACTCTGAAGCTTAAGGAGTGATGCTCAAATCTTGAATTCAAGATTGTGTATCTTGAATCCCGCAATATTCAGCGCCTCTACCTCTTTAAAACCCTTATCGAGACAGAGGTTCATGGCGTCTTTCATCCTGTCGGTGCATCTGAAGGCTATGGTCTTATAGCCCTTCTCTTTACAAAATTCTATCGCTTTATTGAGAAGCTCCGTGCCGTAACCAAGTTTACGGTGTTTAATGTCAACGAAGAGCCTTCTTAAAAGAGCGCTCTCTTTAGAGTCTTCTTTTACTCCTACCGTGCCTACGACATCACCATCATCCTCTATGATCATAAAGGAATCTTTTTCTCCGCCATAGACCTCATCTATTCTGGAAAGGTCGCTATCGGAATAGGCATTCTTGTCGAACGGATACTCTTTTGTGAGTATCGATAGTATAAGTTCCTTTACGCCATCGGCGTCAGGCTTTGAAAATACTCTCAAGGTGTGCATAAATATAGACCTCCTCTTAATTAAGTAAGCGCTTCCTTATGGCCCCGGCTATTACGCGATCCGGTATAGCTTCTACAACACGGACGCTTCCCCGGGTTAACGGAAGCACAAATCTATTAGTATCTCGCACGAACTTTTTGTCATGCAGGTGAGCTTCGTATACCTTATTAAATTTCAAACCCCTTATTTTGGTTGGCAGGCCGCACATTTTTATAAGGCCCTCGATCCTTATGGCATCACTCCTCTTTAACAAATTGAGCTTGGAAGCGATATCCGCCGCTACGCACATGCCTATCGCTATTGCCTCCCCATGATTATATCTATTTGAATAACTGGACGCCGCCTCTATCGCGTGGCCTATTGTGTGCCCATAATTTAAAATTATCCTCTTCCCTTTCCTATCGAGCTCATCCTCTCCGACGAGGCGGGCCTTTATTCTTACCGACCGCATTATAAGGTGCTCGAGCACTTTTTTATTCAGGCCAAGGGCTCTTTTGTAGTTTCTTTCAAGATAGCCGAATAACTCTCTGTCCTTAATGGCGCCGTACTTTATTATTTCAGCCAGCCCGCTGCGTACCTGTCTCAAAGGAAGCGACATCAAAACATTTATATCGGATATGACGACCCTGGGCTGATAGAACGCTCCGGCAAGATTCTTCGCGGCGGAAAGATCTATAGCAACCTTGCCTCCGATGCTGGAGTCTACCTGAGCCAGTAATGTTGTGGGGATCTGTACGTACGGTATTCCTCTTTTATAGGAAGCCCCCGCAAAGCCCGCCAGGTCTCCTACTACACCGCCGCCAAACGCTATGATGAATACCGATCTGTTTTTATCATACCCGGCTATATGATTTAAGACCTTTAAGAGAGTGCCGGACGACTTGGCTCTTTCGGAATCAGGAACAAGCTCGAACTTTACGCTGATCCCTGACCTATTAAGTGATCTCTTCAGGGCCTTGCCGTAAGTGTCAAGAAGAGCCTTATTTGTTATTACTACGGCATCCCGGCCTATCTTAAGTTTTTTGATAATGGCGCCGCTCTTTGATAGAAGGCCTCCACCTATCAGAATATCATAAGACCTGTCGCCTAAAGAGACTCGTACTCTATTCACCTTTTTGGGGTTTACTACCTATTTTTTAGCTTCTTTTTTGGTTTCCGCCGCAGGAGCCTTGGCTCCTTCTTTTCCCGCAGGCTTCGCCGCTTCTTTGCCCGGTGCCGCCCCTGCCGGCGCGCCTTCGGCAGTCTCTGCGCCTTCAACAGCCGCAGCCTTCTCCTTCTTTATCTTGAATCTCGTTACTTTAACCTTGGGTAATCCAAATACAGAATCCTTCTTCTCATCCCACTTCTCTTTGTCCTGCAGCGTCTTTATCCTCTCATAACGCTTCAGAACGGATCTCTGCTTCTTATCTTTATCGGATGAACGTAGACTTGGGTGCTGTGACATCCTTTGTTACCTCCTTAAATGTTATCTCAACCTTACGTATGCATCTTTATGCATCTGCCTAACCTTCTTTAAAATTTTCTGAGCGCTATCTCTGCTTTGAAAAGATCCTATAGATGCCAGGTAATAAGGCTCTCCATAATAGATGAAAGCTTCTAAACCTGCCGCTTTTAATTTGCCGACCTCTTTTAAGGCAAGGTCTTCACGCGAAAATGTGACCGCTACTATCATATAAGGCTTTGTCTTATCAAAAACCGCCTGAGTTCTTACCGTAGCAGCGGCCGGCGGACTGATCTTACGCGTTACATTTGTCGCAGGAGCGCTATTAGCAGCAACAATAGGAGCCCTGGCCGGCTTAAGCGATATTTCCGGCGCCGAAATGATCTCCTTTGCTATCGTCTTCGTTTCTGTTTCCGTAAACTTAGCATAAGCGGCCGATTTGCCCTTTTCCACGCCAAGAGCGAAGAATATCACCATAAGCATTATTGCGCCTATAGCCGCAAATACCATCTTCTCCGGCGTTAGGGTTATCGCAAGGTCGCTTCTGGGAAAAATACTGCCGAATCTTGCCGCGGCCTTCTTAGGAGCCTCGAATTCATCAAACAGTTCTTTTTGATATTTTTCAGTTTCCATTCGACGACACATTATAACACTCATCTTTAACCATGTCAACCTGCTATGGTTAAGAGCGGCGTCAATCCCTCACTGTGACCGTCCCGAAATTAAGCCGGAATATTTTGCCTGTTATCTGAAGAGAAGGTGAACTTAAGTTTCCTTTGATCTTTACAGAAAAACTCTTCCATTCATCCGGCTCATCCTGCATTATCACAGAATGGAGCTCAGGAGGTATCTCTTTCAGGACATCTTTAGCGAAGTATATCGTCACGTCCACGTCTACTATCTTATTGTAGTAGATATCGCCGGTAACGATGAGCCTCACCTCTCTTCCGTTTGCAGAAAATCTCTTTATAGTTATTCCGTTCGAGAATATTTCTACGAGGCCTGAAACCTCCTTATACATCCATCGTCCTTCAAACGGCATAGCGATGAGCTGCGAAAGCGTATCGTAAGTAGCCTTATTCTCAACCTGCCTGTTCTTCAAGAAGTGAACGTCTTTGAATTTAAAATCCAATAAGGCGCTCTTAAGCCAGCCGGCACCCCACGCGGGTTTTACGGTAGCACGCTGCGAGAAGAACCCTACGCCGAGCTTACTGCTAATTACCCTGAGATCTTCAAAGATCCATCCCGTGCCCGGATCCTTAGAGAGATGCTTATACGATATATCTTGAGAATATAGTCTTGAGGCCGCAAATAGCGCAATCCTATCTATGTTCAGATAAATTGTAAGTATCGTCGCAGCTACTACTAAGATGCCCAGCAGATATCGTCGTAATCGCATCTTCCACATTTCTCCTCATCACGCTTGGCAAGCTTTTCGAATCTAAGGCTCTTTATGTCTCTCCACGTATCTTTTATTATCTCTTCCATCTCGGCCACCATCACTTGCGAGATCTGGACCGGCAGTGAAATATAGCCTCCTTTGTTTAGCTCAAGTCTTCTGATGTCTGCTGACAAAGGCTCTATGAATACGAGAATGCCGTGGCTGGCGGTCTTACCGCGCGACTGAGCCGCATCTTTTTCATAAAGAAGCTTGTAGCATACAAGCTGCCTTAAATATCCGTCGCAGTCCTCACTTCTTAGGTCACGGCAGGCGCTTATCTTCTTAATGTGATCATCCGGTTTCCCGGTCTTGTAATCTATTATCCTCACCATATTCTTCTTCTGGTCCTGCCACTCCACCTTATCGTACTTTCCGGTGAATATAATATTATCGGCTATGGTTATTATGAGCTTCTTTTCAAGGTCTATAGGCACAACAGGATCTTTTGAGGCGAGATCGAACCATTCTTTCAATGCCGGGCCATTCGCCTTATTGAGACAATCGATCTCTATCGAGCTATCCGCGCCCTGCATCTTTAATTCATTCTCGAAGGCCTCAAAGAAAAATTTAAAATTCGGGAACTTGCCCGTTCTTTTCAGCTCTCTATAGGTCTCTTCCAGCGCTTTATGAACAGAATTACCGAAGACAAGACTCCTCTTTTTTGCCGCGGGAAGCTTTAGGACGTCGTTATATAAGAACTTTCTACGGCATGATATGTAATTATTTACCCGGGTAGGGTTTAGAGAGAGACTGCTTATCAGGTCGCTTAATACCGCTTCGGTTCCTATGAAAGGATCTCGAGCGTCCGTAAGATCGATGGACTTTCCTAAGAGCTCTTCCTCGCTTACGCATTCGGACGATTCGGTCGATATGTCGAGATGATTCAGATAGGAGCTGGATACTGTGTTCTCTGTCGGGCTTGCTGTAAATAGCAGGGTTGACTTAGCCCTTGTTACCGCCACATAGAAGAGTCGCGCCTCGTCATAAACGGCCAGCTTCTTCAATGATTCTCTCTCTTCTATCTTCTCCTTGGTCTTAAAGAGCGTCGGCGGGAGAGGTATCTTTTCTGCGATAGGACGCGCGGGCCAGTTTTTTTTCTCCAGGCAAAACGGTATTATCACCGAATGGAACTCCTGCCCTTTCGAGCCGTGAGCCGTATAGATCCTTACTCCGTCCTGTGTCATCGTTACCAGCCTTCCCTGGATCGGAAGATTATGATCGGCCCTGGTCTTCATATCAAGCATAAGATCATCGAGGCGCATGCCCGGGTTTGCGAGGTCGGCCGATTTTATCATATTTATAAAAGATGTAACGCTTCTCAGGTCTCTTATCCTCAGTATATCTTTATCGGCGTACTCCTTGATTATGTACCTGAATATCCCGGAATCTTTTATGTAATTAAGCAGTATCGTATGTACGGTCTTTGTTTGGGCGTCGTCCAGGAGCCTCTTGATAGCATATGAGGCCTTATGAGACGAAAAATAATCGAAGAATTCGCTTATGAGAGATATCTTCCTTACGCGCTTCTCTTTCTTTTCGTTTACCGAGCACAGGAACTTAAGTATTTCAGAGTGAGGTATCTCCAGATAGTCCGATGTAAGGATCCTGTAGAGAGCCACATCCTTTGTCTCCATATCGCCGGGTCCGGCATGGGCGAGCCGAAGAACATCTATAAGCTGTTTTACGCGTTTTTCACCACTTATATCCTCTTTTCCATCTGTAGCATATGGTATGCCTGCCTGCAGGAACGCGTCTATTATCTTTAATATACTCTTCCTCTTCCTCACAAGTATGGCTATATTATTATAGGGGTGGGCTTTTTCTTCGGCGCTCAGTTCTTTGGAAGAAGCTATCCTGTCCCTTAGCTCCCCGACCTTGTCCACGATAAAGAGCAGCTCTTCATCCTCGGTAGTGAACTCCCTGAACCCTATTTCCTTATCCGGATAGTCTTTTATGCAATTCAGGCTCTTTTCGGCCGTCCTCTCCCCGATAGGTATCAGACCTATGATATTTTTGGAAATATTCAGGAGCTCTTCGGTGGAACGGTAATTATCTCTTAATGATATCTCTTTAAGGCCCGGGAAGCGCTCTCTAAAGAGTTTAAAATTTCCGACACTTGCACCCTGGAACCTGTATATAGACTGATCGTCGTCACCTACGCAGCACAGGTTGGGGTCCTTACTATCGAGAAGCGCGAATAAGAGCTCCAGCTGCGCGCCATTGGTATCCTGAAACTCATCGACCATGACATATTTGAACTGGGCCCGGTATTTTTCTCTTAAAGAGGCCTCTCTCTTCAGCGCTTCTGTAGCGAAGAGTATCATGTCGTCGTAGTCGTACCTTCCGCGATCATCGAATATCTCTTTATTCTCTCCCTCTTTAAGCTTTTCGTAAATATCATACACCACGGATAGGGCTTTTAACCTTCCTGCATACTTCTCTTCAAGATAGGCATCCGGCTTCTCTTTAGAAATATGCTTACGGAGGTCCTCAGGTCTTATACCATCCTTCTTTAAGTCCCCTATCTTTTGCAGCAGCTCCTTTATGTACATGTAGGGCGCGCCGAAAGGCCTTATATCCCCAAGGCCTTTCACATTATCAAGTATATATTTTACGGCCTTTACCTGCTCCACGTCATCCATCTGGACCTTATCGCCGACATATTCGGAGGCCTCTTCCGACTCCTGAAGTATGGAATTTGCAAATCCGTGGAAGGTGGCGACCTCTACATCATAACCATTCGCGCCTATTACTTTGGCAAGGCGTTCTTTCATGGTCTTGGCCGCGGAATTCGTGTATGTGAGTATCAGGATATTTTCCGGCAGGATATTCTTATCTTTTTTTAGAATGGCGCACGCGCGGATAGATAAGAGCTGGGTCTTACCTGTACCCGGACCGGCCAGGACCAACACCGGTCCGCCGATAGAGTTTACGGCAAGTGCCTGCTCTTTGTTGAGACCGGAGAATATATCAGGCAGTTCTTCTTTTTTTAAGGAGTTTTTCAATTTTCGATACAGTCTTAGCGTTACGGGTATAGCTGTAGCCCATTGTGGAGGTGGAGCGATGGGCTACCAATATTTTCATACCGACTAGTTCTTCGAGGGCTTTCATAACTATCGCTCTATCTTCACGCACCCATGTCGATATGCCTCGGGGCGTATCTATAGAAGCTTGATTCTCGTGGAAGAACTTCACTATCTTCAGATACAGTTCCGTATGAGCTATCTTATTTATGTCTGCCATATCTTTCCTTTTCCAGCATGGTTCTTACATCCTGCCTGCCGACTGCCGCCAGCAATGCATGAACAACCTTGGGATCGAACTGAGTGTTTGAATTCGCTTTTATCTCTTCAAGGGCCACATTCATGGACCTCGCGTTCCTATAAGGCCTCTTGGCTATCATAGCTTCAAATGCGCTCACTACGGCCATGATCCTGGCGCCAAGCGGGATTTGATCCTTCTTTAATCCTTTAGGATAACCGCTTCCATCATAGTTTTCATGATGGTGAAGTATTATAGGTATGATACCTTTCAACGACTTCATTGGTCTTAGTATCTGTGCGCCCATCGAAGGATGCTCTTTCACCATGTCGTACTCTCTGCCCGTGAGCTTTGTCGGTTTCTTCAATACGTCATCCGGCACCATAAGCTGACCGGCGTCATGCAGTAATATGGCGTACTCTATCTCTTTTAACTGCCTGTCCGACATCCTCATTTTTTGTCCTATGAGGGTCGCTATTCTTAAAAAGGACGCGCGCGGCAAATATACGCCCTTGGCGCGGGTGCTTACTATTGTAGCGAGGCTCTTTATGATGCCCTCGGTAAGTCTCTCTTGCTCCTTATACAGCTGGGCGTTCTTTATCGCTATAACCGCCTGCTCGGACAGGGTGGACATTATCTCCTGATCGAATGGCGTAAAAGGTTTTTTATCCACTTTATCGTAAAGCGTTATGACGCCTATAACATCCTCATCTATCAATGGAGTTGCCAGGTGATCTTTATCCCTTATGGGCCTTCCGAACTTCACGGCTTTTCCCGGAGACCATTTTCCGATCTGGATCTTCTTCAATTTTGATTTTTTCTCTCTGAGATCTATAGTGACCTTCGGCAAGAGCAGTTTCTTGGTAGAGTCGACAAGCTTTATTGAGCACCTGTTCGCCCTTATTATCTGGAGAGATAATCTCGCCACCCTGGGCAGCAGCTCGTTCATATCCAGGGTCGATCCTATCAGCCTGTGCACCGTATGCACGGTAGAGAGGGCTATAGCTCGCGGCCTTATCGTCTCATAAAGCTTTGACAGCTCCAGTTCCTTCTGCACCTCTCTTACTATAGTATCGGTAAATGCTGAAAATATATCGATGACCTGCGGGGAGACATCTTTTTTTGTATAACATGTTCCAATGTAGCCATATAGCTTATCTCCCTGCAATATGGGATATACAAAGCCGTGCAATCCCTCGAGGCATTCAAATCGGACCAATGTCCTGGCCCTGCCGCATTTTTTAACTACCTCCCAGAGCGTCTTTACGCAATCGCTCTTTTTGCTTGAGCCTGGGCCGCTCAAAAATGGGCAAGTGCCCGAAATGATCTTATTCATGTCGGGTAATCTCGGATGGGGCTGTTCTATAAGCCACCAAAGAGCCGAGTTAAGACAGACTCCGAAGCACTCCTCTTGCTTCTTGAGGCTTATGCTCTTCTTTAGCCTTTCGAACAATTCTCTTTGGTATTCTTTGTTATCCTTGGTCTCGTCCATAGTCTAATTATAGTTTGACATGCTCCCGTTGTCAACCCTTCGACGCGCTTCTATTGAGAGATCTTTTTTAACTCAGCATGTACCGGATTGGGTACTAATTTATATTGGCTGCCCGCAAATATGTCGAATACCCATCCAATGGGACCTCCTAAGAGAGTATTTCCAACGACAACCCCGCTTATAACATGCATCAATTTTACCGTCTGGCCTTCGCAGCCTTCTTTGGAAAATACGAGCAGATGATCGCGGCGTCTCTCAAGGCGCAGCCTTACAGGTGTCGTATATGAATCCTTCCCGTTAACCAGGAGAGCTGCCCCGGACGGATCGGATGTGACCTGGATCTTCTGTGATGTGCCATTGATTATAGTGGCACATCCTGACGCAACAGATACCAGAAGTACCATGGTCAGGATCAACGACATGTGCCGTGCAAAATCCTTGTAGATCATAAGGATCTAAAATACTCTTCGAAATACTTCCTGATAAACATCTTTTCTGTTCCCTATCATTAATATGACAATGTTTGAATGTTCTACCCTATAAATAACCCGCCAATCGCCCACACGAAGTTTGCGATGGCCTTTTAGGCTTTGACGTAAAGGCTGGCCAAACATTATGGGATCTTTAAGGAGCTTTGTTTCGATGGCTTTACGAATTCTAATTTTTATATTGGCCGGAAGATCCTGCAAATCTTCCCTTAACACATCAGGATGGTAGGTCAGCCTATACTCCACTATTTACCCCACACCTGATTATGAGTTAACGCTCTTTTATGACTGAAAGTCCTCTCTCTGGTTTGAGATTGCTTCGCCCAATAAGTGTCTTCGCAGAATTCCAGAGCTTCTTTTATAAGGTCCCTGGCTTTCAGAGAAAGAGAGATCCCTTCCCTTTTAGCCATCTTTACTATAGTAAAGTATACAGGCGGTTCCAAAACAACATTTAATCTCGGCATCTTAGTCGCCATAATATTCACCTCCTATATAAAGTGTATCACAAGTGATGAACCTTGTCAAGTGTCCGGCCTGTGAAGACTCCAAGATAGATTTGGCCTAATCCAATGGCAGGAAGCAAAAAAATTTATACTCTCTCGTACGGCTCGAAGAATTTTTTGTATTCATCGAGCGCATATCTATCCGTCATTCCGGCGATATAGTCGCATACGACCTGGTGTTTATCTTCCTTCTTTAGACGATTGTAAGTCGATGGCGGAAGCTGTTCGGGCTTATCGAGGTATACATTGAATAGCGAGGTGATGAATCTGTAGGCTTTATTGGACATCCGGACTACCCTGTAGTGCTGGTACAGATTATTCTGCAGGAATTCCCGCATCGGTTTACGTGAATTCTCAAGCTCTTTGGAGAAAGAGACGAGCCTGACGGGAAGCTTTAGTATATCCTGTTGTTTGCGGATCTTGTAGCGTCTGATATTATTCTCGGTCTGTGTCAATACATCCGTGACCTGCTCATTGATCATCGAACGGATTATCTGATATTTGCGTATCTCGTCTTTTACGCCGGGATGAGCCTTACGGATCTCTCTGTCTTTCCTGGTCCATGCAGAAAGAGCCTTAAGGTCTTCCTCCCTTATAAGTTTACTCATTATCCCGTCATCAAGATCATGATTATCATAAGCTATCTCATCGGCGATATCGACTACCTGTATCTCCAGTAAAGGCGACGCTGTCGACTCGAATGGTACGATCGGCCTGGGCAGGTCATACGCGGTGGAATGCTTGATGATCCCCTCGCGCACCTCATAGGTGAGATTCAGTCCGGGAAAATCGGGATAGCGCTCTTCGAGATAGTCGACCACCCTTAGACCATGCGCATTATGGTCGAATCCTCCGCAGTCCTTCATAAGTTCATGCAGGGCGTCCTCGCCTGAATGGCCGAATGGCGTGTGCCCCAGATCATGCGCTAATGACATCGCTTCTACAAGGTCTTCGTTTAGCCTCAAAGCCCTGGCTATGGACCTGGCTATCTGAGCAACTTCAAGCGTATGTGTAAGCCGCGTCCTGTAGTAATCTCCCTCATGATTCACAAAGACTTGAGTCTTATATTCCAGCCTTCTGAAGGCGGTAGAATATATTATCCTGTCCCTGTCCCGCTGATAGCAGGACCTGTAGTTATGCTCGAGCTCTTTATAGCGCCTTCCTTTGGAGTACTTGCTCTTCTGCGCGTACGGCGCGAGTGAGTCCTCTCTCTTTTCAAAATCTATTCGTTTTAGCATATATTATTTTGAGCGGTAAAGTTTGTACATGACATCGAGCGATTCGGATATCACTTTGGTGCCGGAGGTCGCCGGCATAAAATTCGTATCGCCGGTCCATCTGGGCACTATATGTATGTGTATGTGGCCGGCAAAACCCGCTCCTGCCGCCTTACCTACATTGAGTCCTATATTATAGCCGTGGGGTTTCATCTTTTTATCAAGGGTCTTCTTAGCCTTAACCACCAGGTCCATCAGGTCCTTAAGCTCCTCCGCCTTCAGATGCTCGAGGCTATTTACGTGCCTTACCGGCGCCACCATGATGTGGCCGTTATTGTAAGGGTAAATATTCAACATTGCAAAGGAGTGCTCTCTCTTTTCCAGCACATAATCTTTAGGCTTACAGAATATGCACTTCTTCTTTTTGCGTGAATATATGTATTTGCTTCTCCACGGAGCCCAAAGCTCCTTCATGCTATTTTTCATTCTTTAGCCGCTCTTTCGCATCCTCAAAGAATGGCTGGGCGAATTCACTCGACCAGGTCTTTTCTTCAAAAGACCTCTCTCCCACCGTCTTGAGGAATTTTTTAAATTCATCCGCGTAGCTTCCGTATATATGAAAACTGTCGCTTATATCGACATATCTTCCTACCACCACCTCTTTTTTTATTCTCTTCGATATCTCTCCCGCTATCATGGCCTGAAGATCCGTGAGCGCGAACATATTCATGAAGCTCGCCTTATATCCGTCCCGCGACCTCCAATGCGTATTCATATTTAGAGATAATTTCCCATTCTCCTGCTTCACTAATCTACACCATATCCTTTGCAGGCACGGGGGGTCGTCTGTGAATGGGTCCATGCCGGGATTCCAGGTTATAGCTTGTGCACGCCGCGAATAAGGAGTCTCGGATAATTTCTTTATAATATACTCTACCTGATCAACAGTCTTGCCTTCAGAGTTAAAGCCGAACATTCTCTGATGATATGTGTATGTCCATTTTCCTTCTTCCGGCTTGATCCAATGGTCATGAATCCCCAAGACCACTTCCTGCCTGTAGACTTCCAGATCTTCCAGGCCTCCGGGAAACGCTCTATGGATGCGCGGCTCCGTCATAGGTTCATCGACCGCCATTATCATAGTGCAATCTTTGCTCGACGGGTCCAGCGGCTTATCATATTCCGTCTTTATGGACAGTCCGTCTCTCCATGTAGCGATAACGGCCTTCTCCCATACCTCCGGCAGAGTTCTTCCCTCTATTTTTATTACCGGTATATCCTGCACCCCGCCCATTCCTTTCTTTTAAACAAAAGTTTTATCTTTTTATTCATATTTATTATATCCCCGCCACAAAAAATACGCTCTATGTAAGAATGGGCGGGGTTTATCGTCATATCTCTACAATAGTGCCTTCTATATTTTTATCTGTGACTTCAAGGATGCCGTAGGAATTCTTCGATGCGAATATCTTATCGGTAGGGCTTCCCGGATTAAAATATAGCACCCCGTCCTTCTTTACATTCATAGCCGCATGGGAATGGCCAAAGACCAGGACATCGATCTTATCAAACTCTCTTCGCACCGTAGGCATTATTTCAGATGGAGCTCCATAGCCGTGTATCAAGCCTATCTTGAATTTTCCTATAGTGATAACCTCTTTAGTATTCAAAATAGCGGAGAGTTCTTTAGAGTCCATATTTCCACAGACGGCTTTGGTCTCCTTCAGGGACTTAAGCTTTTCAAGCATCTTTATATCCATAATGTCTCCGGCATGAAATATCATATCCACGCCCTCTATCGCCTCATATATCACTTGCGGCAGATCATGCGCGGCGACCGGAATATGCGTATCTGAAAGCACCAGTATCTTCACAATGCCACCATCCTGATCTTGCCGTAAAAGCCAAAGAGACCATTAAGCGTAGCCAGATCCCATATTGATAGTTTGAGCTCTTTTGCCAGAAGCTTAGAGTTCTCATCCATTCCTTTTAATGGTATGATCAACTTATTCGCTATCTTGTAATCGGAAGATTTTATATTCCTTATATAATCTATGATGTCGTTCTCTCTGACGGGCTCTTCATAAGCCTGAACCAGCCACGAGCTCCCTCTGAAGGTAGCAGCTATGAATTGTTTTTGGCCGAGAGACTCTTTCACTTCGACCTTTGTGAAATGCGGAAGCTTTATATGCCTGGCGTCTATCTGCACCAGGTCATTGGAGAACGCATTGAAGAGCTGGGCTATTCTTTTGGTGGGATCCTTTTCGGACTCGGTTAAAAATTCCGAAACATACTCTTTCATTTCCAAAGCAAATATATCGTTCCTGTTGAATATGCCGTCGACCAGGATCTCTCTCCTCCTCTGATAGACCGACCTCAGCCAGAAAGAGAGGACCGGATCGTCTATTTTATAGAATACGCCGCTCTTTTGTATGAATCCCAGCTGGGACAACTCGAGGAGGTCTTTCGACACATCGGCCTGCTTTGATCTTATATTCTTCGATATCTCGGAGAGCTTATTTCTTCCCGATGCTATCGAGATCAGGATGCCGAGATATCTCTCCCTGTATTTAGTATCTATGAGGTCCAGAATAAGATTCATGAGGTACTGATGGATCACGCCGTTGGCGTTGTATATGAGGTCTATGACGGCCTCGACAGCTATATCGCTATCTATGAAATTGGTCATTCTCTCTCCGGCGATCTCTTTTGATCTTCTTAGAATATGATTTAGATAGAAAGGATTGCCGTCCGTAAAAGCGATGAAGAACCTCTTTAGAGCAGCGTCTATCTCGAAGCCCGAGATTTGAGTCTCTATGTATTTTTTAGCGCCGTCGGTATCGAATCCGGAAACTTTTACTATTTCAAAATTTCCGAAAAGGAGTGAAAGCTTTTCGGAGAGTATCTTCTTGAATATCTGGTTTCGTGACGAGGAGACTATGTACATCGTGTCCTTTTGTATCATTATCACTTTGCCGAAATTCAAGAAAGGATTCTTTACGCCTATATGCTCGAGATTATCAAATTCATCGAGTATCACAACGCACGAACGCTTTATCTCCTCTTTGAGGGTCGAGGTGAGACTCAATAGATTGAAATATGCTTCATCGAATTCGCCCTTATCGACACATGAAATAATATTCCTGATGGCGGAATATGTCTTGGGCAATAGCTCCTGAGCCTTATCGAGTAAATTTTCCATGTCAAACCCTGTCGAGTGGCCGGTCTTCGTGAGGGCATTATAGAGCAGGGTGGCTATGAAACGGTTGGAAAATGAACGGAAAGGTTCTTTCACCACTTCAACATATATGGTGATGAAGTCCTCTTCTTTGATCGAATAGAGAAAGTGATGCAGTATTGACGTCTTTCCTGAAAGGCTCTGACCCGTAAGAGCTATATTCTGCCTGTAACCGTCCTTCAGGGCAAGAGTCCTCTTATTAAGGAGCCCGAGCACCTCTTCTCTTCCGAAAAATTTCTCCCCAACTACCGGTTCGCTGAACATGTCATGCCTTTAACGTGATAAGTAATAGAACGGATTTTGCGGCTCGCCATTCCTGCGTATCTCAAAATGAAGACTCGGCTCCTTGGCGCGGCCTCCTCTTCCCACCTTAGCTATTACACCATTCTGCGCTACCTCATCCCCCGGCTTGACGAGCAGAATAGAGTTATACGCGTAAACAGTCTGAAAGTTGTCCCCATGATCCAATATTATCGTCTTGCCAAACCCTTTTAGCCATTCGTCGCAGAATACCACCTTACCGGCTCTGGATGCTTTTACGCTCGTGCCCTCCGCGGCATGGATATCTATCCCCTTATTTTTGGTCTTGTCCATTTTGGATCCATAATAGGATATCACAATTCCCTTGATCGGCCACGAAAAAAATTCTTTTGGAGAATATCTTTTCGGAGCCTCCTCTCTCTTTGCGGTGCCGGGTATCAGGAGCCTTTGACCCCGCTGTATATCGCGCGAATCATCCAGATTATTTGCACTTATTAAAGCGTTGATCTCCACGTCATATAATTTGGAGATGCTCCAAAGGGTATCTCCGCCTTTTACGTAATAATATGCTCCGCCTACATTTGCGGTAACCGTATTGTACTCATATGGGGTCGGTGCCGTCTTACACCCTGCAAACGTTAGGATTAAAAATGATACAAATAAAAGTTTCGTAAATGTTTTAGGTCCTTCGGGCGCTCCTATTCGTCGCATCCTCAGGATCAAATCTTGCTTCGCAAGATTTGGAGCGAGCGATGGGAATCGAACCCACGTATCAAGCTTGGGAAGCTCGTATTCTACCATTGAATTACGCTCGCGCCGATCGCTCATCTAAAACCTCGTTAATTTTTTAAAATCAGAATATCTCTTGTTGATATCGGACATCTTTTTGCCTAAGAGCCTGTTTACGCTGAAATCTTCTACGGCAAATGACGCCATTATACTGCCATAGATCATGCTCTTCCTTATCGCGGTGTCGTTTATCCTGCCCGCCTTGCTCAAGTACCCTATTACACCGCCCGCGAATGTATCGCCGGCACCGGTCGGGTCGTACACATTTTCCAGAGGATATGCGGGAGCAACAAAATGGCCGCTCTTGGAGTAATATATTACTCCATGCTCGCCCTTCTTTATTATAACGCTTTTAGGGCCTTTTGAGACTATCGCCTTTGCGGCTTTCATAAGGTTGGCTTCTCCGCTAAATTGCCTTGCCTCGGCGTCATTTAAAAGGAATATATCTACCTTATGCAGGAATTTTTCCAGGGATCTCTTCTTGCTCGTTATCCAGTGGTTCATAGAATCGCATGCTATCAATTTCGGCCTATTAACCTGCCTCAATACGCTATCCTGCAGGTCGGGATCGATATTGGCAAG